>SXGU01548929.1_pt1 | contig 60631 bp, 54 predicted proteins | sample 3174531 | NCBI WGS metagenome assembly SXGU01 (sample SAMN11356863, study PRJNA531348) | freshwater metagenome | isolation source: freshwater sample F1-140 | place: China: Fuxian Lake, Yuxi | collected 2017-12-25 | reverse complement strand
TATTATGAAAATACAAACTTTAGTTTGGATTTTCATAATACGGGGTGATTGAAAATCGCCCCAAACAAACAGGAAAATAACTGCTTATGATTATGTCTGATATAATCGCGAAGCGATCAGACTTAATCATGAGTAGTTATTATGAAAATACAAACTTATTTTTGTGTTTTAAATAATGAAATAAGTATAGCTTTGGATTTTAAAATTAATTGCACATTTTGGCTGGCATCTGGAGAACGATTAAAGTCTGGATGCCATTTTCTAAGTAGACGTTTATACTCTCTTGTTAAATCACGTTCTGAAAAATCAAGATAAAGTAAAGCTCCTAAGCTGGTCAAGAGTTCTAGGGCTTTTGTTTGATTTGATGATAATTGGCGTGGAGTGGGCTGCGGTTTTCGAGGGGGACTTTGTTTTTTATAAAATAGTTTACTATTTATTTTGCGCTGAGTTTCAAATTCATTTTTAATATTGAGGTTAAAAAGCCCAATAAGGGTATCAGTATTAAAGTTCATAGAATCTGTTTTTTCAGAGGTAAAATTTGATTGCTTACTCTCATTTTGGAGAAGTTTTTTTATTAAAATCTGCTCGAATGTGTTCATGATAATTCTATCGGTAAGCTTCAAAAAAACTTAAGATCCAGGGTGGAAAATAGGGTTTCTCCTCTGTATTAATTAAAAAAAGATTAGAAAAAAAATTTAAAAAATTAAAAATAAGAGTTGAATTAAGAATAAAACTGAATAAAGCTAAATTCATCTCGAGTGAAAAATAATAGAAAAAACACTTGATAAAATAAAAATTAGCTTACAAAGTAAGTAATGTAATAAAAAGTAATAAAATAAATAATCATTTTTTTTAAAAATGAAATTATAGAAAACAACAACAATACAAAAAATCCTATTGGAGGATAAAAAATGGCAAAAGCTACAAAAAAAGCTACAGCAAAGAAAGCAACTGTAAAAAAAGCTGCTCCAGCAAAAAAAGCCGCACCTAAAAAAGCTGCTGCTCCAGCAAAAAAAGCTGCAACTAAAAGAAAACCAAATGCAGCATTCATGAAACCTTTGACTCCAAGTTCTGCTTTAGCAGCTATCGTTGGTGCAACTCCACTTCCAAGAACACAAGTTGTTAAAAAAATGTGGGATTATATTAAAAAGAACAATCTACAAGACGCTAAAAATAAAAGAAATATCAATGCTGATGATAAATTAAAATCTATCTTCGGAAAAAGCGCTGTAACAATGTTCGAAATGACTAAACTTGTAAGTAAACACTTAAAATAGTTTTTGTTAGTTTGGTATAAATGATACATCAAAACCCTCTAGTACTCTGTGCTAGAGGGTTTTTCTTTTTGTGAGTTTGTCTACTATTAATAGACGTTTGATTTTTTCAATGATACAAGGATTTCTATGGCCATATTACCTATTCTAACTAAAGATGAAATCCAGCTCATGAAGAAAGCTTGTCAATTGGCAGCCCGAACATTAGAGCATGTTGAAAAATATATTCGAGTTGGTATTACAACTAATGAGATTGATCAAATAATTCATGATTATACTCTTTCACATGGAGCTCAACCCTCTCCCTTAGGATATCATGGTTACCCTAAGAGCTCCTGCACTTCAGTTAATGAAGTCGTTTGTCATGGTGTCCCTGATGAAACAATTTTAAAAGAGGGTGATATTATAAATGTTGATGTGACTTCTTATTTAAATGGATTTCATGGCGATACTTCAAAAACATATTTTGTAGGAAATAAAATTAATGAAAATGTTCGAGAGCTAGTTCAAGTTGCATATGATTGTATGATGAAAGGAATAGAAGAAGTTCATCCTAAAAATCGCACTGGAGATATTGGATTTGCAATTGATAAGTATTGCACACGCAAAGGTTTTACCACTGTAAAAGAAATAGGTGGTCATGGAATTGGTAAAAAATTTCATGATGAACCCTTTGTTCCAAGTTTTGGTAAAAAAGGTAAGGGAGATCCGCTAATACCTTGGAGATGTTTAACTGTTGAACCAATGATAAACGAAACTGGGGCGTCAATTAAAGAAATTGATATCCCTAATTCATCAATTAAATGGTATGTGACAGGGGATAAAACGCTTTCTGCTCAGTTTGAGCATACGATTTTAGTTACGGATATGGGATATGAAATATTAACGCTTCCATAACTTTTTACATGACAATATAATATATAAATAAAAAAATAAATTTAATAGGAGAACCAAATAAAATGGCAATCATGAATAGTACAACACAGGCAGGAACAATGAAAACAAAAGGCAAAAAAATAAATATTCCTCAAGCAAAAAAATCAACGACGACTAAAGTCGATTATATGGTTTGTAAAGAAGCCATGGAAAATCCAAAAGTTTTTGCTGAACTTGCGAGATGGGGTCGCGAAGAGATTCAAATCGCTGAAACTGAAATGCCAGGATTAATGGCCTTACGTAAAGAGTTTGGTAAACAACAACCACTAAAAGGTGCAAGAATTTCTGGTTGCTTACACATGACAATTCAAACAGCGGTATTAATTGAAACACTTATTCATCTTGGAGCAAAAGTAAGATGGTCTTCTTGTAATATTTTTTCGACTCAAGATCATGCTGCAGTTGCAGTAGCGGCAGCAGGGGTTCCAGTGTTTGCATGGAAAGGTGAGACTGAAGAAGAATTTAACTGGTGTATAGAGCAAACAATTATTGGCTGGGGAGCTGAAAGTTATAATTTAATTCTTGATGATGGTGGTGATTTAACTAACATGATGCATGAAAAAAGATTTGAAAAATTGATGAAAAAAATTATCGGTATCAGTGAAGAAACAACGACTGGTGTTCATAATTTAGAAAAACTTCATCAAAAAGGATTATTAAAAGTCCCTGCAATTAATATTAATGATTCTGTAACAAAATCAAAATTCGATAACTTATATGGCTGTCGTGAGTCTTTAGCAGACGGTATTAAGAGAGCAACTGACACAATGGTTGCTGGTAAAATTGTTGTTGTGGCGGGCTACGGTGATGTTGGTAAGGGATGTGCTCAGTCAATGCGTTCATATGGTGCTCGAGTACTTATAACTGAAGTTGACCCAATCTGTGCGCTGCAAGCATCTATGGAAGGTTATCAAGTAACAACTATGGAAGAAGCTTGTTCTGAAGCAGATATTTTTGTAACAGCAACGGGTTGTTTAGATATCATCACAGAAAAGCATTTTTCTAAAATGAAAAACAATGCGATAGTTTGTAACATTGGACACTTTGATATTGAAATAGATATGGCTTGGTTAAATAAAAACTCCAAAATGAGAGAAATTAAACCACAAGTTGATATGCACACTTTAAAAAATGGTAAGAATGTAATAATTCTTGCAAAAGGTAGACTTGTTAATTTGGGTTGTGGAACTGGTCATCCAAGTTTTGTAATGAGTAACTCTTTTACAAATCAAGTGATGGCTCAAATGGAACTTTATTTAAACAGAGATAAATATAGTGAAATTGCAGTCTACAGATTACCTAAACATTTAGATGAAAAAGTGGCAGCACTTCATTTAGAAAAGTTAGGAGTTAAATTAACTAAACTTTCTGATAAACAATCTAAATATCTTGGCTTAAGCCAACAAGGTCCATTTAAACCAGATCATTACAGATATTAATTTTGAAATAATGTTGTATTTTTTAATACTAAAAAAGGCTGAGTTAAACTCAGCCTTTTTTTTACATGATTTTAGCCAGCTTTATTATTTTTGATATAATCTTCAACCATCCACTTACGAATAGTTTTTGAGACAGTGGGGTGGATTCCAACAAAATTTATGCTGTTAACAAATAAATTAGGATCTTTATCATGTGGGTGGGATCCTAATACTTTGGACACAATTTCTTTTATTCCAAAACGTTCAAATTCTGGAATGATGACAGTAAAAACTAAGTCTGGCGGAAGTTTTTCCGGAAGACTAATTCGACATCCAGCTTCTGATAACCCATCTAATTGATAGCGATAGGCAATTTTAACCGCAGAGTTTGTTTTTGCAAAAAATAGTTGGTTCTCTTTTGAAAACTCACTTCCAGTTACATTATTAATTTTTTGGGCAACAATAGCCATATCTAAGGGTTTTATAAAAACATCATCAAAACCTGCTATTAGATAATTTTCAAGTTCATTATTAGTTGGTGCATTAGCTGTTATTAAAAACACTTTAAGTTCTTCAAACTTTGTAAATCCACCATGAATTTCTTTTTCAAGAGTTTGTATCCATTCAGCAGGAGTAGTAGTAATGGTGTTTTGATCAACCATAATAAAGTCGTATTTTGCTTTTCGAAGGTAATCAATCACTTTTGGTTTATGTTGGGCCAAAGCCATTTTTGGAGCAGATCCAGTTTTAGATTCTTCAGCCTTTAAGAATGCATCAACCGTTTGTACAACTGTAATATTGTCATACATAAAAATAAATGCCGTTCTATTTAGATCCATTGATTTGCTCATTCGTTTGCTCCTCAAATTTAATTCTAAAGCTGAATGTCATTATTTGATTAAAAACATTCAGATTTTTAATTGTTATCTAAATGTTAATTAATATTACAGGGCTTGTCGAGAAATTGAGAAATGAACCATAGACTAATAGATAGTTTAATTGATATTATTTGAGTTTTTTTAAAAATAAATAGATTGAAGCTGATATAAACAATAAGTTTGGAAACCAAATTACAAATGCAGGATTCACTACATTTATATTTTGTGCCGATGATTCGGCAACAACAAATAAAATCCAATAAATTACAATTAACCCCACACAAGAGACAAAACCAGAACCTTTTGAACCTCGATGTTGGGTATTTAACCCTATTGTTGCACCAATCAATGTTAAAATGAGTGGGAGCAAAGTTAAACACCATCTTTTGTAATATTCAATTTCGTATTTTTTTTTGAGTTTTGGATCTAAGTTAATATTTGCTTTTTCAGTTTTAAGTTCACTTAAATTCATAGAAGCAAGTGTCTTATCTTTTGCTTGTAAATTATAATTTTCACTTAAACTTATAAAAAATTTATTAAATTCTACTTTAGTATGGGTATTGGTTTTTCGATGAACATTTCCATTAAGTAAAGTGAGTTTAACTTCGTTACCAGTGATTTCGTTTTTTTGGACCATGAGGCCTTTTTTAGCTATGATTGTAAGAGGGGGGAACTGTCTTTCATCATAAATAAATATATGCTCAAGTGTGCCACGATCAGTATTTACTTTATTTGCATAGACAACCATATCAAAGAAACCTTCCATAAAAGTTCCTTCTTTAAGAGCTATCCCAGCTTTTGTATTTGTGAGGGTACTAACTATAACTTCAAATCTACGATTACCCCAGGGGGCTGTTTCAAAAGTAAGTTGTGCTGACAGAAGTGAAACTAAAATACCAAATAATATTGAGGGAGAAATAATTTGTAGTGGAGAATATCCTGCAGCTTTGAAAGCAACCAGTTCTGAGTCATTACCTAATCGAGAGTAAGTCATTAAAACACAAAAAAGTAAACTCATTGGTAAGAGTGCAGGTAAAATACTTATAGTCATATAAGTTAATATTTCACTTAGTAATTTAACTCCAAATCCATGAATCAGTGCAAATTCAGCTAGCCTTAGGCCTTGAAACATCAAAATTATTCCAACAAAGACAAGCATTCCCATAAGAAAAGATGGTACCAGTTCAGTAAAAATATAGCGATAACCTATTTTTATAAATGAAAACAAACTATTTAACTCCTAATCGGCAATTTTCAATTTAGTACTATGCTCATTGTAGAGGGTCTTATAACTAAGGTCAATTTATTGACTTCAAGTATTGACGACAGGCTCTGCAATTGGTGAGATGTACTATATGGTAAAAATATTATTAATTATCGAAAATTTTTCTGAGCTAAATCAAATGTCAACATTACTTAAAAAAGTGGGTTGTGATGTAGATTCCATGAGTAAAGAAGTGGGATTAAGTGAAAAAATATTATCCTTTAGACCAGAAGTTGTTATTGTTTCTGCAAGTAATCAAAAAATTGAACACGAAAAAATAACTTCAAAATTAAGAGCGTTAAATGTTTTTTCTGGGAAAATTATTTTAATGATTCCAGTTGAGAAAAAAGTTGACCCTACAAAATTTTCTAATGGAATTTTTGATGGAATTTTAGAGCATCCTTTTGATCCACGCTCTTTAATGAATCTCATAGTACAGTTAGTATCTGGAAATAAAAAAGGTGAGATGATTGAAAAATTTCAAAAATTTTTAATTCAAGGATCTCTTGGAATAGATGTTGCTAAAGTTGCAAAAAATCCAAATATAGCAAATGAAACAGAGGATATTGTAAAAACAATTTTTATTTCAAATGCTAAAGATCATGAAAAAAATTTAAAATACTCAAAAATGGTTTCAAATATTAAAATAGGTCCATCGACAATTACAAAAAATGATGCAAACAAAAGAGTAAAAGAGCTTCAAAAAGGTTGGGATCGAAAATTTTTAGATGAAATTGATACTGAAAAGAAAGAAGTTGTGCAAAGATTATTTAAAAAAGTAAAATGACACAAAGTCTAGTCAGTTGTACTCCTAAGTGATTTTCTTATAGAATCAGTACTTAAAATCTAAGTTTCAAAATTAAGGAGAAAATGTAAATGGGAAATATTTTAAATATTACAGATGCACAATTTGAATCAGAAGTAAAAAAAGCAAGTTCAGTTGTTCTTGTGGATTTTTGGGCTGAATGGTGTGGTCCATGTAAAGCATTAGCTCCAAAATTAGAAGAAATAGCAAATGAACTTGGTGCTAAAGTAAAAATTGTTAAAGTAAATGTTGATGAAAATAAAGATCATGCCTCAGAATTTGGTGTTCGTGGAATACCTACTTTACTGATTTTTAAAAATGGCCAAAAAGTAGATCAAATAGTTGGTAATGTACCCAAAGATAATATTACTTCTACGTTACAAAAACATATTTAAACTAAAGTAAATTTTGAATTTTGTAATTACATCAAATAAAAAAGTAACTGCATATAGATTGCAGTTACTTTTTTTTATTACTGAATTATAATTAATATTTTATTTAAATTGCTTCAAAAACATCTAAATGTTTAAAGAATTTTCTTCCATAACCAATAATTTGACCATCAGTTGGGTGATCCATATTTTCAACCCCTTTGATTTTAATTTTTAAAGCACTATGAACTTTATGTGAATCTAAGTGGTGCATAAAATGAGTTTTACCAAGTCCTGGTCCAACAATTAGAATTTCACTCGCAGGCATAAGTGCCTCAGCAACTCGGTGGTAAAAATGTTCTTCACCATGATCTTCTTTTTTAATATGCAACTCATTCTTTTGTACTTTATCTACATTGAATGAAAAAATTTTTGCATCATGTGTATCAATCCAACAAACTACATAAGCCATAAATCCCCCTAAAATAATTGATTTATTTTTACTAAAACTATAAACAAATCCTAGCATATTTAAACAAATATGAGAGATCTATTTATCCATTAAATTAAAATTGACGCAATTTATTTTCGAGATAGGTTAAATTTACCCAAAAAGAATTTACCATCTGCACCATGAAGTCCTGACTTGCCGTTAGTGGTTAGATTTGGGCCACAAGCTCCTGCAAGTCCACCCGTTCCAAAATTTCCTCCGCCGATAAAATAAGATTTAAATTTCCATTGGGGAGCATTCCAATAAAGGCTGCCCCCTGTTCCTCCAGATCCGCCATCAGATCCAGAAGTACGGGGCAATGAAATTTCAAATAAGCCTGTTGAATGTTCGGCTTCAGTTTGTTCTTCAATTAAATTTAAATTTTTATTTTGAGAGAGAGTTAATTTCCATTTGTTAAAATCTTCTTTGTAATGGCTCAAAGCAATTTTAAATGATTCAAAAACTCCATCTTTGCATTGAGGTGATGATTGTCCGTCTAGTCCCATAGCTCCATCTGAACCCATTAAAAATAAATATGGAAATAAAATTTGAGAAGAGACATTAAGGTAAATATCACCAGATGAAGAACCATTAAACTGAGGATGATTTGTATAATTTATTAATTCTTCAGGAGGGGTTCCAAGTCCCAGCATTTGTTCAATTGAACCTACTTTATTTTTATTAGAGTCCATAGCATGACTATGGCAAGTTATAAATTTAGAATATTTATTTTTAAAAGTAAACAACGACCATTCTACTTTGGGTTTACAGTCCTCAGTACAATTTTTTTGAGGTATACGCACAGGAGAGGCTCCTGTTAAATATTCTTTATTTCCACATAACTCACTTGTTTTTATCCAAGGTCGTGACCCCGGTGAAAGTAGAGGTAGTATATCTGTAAATTCTAAACCTGAGACATCAAGCCATGGTGAAATTAGATTTTGGGTATTAACTATAATTTGCCCCGATGGAACTTTAACTAGAGCAAGAGGATGAAATTCAATCACTGGGGCTTGTAAAGTTACTGTGGCTTGATTCAAAAATTCGTATTTTCCAGCAGGCAAAAATATTTTTTTTGTATCACTTAAAATCCAATTTGAGTTTTTAGAGCCGTCATTATTTTTTACCTCTTGAAACGGAGCCTTCTCTCTATATTTTACACATGTTGGAGTATGAGTGTTTTGAACATAGCATTGGTCAATGAGTGATATTTTATACTGCGCGAGTTGAATAAATCCGAGGGCATCATCAATAAGTGAATTTAGTTTTAAATACATATTATAAGACTCAGATTCTTCGGTTTTTTCAATTATGGGCTTAGTATTAAAGTTTAAACTTGTTTTTAAACTAATAATAGTTTTTAAAATTTCGATAGAAGAAAAAAGAATTTGATAACTTTCATGAGTATTTTTTATAGACAGTGAACTTTGTGGAAGAGCTTTACCAATCAAAAATAATTTTGAAATTTCTTTTGAATCACTTTTTAATTGAGTTAGGCCTCTTTGAAAATAAAAAAGATTTGCTTTTAAGGAGTTTGCTAAGATTAGTGGATAGATTAAAGAAAGAGAGTTTTCATAACTATTTTCAGTAGAAGCAAGTAAACTATTATAAAATAATTGAAGAGCATCTGCAGTCTTAAATTTACTTCGAAGTGTTTCGAATACTTGGTGTCGTAAAACTAATAACTCATCCCATTCAGTTAAGCTGATATTTTTAACTTGGGGCTCTTGCAAATCAAAAAGTTTTAACAATAATATAATAGCTTTTTGTTGCAAGTGGGATGTTGATTCCTCTGAATAAAAATTAATGAGTTCAATTAATTCGTAAAAGTAAAATGTAGAGACCTCAGAATTGGCTTGAGTGATTAGAGCAGAAATATAATTAAGAAAAAGATTTTGAACTTCTATACTTTCTATTTGAAAATTAGTTCTTGATTTAGAAAGTTTTGTAAGTACTGGAGAAAAAACTAAAATTAAAGAGTCTTCGGGAAATAAATCTGGATATAAATAATAATTTCGAAGAACATCAATAGGTTTTTTTTGTGCAAGTATATCTATTCTCTTTTTAAAATAGTTTTTAAAAATTTCTCTTTGGTCACTTGTTAGAGGAGATTCTATGGAGGAGCTAATGAGCTGTTTAAGCAAACTATTATCTTCTTCAGGGCTCAGAATAGTCACCTCAGGAGACCATTTTGGGCTTTTAATGATAGAACTTAAAGAGTCAGTATTAGCTTGTACTATGGGATTTGATGTGAATTGAATACTAAAAACAATGAGTAAGGAATAATGAATAAAGGAATAATGAATACTAGTCAGAGGATTAATTATTTTTTTGATTATACCCATATCCGGAGGTGATTCTGCAGCTTTTATGCCATTTGCAGGTTGTGTAAATTTTACGTTGATGCTACCTTTTAAAAGAATGAAAAATTAAAATCGTAATTAGGAAAAAATATGATATTATTGAGTGCAAATAACTTGGGTCATGCTTTTGCTGGGAAAACACTTTTTGAAAGTTTAAAATTAGGATTATCAGACGGTGAAAAGGTTGGTCTCATCGGACCAAATGGAGTTGGCAAATCAACTTTATTTAAAATTCTTTCTAAGAAAATTAATCCTATTAAGGGTGATGTTGTATGGAGCAAAGGTTTAAAATTAGGTTATCTTGAACAAACTCCAACTTTTGCAAATAATATTTCTATACTAGATGCAATTTTAGAAAAATCGTCTGATCCAGATATGGATATGGGCACTGCATATTCTTTATTAAGCAAATTAGATTTGATTCAGTTTGGTGAATCTTTTTTGGTAAAAGAATTATCAGGAGGATGGCAAAAGCGAGTGGCTTTAGCTCGTGAATTGGTCATTCAACCGGATGTCCTTTTTATGGATGAACCAACCAATCATCTTGATGTGACATCAATTTTATGGCTCGAAGAATTTATTGAACAATCGGCGTTTACTTTTTTTATCATTACACATGATCAACTTTTTTTAGAAAGAACTTGCAATAAATTTATTGATTTAGATCCTAAAAATCCTGATTTTATTTTGGTTCATGAGGGTGATTATGCTTCTTATATTGAAAATAAAGAAATGCTTTTGCAAGGGCAATTACAACGTGAAAAATCTCTTTCAAATGTTTTGCGCAGAGAAACAGAATGGTTACGTAGAGGTGCTCAGGCTCGTCAGACAAAGCAAAAAGGTCGTATCCAAAGAGCTGAAGAGTTAAAAGGTGAAGTAGGAACACTAAGTGATAAAAATAGATCAAAAAAGTTAGATTTTGAATTTGGTACCCAAAATCGATCGCCAAATAAATTGGTTGAAATTCAAAGTGTAACAAAAGGATATAATAATAAAAATTTATTTGAAAATTTAGATTTAATTATTTCTCAAAAAACTAGATTAGCCATAATGGGAGAAAACGGTTGTGGAAAATCAACATTGATTAAAATTTTAACTGGGCAATTAGAGCCAGATACTGGCATAGTTAAAATCACTCCAGGAGTAAAGATTTTAAGCTTTGAACAAAATCGTGAAACTTTAAATCAAAATTTATCTTTATTAAAAAATATTTGTCCAGATGGAGATTATGTTTATTTTCAAAATAAATATATTCATGTACAGAGCTATCTAGATCAATTTTTATTTGCCCGATCACAAAATGATTTACCTGTTGGAAAATTATCTGGAGGCGAGCAAGCAAGATTACGAATTGCCCAGTTGATGTTGCAAGAAGGTAATTTATTAATACTTGATGAGCCAACCAATGACTTAGATAGAGGCTCATTAGAGGTATTGCAAGATAGTCTTAAAAATTTTAATGGGGCTGTTGTTTTAGTTACCCATGATCGATTTTTTATGGACCAAGTGGCAACTCAAATCATTTCATTTACTCCTAAAGACTTACAAATTGATGATAAAAAAGTTTATCCATTAGAAACTTTTTCTGATTATTTTCAATGGGAACAATGGTATGAACAAGAATTAAAAAAAATGAGTTCAAAAGTAAATTCAAAGGGAGTTGCAACTGCGAATAACAGTGATTCATCAAAGATTAATTCGTCGCCGAATATAAAACTAAGTTTTAAAGAAAAGTATGAACTAGAAAAAATGGAAAGTTTTATACTTGAACTTGAGGAAAAATTAAAGTCACTTCAGAATGAAATCCAACTTCCTGAAGTGACTTCGAATATAAAAATTATGGGTGAAAAATGTTCATTAATTTCTGAATTAGAAATTAAAATTGAAACATCATATAAACGTTGGGCCGACTTAGAGGCCCGAGATAAAAGTTAAGCAACTTTTTTTATAGAATGTCTTGCAACCCATTGTTGATGTTTTTTATCAAAATCTTTTGCTAGCGATCCATCTTTAGTAATTAAACCTGCTTTGAACCACTCATAATGTTCTTCACAAAAGTCTGCTTTTGAGGGTTTCTTTTTACAACCTTCAGCTTTGCATCTGTTTAAAGATAAATCGATGACATTATTTTCTTTTTTTGTTTGTGGTTTTTCGTTACTCATAAGCTCTCCTTTGTTACAGTGACTCTGATTTTTGTCGAGTACATACATACCTTCGGCAGGCTAGTCTAAAAACATAAGTCTAGTTATTATGAAAATACAAACTTTAGTTTGTGTTTTCATAATTCGGGGTGATTGAAAATCGCCTCAAACTAACAGGAAAATAACTGCTTATGATTATGTCTGATACAATTGCAGAGCAATCAGACTTAATCATAAGCAGTTATTTCCAAATGTTTCATTTTGAAATAGAGTTAATTTTAAAATGCTTTTAAATAATTAAAAAATAATGTAGAACTCAACAAATATGGAAAAAGGATGGGCCGGGTTACCTTATCACCCAATAAGTCATGTCTATAATAAAAAATTTGGGGGGAAGGTTTATAAAATACCAGTTTCTGTAGTTGATAATTGCCCAAATCGTATGGGCTTAAAGGGTATGGAAACCTGTGTGTTTTGTGATGTTTGGGGATCAGCTGCAAAATCCGAATCGTTCACTATGGATCTTCACACTCAAATTCAAACTTTTCGCAAAAATATAACTAAGAGATTTAATGCGCAAAACTTTTTAGTTTACTTTCAGGCTTATACAAATACCTTCACAAAACTTACAACTCTCGAAAATAATTTTGCGACGGCTCTTGATTATGATTTTGTAAAAGGCTTAGTCATTGGAACCCGTCCCGATTGTTTATCTCCTGCTGTATTAAAGTTATGGCAAAAATATCATGAACAATCATTTGTAGCCGTTGAATTGGGTGTACAAAGTTTTTTTGATGATCAACTTGATTTTTTAAAACGCGGTCATTCTCGTCAACAATCAATTGATGCAATATTAAGAATTGCCGAAAATACTCAAGTTGATTTGGGAATTCATTTAATATTTGGAAACCCTGGTGAGACAGATGAACATTTAATTGAAACGGCAGAGATTATTAATGATCTTCCTGTAAGTAACGTTAAGTTACATAATTTACATGTTTTGAAAAACACGACTCTTGAAGTTTTATACAATGATAAAAAATTTGAACCCATAACTAGAGAAGAGTATGCTCGTAAAGTTAAAGTATTTTTAGAAGTTCTTTCTCCAAAAATTGCAATTCAAAGATTAGCGGCTTTTGCGTCACGATGGGATGAATTAGTTGCACCCATTTGGGCGAGTGATAAGATGGGAACTCATCAGTATATTATTGATACTTTGAGAAATAATAATACTCATCAAAGCGCTAAATATATTCCATTGTCACCAGAGGAAGAACAACTATGTCTACAACTCAAAAATCAATCGCGATCATTACTGGAGCCTCAAGCGGATTAGGTAAAGAATTTGCTCTTCAACTTGCAGATGAAAAATATAATATTAATGAATTTTGGTTGATAGCCAGAAGAAAAAATGAACTCGAAAAGCTAAGTGAACAAATTAAAAGTATTTCGACTCAGCCTCATTTAAATATAAAAATAATAGAATTAGACTTAACTCAAGTCGATGTTGTTGAAGCTAAATTAGTGCCTTTACTTAAAGAACATAAAATAAAATGGTTTGTTAATAATGCTGGATTTGGATTAGTTGGGTTTTTTGATAAACTTCCACTTAAAAAACAATTAGAGATGATTCAATTAAATGTAACTTCCATGACTCAATTAACAGGTTTAGTGCTACCAAATATGGAACCTCAAAGTCATATAATTATAACAGCATCTTCTGCAGGTTTTTTTCCATTACCAACCTTTGCTGTTTATGGCGCAACAAAAGCCTATGTTGTTAGTTTTGCAAATGCATTAGCCAGTGAATTATTATCAAAGCAAATTTCTGTAACTGCATTATGCCCAGGTCCCGTTAAAACAGAATTTTTTGACATTGCCTTTATTCATAATAAAGATATTCAAAATAAAAATAAAATGTCGGCAATGGGAATGGCTGAGTCTAAAGATGTTGTAAAAAAAGCCTTAGCTGATGCTCAAAAGAAAAAATTAAGATCAACTTATGGTTGGTTGATGAATTTTTTTGTCTCCATTAGTGGAATTATCCCTCGTAATGTTTTAAAAACAAAAATTGCATGGCTACTTCATAAATGAGAAATCAGATAACCAATTCTGTATTTCGGGCGTGTCGAGACGACTGTAATTACTAATTACAATGGCAGGAGCTCCAGTTTCTGGATTGTGTTTTGTTTTCATTGATGAAATCACACCTATCAAATAAGAGGTGTTGGTTTCATAATTATATTTTAATAAACTCCCACCTGAGTCACCCCAACAAACACCGGATGCATTAGTTTCAGGAGTCCAACTTGAAGTCCATAAAATATTTTTGTCATTTGTTAATTGGACGGAACCCTTTCTAAAGGTTCCAAGTCCTAAGGTTTCTTCTCCGAATGAAGCGTAATTGGTGCATCCTTGTCCTACAATTTCAAAATTTTCGGATTCGGTTATTAATTGGGGTTGAGATTTTAAATCGTAGACTGGCATTATAGAAAATATTTTTTCTAGTGGTTTATTAATTTTTAACACCGCAATATCAGGCTTAGGTATACGAATTACAGTTCGTGATTTGCGAGTGGGAGCTTTACCACCCCATTCTTGTACTGGAGCATAGGTTACTGTCAGCTCTGATTTTGTAAAACACTGCTTAAAGCTTTTATCAATATTATAGACACAAATTTTAACTTCTTCGGTGTCAAACTCATTAATTAAAAAACAGTGGGCCGCAGTGATAATCGTATTTTCACCAATATAAGTTCCAGAACAAGGGGCAACGGTTGCAACTCCTTGTATAGCAAAGTCTAATCCAACAAAGTTTGTATTCTCTTTTATTTTTAACTCAGTTCCATTGACAATTGCCAAAGAAGTTTGGGGTAATAATGAAAAAATAAAAAATAATAAAATAAAAATGTTGATTGATAAATGTGGTAGTAAATTTTTAGCACGTGAAATTTGATTTTTTATTGAAGTACAAGATGTACCCCCTTCACTTGTTCGAGCATTCATTACGGCCAGATGGGGGAGAACAGTAAGAGTTGCTTCATTAAACTTGGGATGAAATTTTTGAAGATCACTTAGTGTAAAATCCTCAAGGGGTTTATTATTTGTGATAGCAGAGTTAACAATTTGGCCAACAACTTCATGGGCTTCGCGAAAGGGAACACCTTTTTTTGCAAGATCATCTGCAAGATCTGTTGCATTTGAAGTGTCACCTCGAAGTTTACTTGCCATGGATTGAGAGGTAAAGGTCGCGCGTTCTATTTGGCAGTACATTAATTTTACACAACTTCGAACTGAATCAAGTCCATTAAATAAATGAAATTTATCTTCTTGAAGATCTCTATTATAAGCTAAGGGTAGAGCTTTTAGCAAAGTTAGAATCCCAATCAATGCTCCATTAACTCTTCCTGTATGGGCGCGAATAAGTTCTGATACATCTGGATTTTTCTTTTGAGGCATGATGCTACTTCCAGTAGTGACGCTATCAGGTAAATTGATATAATTAAATTCAGGCATACTCCACAAAACAATTTCTTCAGCCCATCTTGATAGGTGCATCATTGTTGTTGCTGCAATGGAAAGAAATTCAATTGCAAAATCACGATCAGAAACAGCATCCATACTATTTTCACAAATCGAGTTAAAATTTAATTTTTCTTTTACAAATTGGCGATCAATAGGGAAAGAAGTTCCTGCAAGAGCCGCAGCCCCAAGAGGTAAAGATTGTATTCGCTCATTGCATTGTAATAATTTTTCTTTATCTCGTTGTAACATCCAAAAATAAGCCATCAGATGGTGTGCAAGACTTACAGGTTGTGCGTGTTGCATGTGTGTAAGTCCTGGAAGTATTGTCTCTGTGTTTGATTCACTTGTTTTGCAAATCCAGTTTTGTAGTTTTTCAATATCGGCAATTAACTCTTTAACTTGAAGTTGTAAATAAAGACGAATATCTGTTGCAACTTGATCATTGCGTGATCGTGCGGTGTGAAGCTTACCTGCAATAGAAGCTCCACAAATTTGATTTAATTTTTGTTCAATAAAACTATGAATATCTTCAGCTTGAGATTTATAAAATGGATTTTCTCCATTTGTAATTTGTAAATCAATTTCTGATTCAATTTTTTTTAAACTTTCAATCAATATATCAACGTCAGAGTCTGAAAGTATTTTTGTTTCTTTAAGCATTAGGGCGTGAGCGATACTTCCATGAATATCTTCGCGCCACATTCGCGAATCTAAATTTAGAGAAGATGAAAACTCATCAACCATTTGATGAGTGGATTCACTAAAACGACCGCCCCACAACTTAGACATAAAATCCCTTTCATCGAGCATTTTTTAATTGATAAAACATTCGCGACTGTAGTCCAAAGTTTTTAACCGTACCAGTACTTTCTCTTTGATCATAGGCCTCAGCATTATCAAATGATGCTAGGGCTTCTGAGTAAAGTGCCCAAGGACTACTGCGTTTAATAACTTGAGCTGAGCCTTTATATAACCTTAAAACAACTTCACCACAAACACGGACTTGGGTTTTATTGATAAAGGATTCAAGAGCATCTTTAAATGGGTCGTACCAAAGACCTTCATAAGCTAGCTTTGACCATTCTTGATCCACAATTGCTTTAAAACGAATTTCATCACGAGTAAGAACAAGGGCCTCTAGAGCTTTATGTGCTGTTAGTAATAATGCAGAGCCAGGACATTCATAGTTTTCACGTACTTTTAGTCCGAGCATTCGGTCTTCCATTATATCAATTCGACCAATTCCATTGTCGCCAGCAATTTTATTTACAAGTAACACTAATTGTGCAGGCGTTAAAGTTTTACCATTGATGCTTATGGGGGTTCCATTTTCAAATTGAATTGCAACTTCACAGATTTCATTGAGTGAGTTTAGTGGCCCTTTTGTCCACTGAAAAATTTCTTCAGGTGGTGCAAAATTAGGATCCTCAAGCTTTCCACCTTCAATAGATCGACCCCAAAGATTTTCATCAATGCTCCATATTTTTTCTAAACTCTGTTGAATTGGAAGATTTTTCTTTTTTGCATAATCAATTTCCCAAACTCGAGTCATATTTTTTTCGCGAATGGGGGCATGGATTTTAGCATTGGGCATTAAAGCCTGTATTACATATTCAATTCGAAACTGATCATTACCTTTTCCAGTGCAACCATGGGCAAATGAGGTGGCACCTTCTTGCATTGCAATTTCAACGGCTTTTTTGCTTATTAAGGGGCGAGCAATGGATGTGCTAATTGGGTATCCTTCATAGGTTCCATTTGCTTTTAAAGATGTAAAACAAAAATCTTTTGCGAACTCTTCTTTGGCATCAATAGTAAAGTGTTTTGTATTTAAATGTTTAGCTTTTTCTTCAGCTTGCTGGATATCTTTAGGATCTTGTCCCACATCAACTGTAACCGTAATTATTTCGTCGTAACCGTATTCTTCTTTCATCATTGGAATGCATACAGTAGTGTCAAGTCCACCAGAATATACTAAAACAACTTTATTCATATTTTATCCTTCGCAAATTTTTTATAATTAAATTTTAATTCTGAGAATTTGCATAATGTTGCAGAGATTGCAATTAAAAAATAGTGTTGACAAATATTATTATGATGCATAATTATTCTCTTTTAGCGCATAAGTATGCATGTAAATCTTAACTCAATCTTAACCTCAATGCGGTAGTTAAAAGAGTGTTAGTGAGGATAGACTTAGTACTATATGAATAATGGGGTTAAGCAAAATTATGATTAGCAATTCAAATAAAATTCAATGTGCAATTTTTGGAGCCTACGGGTATTCTGGACAAGAGTTATTAAGATCACTTTTGCTTCATCCAAATATTGATAAAGTTTTTATTGTGCAAAATCAAAGAACGGAATCAGTACAGTCATTTTTGCCTGAAAATAATTTGAATTTAGAAAAAATTATTTCCTTGTGTCATGAGGACTTTAAAACGAGAATAAATCAATTTACCTTAGACCTTTTATTTTTGGCGACTCCTGCTGAAGTCTCATTAGAATTGGTTCCCGAGTTATTTAATCTATTTCAAAATAAAATAAAAATTATAGATTTGAGTGGTGTTTTTCGTCTACATAATCCAGAGCTTTATCCACAATGGTATAAGTTAAATCATACTAAAAATTCATTACCATTTCTTAATTCTAAAACCTATGGTTTGATTCCTTTTGCAAATGTTAATGAACTTCAAACGTCGGCTCTGATATCTAATCCAGGTTGCTATGCAACAGCAATTTTGTTAGCACTTATCCCAATCTTAAAAAATAAAATTATAGATCCAACTACAATTGTAATTGATGCTAAATCAGGAACTTCCGGTGCGGGAAGAAAAGCCGCCGAAAATTTATTATTTAATGAAGTGGATCATGAATGTCTTCCTTATAAAATTGCCTCCCATCAGCATTTTCCTGAGATTTGTGAGTATGCAAATAAGTTTAGTAATTGTGAAATTGACCCAATATTTTCAACCTCACTGTTGCCCACGCGACGAGGAATCATTGCTGGAATTTATGGGAAAATAAATTCAGAACATTTTACAAATAATCAAATTGTAAATAATCAAAATATTGAGATGTTAATTAAAGAAGCTTATATCTCTGGATTTAAAGATTACAAATTAGTGAAGTTTGGTCCTGCTTCTGATCATCAAAGCACTGTAAGACTTTCCTTAAAAAAAGTTGTTGGAAGTGCGCGTACTCATATCACATATAAAGTTGATAAAACAAAAATTTATATTTATTCAACAATTGATAATTTAATGAAAGGTGCAGCAACACAAGCCATAGAAAATATGAACCAAATTTTTGGTTGGGATATAGAGCTTGGTTTAATGCAACGAGAGGGAGTGTTATGAATAATGTTGTGAAAATTGGCCCAGGCCTCACACGTACCCCGCTACCAATTGGATTTACGACAAGTGGAATCAATTGTGGTGTTCGTAAATATCGTCCTGACTTGGGAATTATAATTTCAGAATTTAAAGCTAACACGGTTGGTGTTTTTACTCTTAATCAATTTAAAGCAGCGCCTGTTTTATATAGCCAAAAATTAGTTCCCTCATCGGAAATAAGAGCCATTATTACAAATAGTGGACAAGCTAATGCAGCAACAGGTGAACTCGGAATGCAACATAATTTGCGAATGGTTGCAAAGGTTGCCGAAGTTCTTAATTGTGAAAATGATCAAGTGCTAGCAGCCTCCACAGGAGTTATTGGTCAACACTTGGCTATTGAAAAAATTGAATCCGGAATTCATGAACTGATTGAACGTAGATTAAATTCTGCCGAGGCCTTTGCCACTTCTATTTTAACGACAGATTTAATTCCTAAATCAGCTTATATTGATTTAGATTTGTGCCAGGGAAAAGTAAGGCTTACAGGAATTTGTAAAGGTTCTGGGATGATTCATCCTAATATGGGAACTATGCTTGGTTATATTTTAACTGATGCTGTTGTTGATTTAAAATTGTCGCAAAAATTTTTAAAGCAAGCTGTTGATCATAGTTTTAATATGATTAGTGTAGATGGTGATACATCTACCAATGATTGTGTGTTTATGATGTCTAATGGTGCTAGTAAAATTGAACTGATTTCAAAAGAGGATGAAGAAAAATTTTATTTTGCGCTTGAATCCTTATGCCAAACCTTAGCTCAATCTATTGCACGTGATGGAGAAGGTGCCACTAAATTAATTGAAGTTCAAATTAATGGTGCTCCTGATTTAGAAATTGCAAGGCGAGCAGCTAGAGGTGTGACTTTGAGTCCATTGGTAAAAACAGCAATTCACGGTGAAGATCCAAATTGGGGGAGAATACTAGCGCGATTAGGTGCTGAACAAGTGCCAGCCTATTGTTTTGAGAATATGAGTTTAACTATTCAGGGGACAAAAGTTTTCTCGCAAGGTGCAGTGATAGAGTTTGATAGAGCAGAAGTGCGTTCTGCTCTTAAAACAGATACGGTAATTATTAAAGTGGATCTTCAAGCGGGTGATCTTAGTGCTACGGCTTGGGGATGCGATCTTTCAAGTAAATACGTAGAAATAAATACGGAGTATTCATAATGAAACTTATTAAGCTAGGCGGTGCAGCTCTTCAAGATCAAAGTGTTCTTGAAAATCTTTGCGCAAATATTGCTGATATTTACAAATTTGAAAAAGATTTGATTATCGTTCATGGCGGGGGGCCAGCGATAAACGACGAATTATTACGTCATGGTATTTCGTGGGAATTTAAAAATGGACTTCGTGTAACAACTCCACAAATGATGAAAGTAATTGAATCTGTACTAGTGGGGCAGGTTAATCAAAATTTAGTGCGAACCCTTAATAAATTTAAAGTTCCAGCTATGGGAATTTCGGGAGCTTCAAATCAGTTTTTAAAGTGCAAACAATTAAATTCAGAGCTTGGGCTTGTTGGTGACATTGAAAATGTAAATACAGAGTGGTTACAAAAAGTAATAAAAGCGACAGGTGTGGTTCCAGTGATTGCTCCAATCGGATTTGATTGTGAATCTGGTTTAGCTTTTAATATCAATGCCGATTGGGCAGCAATACGTATTGCAGAATCAATGGCCATAGAAAAGGTGTATTTTGTCACTGATCAAAATGGAATTTTAGATCATTCAAAACAACTGTTACAAAAATTAAATCCACTAGAACTTCAAAAGTTAATTGATAAACAGGTAGTTACAGGAGGAATGTTAACAAAAGTTAATACCATTCTTCACGGACTAAACCATGGGGTGGAAGAAGTTAATATTCTTAATGGTAGTGAGAATTTTGGTTTATTTAAATCTTTTAAAAATGATTTATATCTTCAAACAAAATGCACTTGTATAAATAAATAACTGCTCATGATTAAGTTTGATCGCTTGCGCGATTATACGAGACAAAATCCTTCGCCGTTATTTTCCTGTTTGTTGGGGGTGATTTTGAATCACCCCGTATTATGAATAAAAAATAAAAAAAATTTATGAGGACAATTAAATGACAAGACATTTTTTAACTGGGACAGAATGGTCACCAGATAAAATTAATTTGATATTAGATCTAGGTTTAGAATTATATAATGAAAGAAAAGCAGCTCGAATTCATAAAAACTTTAAAAATAGAAATGATCTTACTGGACAAACATTGGTGATGCTATTTGATAAACCATCGTTGAGAACTCGAATGAGTTTTACAGTTGCGATGACCGAACTTGGGGGCCATGTAATCGATAGTCAAGGAGGCTCTCGAAAAACTGAGGAGCCCGAAGATCTTGCTCGAGTGTTATCTGGGTATGCCCATGGAGTTATGATAAGAACCTTTGATCACAATTATGTTGAGAGATTTAGTAAGGCTTCAATGATTCCTGTTATTAATGGCCTTACTGATAGTCATCATCCTTGCCAAGTTATGGCAGACCTTTTAACTTTAAAGCAAAAATGGAAAAATTTAAATGGGCTAAAAATGACTTATATAGGTGATGGTAATAATATGCTTCATAGCTTAATGCTCTTATGTCCACGAATGGGAATTCACTTGCATTATGCATGTCCTAAAAATTATCAACCAGATCCCCAGGTTTTAGAACTTGCACTTGAAAATTTAAAATCGAGTTTGTCTCCAGCGAAGGGTTCGTCAAGAGCTATTGGTTCGATAACTTCCCATGAAAACATAAAAACAGCGGTAAGTGAGTCTCACGCTTTGTACACAGATGTTTGGACCAGTATGGGATTTGAAGCCGAATCCATAGATCGCGAAGTGGCTTTTCGTGATTATCAAGTTGACGAGACTTTACTAAAAATTGCAGATCCTGAAGCTATAGTATTGCATTGTATGCCTATGGAAAGGGGTAAAGAAATCTCAAAAACTTTACCCGATCATCCACAATCTTTTATTTTTATGCAAAGTGAAAATAGACTTCATATACAAAAGGCGATATTACTAGAGCTTCTAAAGTAATGGAGGAGAAAGTTTTGAGTAAACCAACAAAATCAAGAATTGAATTTTTAAAACAGTTACTCAACGATGATAACTTAAGTACTCAAGAAGAATTGGTTGAAAAGTTAGAAAAATCTAACTTTCAAGTGACTCAATCAACAGTATCGAGAGATCTCCGTAAATTGGGTGCGATAAGGACCTTTGATTCTCAAGGACGAACAGTATATCGTCTTTCGACAGAAGTAATTCCTCCAGTTCAATCAACCTCTCTTGCAAGTATGGTCACAAGTTTAAAATCAAATGGATCAATGATTGTTATTCGAACTCATCCAGGTTCGGCCTCATTAGTTGGTCGTTATGTTGATATCCATTTTTCTGATGAGATTTTAGGATGTATTGCAGGTGATGATACTGTTTTTGTTGCGCCAACATCTCACGCGCAAATAAAGAATCTCTTGTTTAAAATTGAACAAAGTCTCAACGAAGATTAGCTTTACTCAAATATTTGGTCTGCTTCTTCTGGAGTTAAATCTAAATAGGGGAGTAAGCGATTGTATACAGAGGCTACATTTACTAGATTGGGTTTACGTGGACTATTCATTACACTTTGAGTAGATAACATTAGTCCTAATCCAGTGAATCCATATTTTTCTTTTAAATAATTTCCAGTATTGAATGCATTTTCCATTAAATGGCCTTCTTGAATTCTACGTAGAATAAGAGATGATTTCAAAATAACTTCGTTATGATTAGTCACTGTAGTTTGATGAAGAGCCCCGGCGTTGACAATTGAGTAATTTGATTCAATAATCCGACGAGTGGCAAGGACACCCGAGACGACTAAACCCTTTCCAAATGTTACAAAATCTGGTTCAAAGCCTTGAATATGCTCGTATGCAAAAAATTTTCCTGTGCGGCCACCACCTGACAAAACTTCATCATCAAAAATGAGAACTCCATATTCATCACACAAATTTCTTAAAGAGATTAAAAAACTCCGCGAAAACATTTTGATAGTTCTAGAATACACTATTTCTAAAAGTATTCCTCCAACCTGTCTTTTAGAATCAGAAAATATACTTCTTAAACTATCAAGTTTTTCTTGTTCTAAAAAAGTTAAGGGACGATCAGATAAATCAAGTTCACTTGTAGTTATTTCACTAAACTCCGGAAAAATATTAAATCTATTTCTTACTGATGAATCTGTTGCGATATAAGTATTTCCTAAAGCAAGAATTTCAGATTTAATTTGAGTAATTTTTTGAAAACGTTTTTGGACAGCTTTATCTGCAAATAAAAATAAACTGTTATTTGCTTCACTTCCAGAAATAGTAAAGCGAGCGATTTCAGATTTATAAGGTGCTACGGATCTCCAAAGTTGATTGAATTCTTTAAAATATTTTTCATCTAGATCAAATTTTCCTCTTCTTCGTATGAAATGAGTACCCCATAATGAAGTTGAAGAAAGCATTTCGGCAAGATAATTGGGATCACTAAATATTGGATCAGATTCGCGGAGCAATCGAAATCCCCACCCCCTTTGAAAATCATGTGAATCCATTGGGTCTGCTTCATGTGAAGCCATACCAATACGAAGTGAAGCGATTTGATTCCCTATCCATGTTTTAAGTTCTGATTGATCAGCCTCAATGTTTGCAATATTTTTATATAAAGAGATAATTGCTCTATCTAAATTTTCAGTTGTTAATTCATAAATAAAATTTTGCTCTAAAAACAATTTTATTTGTTTTTTAACCTTAGGTGAAAAATCGGATATTTTTCCGCCACCCCTTAGAGTTATTAGCCATCTTAAAAGATCTTTTGTTGGTGCATATATTTCATTGCTGTTTCGAGAAGTTTTGAAAAGCGAAGTGCAAACTAAATTGGATTTATTATCTATTTTTTTTACCGCATACGAGTTATTATTTTGGAAAAAAAGTAATAGTATCAAAAATAATTTTGAATAAAAGTTCATTAAAAAAAATCCTTTTTTTTCTAATTCAACAAATTGATCTGTAATTCTGATTTAGCAGTAATGATAATAATTTAAATTTGCAAGACTCACCTTAAATATTAAAGTGAAGTGAAAAGTTTTAATGGCTGACTATATGTTAGACAATATTAATTCATGTAGAAAAAATAGTTTTAATACCTTCTTGCCAATGAAGGCAATGAACACCGTTTATATTTGTAGAGTGTTCATCTCTAGTTAAGTAATAAATTTCGGTAGCCTTGATTTCTGTTGCTATATATTTTAATTTTTTTACCTCCTCAAAATCAACTTTATCTTTTGACTTTATTTCAATAGCAATGGTTCTGCGTGAACGAGATAATACAAGATCAATTTCTTTACCTTCTTTTGTTCTAAAATATGAAATTCTAAAATCTTTATTGAGATAAGAATTTAATCTATAGATTTCTAAAAAAATTAGATGTTCGAAAGCATCTCCAAATGCAATGGAACCTGATGAGAAGCGATCATGAAAAGATCTGTCGATTGTTCGCTTAACTCCTAGATCAAAAAAATAAAATTTAGGGTGTTGACTTTGTCCTTTTCGAATTGATTTATGATATGCAGGCAAATAGATTCCAATTAAAGTGTCTTCTAAAATTGAATAATAATTTTTTATAGTTTTATCATCAACCCCAACTTCACTTGCAATTTTCGAATAATTAATAATTTTTCCGTTCATTTGTGCGGCTACTTCAAGAAAATCCCGAAAGGGTTCAAGATTTTTTATGAAATGTTCAAGTAAAATTTCTTCCTTAATATAAGTTAATACGTAAGAGCGAAGATAACTCATTTTTTGTTCGTTTGGGATTCCAACCGTTTTGGGTAAACTCCCCCAGTGCAATACTTCATTTAACTCAAATAAATCGTTTAATTCAAGAAAGGTGAGTGGATACATAAAATTTAAAAAGGCTCTTCCTGCAAGTAAATTAGCACCAACTGTTTTTAGTTTTCTAGCACTTGAGCCTGACAGAATAAATTTTTGTTTATTGTTTTCAATCATACGATGGACATGATTCAGAAGTTTTGGAATTTTTTGTACTTCATCAATAAAAATCCATTCAGGTTTTTTTTTAAGTTCAATAAAATCAGATTCCAACAAAGAAGGTTTACGTGAGTAGCGTTCAAAGATATCATCATCAAGCAGATCAATTTGCCAAATTTCATCTGCAGATAAAGTTGAAAAAAATTGTCTCTTAATAAAAGTAGATTTTCCAGTTCCTCTGGAGCCAAATATAAAAAAACTATCTGATTTTAATGGGTTAACTAGTCGTCGGATCATACTCCGAAATATTACGAATATTTCGGAGTGCTGTCAACTTCATTATTTTATGAGCAATGAATACAGTATAGAGAAGTACTAAGGGCTTGAATTGTTATTCCCTTATTGTCCTAATCGGCAATGACTTGCCGATTAGGACTCTTTTTCGGCAATGACTTGCCGATTGAGACGATTCGAGGTATGATAATTTTAGGTCGGTCTTTAGAAAGGTAATAAAGTATGTACTTGCGTATACTGGATTTACAAAAAATTTTATCAGGTTCAAATAAAAAAAATAGTTACTTTTTATTTGGGCCGAGAGCTACAGGTAAAACCCATCTGATCGAAAATAATTTAGCGCAAGCACTAGTTTTTGACTTACTTGATGATGATATTTACGAAGAGTTTTTACGTCGACCCAAAGTTCTATCAGAAAAAATAAAAACAAATTCACAGTTAGTAGTTATTGATGAGATTCAAAAATTACCAATTCTTTTAGATGAAGTTCATCGATTGATCGAAAAAAGAGGGATTCAGTTTTTACTTACAGGGAGTTCTGCTAGAAAATTGAAAAGAGAAGGTGCAAATATGCTAGGAGGGAGAGCTAGAGAAATTAATCTATTTCCTCTAGTTTACTCTGAGATTAAAGATTTTGATCTCGAAAAATATTTGAATTATGGAGGGCTGCCAATTGTTTATCAATCTGATCAGCCAATTGAAGATTTGCAAGCTTATGTACGAACTTACTTGAGCGAGGAAATAAAAAAAGAAGCGGCAGTACGAAACTATGAACGATTTGTGAGATTTCTTGAAACTATGGCGATATCAAATGGACAAGAAATAAATTATGCCACACTCTCTAGCGAATCTGGTGTTCCAGCTCGAACAATTGAGGGACATATTGAAGTTTTAAAAGATACATTGATTGCTTTTGAATTATTACCATTTACTAAAACTGTAAAACGAAAAGCTGTGAGCAAGTCTAAATTTTATTTTTTTGATACAGGGGTCGCTAATTTTTTAGCTCAAAAATTACCTTTAAAAATAAATCAAACAGATATTGGCATTAGTTTTGAACAATTTATTATTTTAGAAATTAGGGCCTATCTCTCTTATTTTAGAAAGGTTCATAAAATATCATATTGGCGGACAAAAACTTATGAAGTAGATCTTATCATTGGCAATGAAATCGCAATTGAAGTTAAATTTTCAGAAAAATTTAAAGATGAATATTCTAAGGGGCTTGTTGCTTTATCTGAAGAAAAAATTGTTGAGAAATATTATGTTGTTGGTCGATTTAAATCAGAAGGGACTTTTGAATTTATTGAGTATATAAATTATATAAATTTTTTAAAACTACTTTGGTCCCATAAAATCGTATAGAAAATCCGTAAAGTAAATAGACAGGATTTATTTTCTTTTCAAAACTTTATTCAAATATTTATTTTTTGAATTAATTCAAATACATTCCTAAAGAAAAATTTATTTTAGGAGAAGTTTAATATGACAAAAAAAATATTTACAACAGGGTTTGTTTTATTAGGATTATCAAACCAAGTGTTTGGTTTAGGTGTAACTGAAATATTGAATACATTTGGAAAGGGAACTCTTGAATCTTTTCAATCAACTTCTAATCCAGAAAAATCAACAAAAGAAACTCAAGTGACGAAATCAAATTCTTTAACTGGAACTTCCGAAGTTTTTGGTAATACAATTAAAAGTTTTGGTAGTACAACGGAATGGTTAGTTTGTGCTAATAAATGCCAAAAATTATTGGCTGATCAAGCATTAGTGCCTGCTGCTAAAGATTATTTGGTGGGAGTTGACGTGGCCGCAATGGACATGGAAAAATTGAATGAGTTTTTTAGTGTAATCCGCGAAGAAAACCCTGAATTGAGTGAAAAATATCCTCTTGATGAGCAAGTACAAAATGAAGTTTTTAATAAAGGACTTGCCATAGCTTTAGTTCAAGGGAATTTTAATAATTTATAAACACAAAATAAATAACCAATAGTTTTGAATGTTTAAATCAATAAAGTTTAAAATTGGAGAAATTTAATATGACAAAAAAAATATTTACAACAGGGTTTGTTTTACTAGGATTATCAAGTCAGGTTTTTGGCTTAGGTTCAACTCAGCTATTAGAAACAACTGGTGAATCTTTATCAGATTCATTAAAAACAACAGTTAAATCAAATGCAACAAAAACTGTTACAGAAACTACAAAAGAGAGTGATTCACAATCAACGGTCGAGTCAACTAAAGGTTCTGGTGAAAGTGTTAAGGGTTCTGGTAAAACTTCATCGGAAACTTCTCAAGATACAACTGACGGATCATTAAAAAATTCTCCTGAATATTCGAGTAAATCAGTTAAGGGTTTTTTTGAAACTACTGGTGATACAACAGAGTGGTTAGTTTGTGCTAATAAGTGCCAAAAATTACTAGATGATCAAGCTTTAGTGCCCGCTGCTAAAGATTATTTGGTGGGAGTTGATGTGGCCGCAATGGATATGGAAAAATTTTATGAGTTTGCTAAAGCTGTCCGCGAAGAAAATCCTGAATTGAATGAAAAATATCCTCTTGATGAACAAGCACAAAATGAAGTTTTTAATAAAGGTCTTGCCTTAGCTTTAGTTCAAGGGAATTTTAATAATTTATAAACATAAACTAAATAACTGCTCATGATTAAGTCTGATCGCTTCGCGATTATATCAGATATAATCATATGCAGTTATTTTCCTGCTTGTTGGAGGCGATTTTCAATCACCCCGTATTATGAAATCTATAGTTTTGAATATATAAATCAGTATATTGTATTAATTAATTGATTAACCTTTTGACGACAGAGCCCCTTTTGGGGTCTGTTTTTGTTTCAAGAAATTGGCATAGTAAATATTTGCAAATTCATTTAAAATATTAACACAATAATTTTAAAGAGAGTTTGAAATGAAAAAGTGCGCAAAAATAATTTTTAATTTTTTCCTTTTTGTAACTTTATTTTATTATTCAACACAAAAAGTTTTTGCTACTTCAGATTCAACGTATCCATTTTTAAATATAGATGACTCTATCTCTAGTAATCCTAAATTAATTCCCTTTATTAAAAGTACAATTCAAAAATTACCGCCGAAGATGATTGATGCTTTTCAAGCAAAACAAATTAAAATTATCATTGGGCAAATGAGTAAAGGTTCAAGTTTTGAAAATGAAAACTCAAGTCATGAGTACGCATCTGTTGAACGAATCAAGGTTAAAGAATATCTTATATTACTTGAACCCTATTTTACTTACTCACTAGATAATTTAAACTTAGATGATTTAACAGTAAAGACTTGGTTAGAAAAAAGAGAAGTATTTTATAATCGAAATGCAATCTTAAATAAAGATTTATCAATTCCAAAACATCAAAATGCATTTAAAATGTTGGAAGGTATTATTATTCATGAGATCAGTCATATCTATGATTTGATGAATGTTCCATTTTTATTTCAAATTCTATCTTATAGTAAATGCCTACAAGCAGCAACTGCTGGAGAGCCTAATTCAGCACAACCTGAATGTGTTGCTTTTAATAAAATGAATACCTCATTATCAACATTGCCAGAATTTTTGCATGCAGCTGGTTGGCCTGATCGCGGATTTTTATCACCAGATCATGAGTTTATAAATAATAATGCATCTGGGAGCTTAAATTATTATGAATCAAAAAACACGTATGAGGCCGTAGCTGTAAATTTAGAGTTTTATATTTTAGATCCTCAATTTCAGTGTCATAAACCCAACCTTTTTCACTTTTTTTATAATTACTTTGATGGCTATTCACCATTTCCTAACGTCATTTGCAATAATACTAAAAAAATATTAATTAGTAATACTGATATCTTGATGGGAAAGGAAAATAAAAAAGAGCATGAGAAAATATTTGATTTTGTAGAGCTGGATGAATCTAAACTTTATGAGATCCATTATTTTTATGCAGGTAAAAATGATGAGATGATGAGTAAATTTGGTCATGGAATGCTACGCCTAGTTTTTTGTGCTCCTGAGCGTAAAACTGTTGGTCCTGAATGTATAAAAGATACTAATTACCATATCGTTGCTTCTTTTGCTGCATTTATTGGGGATGTACAAATAAATCCTTTAGATGGATTATTTGGTGGGTATGCAGCTCATTTATTTATGAGTAAATTGAGCACGACATTGGATACATATAATGATACCGAATTGCGTGAAATTTATAGTCTCCCCTTAAAATTAACTCCAGCTCAAAAGCATATTCTTTTAAATGCACTTTATGAAGCCCATTGGAGTTACCGAGGGAGTTACTCTTTTCTTTCAAAGAATTGTGCAATAGAAACACATTCAGTAATTAAATCTGCTTTTTTATTCGACCCCAAAATATTGCACTCCTATACGGTGAGACCAGACCTTTTATATGAATTATTAAAAGAATTAAAAATAGCAAATGGATATATCTTTGATGATCCTAAAAAAGCATTTGATTATAAATATTTTATTCCTTCAAAAAGGAGCAAGTATGAAGCCTCAATTAAAAGGTTAGTTGAGTTTGGAATCCTTGCTGAGGGTACAGATTTAGATAATTATATTGATCTTTCACCTGAAGAACGAACATTAAATATCGAAAAAGCCAGAAGCATTAAAAATAGAATTGATCGAGGGATTGCAATCGTTGCAAGTCAAGAACTTGAATCACTTTCGTTACGAAGATATTATCAAGATACTTTAAAAGATAAACTTCCAGATATTATTAATAAATTGCAAGAAGAGGGTTCCGTTAATGGTATCAAAAAAAGTGAAGTTGTTGATTTATTAAAAAAGTTAAGCATACCTAGTGAAACACTAAAATTAACAGAGAGTTATGGAATACCAAATGCAGAAAGTGTGGATGAAAAAATTAAAGAAGTCACCGAACAATTTAATCCTCAATTTTTAATTGATTTAAGAACAAATGTGTTGGAATTTGTAAAATCCTGCTTGGATCAAGAACAAGTTGAAAGAATAATAAAATATTCTGTTAATCTTGATTTATTAAAAAAGGATTAAATTCAAAACCTAAACTTTACCAAGGTCAAGTTGCAGATAAAACCATTGTCGTGTTTTCGCAAGCTTTAAACTTATAAACAGGACTTATATAAATCTTCAATAATCCGAAATGAAAAGTGGAAACGCTGAATTTTTTTGGAGAAGAATAATATGCAAATGGTTTTTTCTTACCTAGATTCATTAGGAAGAAAAGTGACAAACAACATTGAATACACCTTAAAAGTGTTATTGATGGTTTATTTATCTTTTCGAGCGGCATTTAGAGATCAAGCCCAAGGATTAAGAACAATATTTAGCGTGGTGTCTGCGCAAATCTATTTTACAGGCTGGCAAGCAATTCCAATCATTAGTGTCCTAGCTCTTGCAACGGGTACAATTACAATCATTCAAAGTTCTTCGCAACTTTCGCTTCTTGGTGGAACTGAGATGATAGGAAATCTTCTAGTTGTCATCATCGTTCGAGAAGTTGGTCCACTATTAACTGCCCTCGTAGTAATTGCAAGGTCTGGAACCGCAGTCTCCACTGAAGTGGGAAACATGAGAGCTAATCGTGAAATTGAAGCCCTTGAATCAATGGGAATAAATCCATTGAGTTTTATTGTGTTTCCACGAATCTTAGGTGGAGTCATAAGTGTCATTTGTCTTTGCTTTTATTACGTTGCCATTGCTTTGCTTGGTGGGTATTTGATTTCGCGTTTAATTTTAGAGATGCCATTTAGTTTTTATTTAGCGTCTTTAGTCAGTGCCATTGCTGTTGAAGATGGTTTTTTATTTTTAATAAAAACCGCATTCAGTGGAGTTATAATATTTGTAGTTAGTTGTTATCAAGGTTTACTCGTTAAACGAAGTCCCCATGAAGTTCCCCAAGTTACAACTAAAGCCGTGGTGGATAGTATCATTTATGTGACGGTTTTTAATATGTCAGTGACTGCAATGTTTTACTTACAACAACTCATCAAATTGGGAGTTATATGAATAGAGTGATTAAATCCTTACAATTTGATAATGTGACTTTTCGTTTTGAAAACGAAGCACCAACTTTTAAAAATGTAACAATTGATTTTCCAATGGATACGGTGAACGTTTTAAGAGGTGAGCGTGGAGCAGGAAGATCAACGCTTCTGCAGCTTCTATCAGGTTTACAAATGCCAACTCAAGGGAATTATAAGTTAAACGAAAAAGCCATTGATGAAATGTCATTTGAAGAATTTTTACCCTATCGTCTTCGTATTGGATATGCTTTTGATTTGGGTGGTTTAATAAGTAATCGCTCACTCTATGAAAATTTAGTCTTGCCTTTAAGTTATCATAAAATAGGTACACCTGAACAAATATCTAAAAAAGTAATGACGATCATGGAACGATTTAACATGATTAAATCAAAAGATATGCGCCCAGCCCATGTATCTGGGACTTTAAGGCGAGTAACATGTTTATTAAGATCGATTATTTTAGATCCAGAAGTGTTGGTGTTGGATGATCCAACAGTTGGACTCTCAAAAGAGCTTCAACAGATGTTTGCCGATGTTATTTCAGAACTGATTCGTTTAGGTATAACACACACTTTATTTATTTCTTCATATGAAGAAAGTTTTATATCTCAATTTGAACATACTAATATTTATTTAGAGGGGGAGAATATTTTCTTACCTCCAGATGATAAGAAAAGAGTGGTGAACTTATGATGATCATGAAGTTCAACAAATTTGAAAGAATTGCAGGATTATTTGTGGTGTTTGCTTTTCTTGGAAGTATTGCAACGGGAGTAATAGTTGCATTAGAAAGAGGTTGGCTTTCTCCAAAAGAACATTATACCACAACTTTTATAAACGCTGATGGTGTGCATACAGGTACAACAGTTCAGATTCAAGGTATTAAAGTTGGTTCAGTTGATGATGTGGAATTAATGGCTGATAATAAAATTCATATTACTTTTAGTGTAAATAAAAAATTTGGAGATCGAGTACGTGCAGATAGCAGAGCTCAATTGATCCGCCCTTTTATTATTGGAGACCGTGTACTTGATGTGTCAGTAAGTAACAGTCAAGATGAACCAAAAATTGTTTCATATGGTTTGATACCTGCAATAGAAACAATGGATTTGATGACTATTTTTAGTGGTAAAAATTTAAATCAACATTTAAGTGAAATGGCAGGGCTTGTAGATAGTATTAAAAGTTTAGTTAGTGCATTTACTGATAAAGAAAGATCCCAAAAGTTTATTGATATCTTTGATAATATTTTACCACTAATAACTAAATTATCAGTTTTGTCAGATGAAGTGATTAAACTTAGTCAACAAGCAACCCATCGCGAAAATTTACGACATGTTTTACAAAATGTGAATGTATTAACAAATGAGATCAATGGAATTATTCCTTTTGTGAAAGAGAAAGCTCCGGCGATAAGTAAAACTTTAACTCAAATGATAACTAATCTTGCGCAACTAACAGAAGACTTTAGACTGCTTACGCCAACAATTGTTGAGATAGCACCGACGTTGCCTAAAACAACACATCGAGCAATAGAAGCTCTTAATGAGGCTGTTGTTTTAATTAAAGCAATGCAAAAATCCATGTTCATGGAAGGTAATGTTAGAGATGTCCGAATAGAAGAGTCAATAGCTGAAAAAGAAAAAGCAAAGGCTAAAACAAATTCTGAGGATTCAGAAAATGCAGAGCTAGAAAATAGAATTCCTGCTCAAGACAATTAATTTACAATTTTAAAAATAGACAATTTATCAATTGCTTGTTAGGCTTTTTTCATGTTGGCGTGGACTTTTTTTAAAAAATATTTATTTTCGCAAAAAGCTGGTTCTTTGATTAAAAGAATTTCTTGGCTATGCATAGTTGGTATTGGATTATCACTTGCAAGTTTTGTTGTTGTCTTGAGTATAATGTCTGGTTTAAATAAAAGTATTCATCGACGGATCTTATCTGTTGAACCCCATCTGACAGCAGAATTAACAACTGATCATGATGAAAAAAATATTCAGAACCATCCTGCATTGGGTTTTCTTAAAGCTCAAAAAAATTTAAATGTAAGGCTCTATGATTCGCAAGTGGTGATCTTGCGAACTATTGATGGCCTTTTTCATGGTGCAACTATAAGAGGAATGTCTGAAGAAAGTTTCACATCTATGTTGACTCAATTACGGAATCTGGCGGATCAAACTCATTCCGTTCCACCAGATTATATTGATCCCCCACAAGAAGATGAAGTTATTTTAGGAGTTGATCTAGCAAAGGCTATGGGAGTTTTTGAAGGAGATTTTTTAACTGTTCTGCCCTTAGAAAGCTTAACTATGGCTCCAGGGGAAAGTCCTATTTATTCGCGAGTTCGCGTTCGACAAATTCTAGCAACAAATATTGCTGATATAGATTCTGAAATGGTTTTTTATCAAAGATTTAAAGCAATGAGCACTTTGCAAAAAGTAGGTAGTCGCAGAATTGGATTTGAAATATGGACACAAGATCCATACAATACCAATCCATTAAAACAAAAACTTGAAAGTTATAAAGACTTAAAAGTTGAATCTTGGAAAGATCGTAATTCGGCATTGTTTTTTGCATTAAAACTTGAAAAATTAATGATCGGGACTTTTCTTGGGTTGAGTGCTTTAATCACCTCATTTTCAATCTTATCTGTGCTCTCCATATTAATTTCACAAAAAAGAAAAGAGATGGGATTGTTAATGGCTATTGGATTTTCATTAAAGAGAATTTCAAAATTATTTCAAAGTTTGGGTTTAATATTATCTAGTTTCGGTGTTTTTGGCGGGGTAATGATAGGTTCCGCTCTTGCTATTTATCTTGAAAAATATCCGTTACAAATTGTTCCAGATATTTATTATGATACTGAACTTCCAGCTGAATTTGATATAACTTTTGTTTTAATGGTTTCAGTTGTTGGATTAATATTATCTTGGCTTGCAGTTAAGTTATCAATACAGCAGTTATCAAAACTTACTCCCTCTGAAGCTCTAAGAGTAAAGTAATTTTTTTGTTAATAAAGTGTGTTTATTCCAAGATGGAAAGAGTCTTGATTAGAATTTTTATTTTGCTGATGTTCAATTTCCCAAGACCAAAATAAATTTACATTTATAGTATGTAAAGATTTTAAAAATAATGTCGACTTAGAAAAAGCATCTGTTGAATTACTATATTTAATATTTGGAAAATAATGAGCACCAAAATTAACTTGATTTCCAAATAACGTAGATTCCTCAAGTAAGGGTAAAGTGTAAATTAATCCCGCACCAAGGTTATTAGAAATACCTGAAGATACAAAGCTATCACTTGTTGAAGAATATTTAGAAACTAATTGTCCTAAACGAAATTCAGCTGAAGGTGTTTCATGATGAAATCCACTAGAAAATCTATATCCAAAATAAAAATAACTATCTAAAATCGAATTTTTTAAAGTTGTAGTAATTAAATTAATTGATTCAAGATTAAATTCAAATGTCCATCGGATCAAATTTAATGGATCCATATTACCAAAAAATGAAGTAAAATGATATTTACCACCTAGTTTATATCCTGAACCACTAAATTTTAATTCTTCTGAAGATGAAGTGTTGTAACTCATACTAATATTAGTTAAAAAGGGGAGGCCTCTTCTTACTTCATACGCACCCACAAATTTTTTATCATTTTTTGTTCTAAGTTCAATTAAATGAGGTGTTGATTTATTGGTGACTAAATTTTTTAGTGACCAATACCAAGAAGATTTTTTGCGAAATGTATTATCTTTAGGAGTTAAGGTTCTAATACTTCCTTTTATATTATTGAGCTCAATATCAACGTAGTTATCATAAGTTTTTTGAATATCCTGAACAACTGTAGGGCGCTCCTTAATAGAAGGGAGTTCACTATTAAATTTTAACTCTTGTTTGAGAGGAACTTGATTGTCAGCCTGAATATATAAAAATGGAATTTTTAAGTTAACTTTTGATTCCCAAATATTTTTTTCAACAAAAATTTCAGAAGTTTGTTTTTCCCTTAGTGTTAACTTTACAAAGTCAGGTTGCTTTTCATATATTGAGTTATTATCTGAGTCTAAAAAAATTAAATCCAATAACTCAATTGGAATAACACCAGTTCTAATTTCTATCAACATTCCTGATGATAGACGAGCAGAAAATTGTATAACTGGGATTTCATTTGAAAGTTGAATTTGGCCAATTTCATTAACTTCAATACCATTAACTTGGATTATGGGATCTTTATTTGATGAGGGAAGTGTTTCTTGTTTCCACTCATTGTCATTGATCTGTGTAAATTTATAATCAGGACTACAAATATTAATTTTATGAAGTGGATCTTCAAAGTAAGAACAATAGTTAACAAAAATAGAACCAGATGCTTGTTCTAAAAGATCATCAACACCTGAGCTTAATGTAAATGAACTGACTTCATTTATAATTTCCTCAGGCAAATTTTTATCTTTTATAGTTGTTAAATCTTTAGATCGGGGTACTTTTTTTTGCCAAAGTGATCTACCGGAGGGGTCTCGAATAATTATTGTTGAGTTTTTTAAAAATTGTGAAGGTCCCTTAAACTCTAATTGATATTCTTTTTCTTCTTTATTAAAAATAAGATTCATTTGAATATCATTTGTATTAATTAATAAGTTTCCCAATTGAATAGTATCTTTAGATTTAATATGAAATTCAAATTTTTGATTGAGTAATGAGGTTCCATTATGCTCTGCTGGAAAATATAACTCACCAGTATTTACTGCATGGGCAAATGACAATCCCATGATTGTTATAAGAAATAAAACCTTAGGTAAATTAAACATTTTTTCTGATTTTTTATTATTTAATAAATTCATTCTTTAATAATTTATCCTTTAAAAATTTATGCCTAAGCCTGCTGTTCCATAGAAGGCCCCAAAGGAAGTTTTTTGTCTAAGTTTTCTATCTGTGAATCCATAGGCTTTATAACCAAAACCAGCCTCACCAAATATATTTTTAGCCCAAAGTATCTTACCATGAAAATTAATGGATGCATTTAAATCTGGTTCAATTCCAGATTTAAGTGGTACAGAATAATACATAAAATCCATATCAACCCATTTAGAATAACTCATAAATGGAAACCAGTTTGCAATACGATCAAAAACTTTAGGCATAGAACGAGCCCAGAAAAATCCGCCACCTATAAAAGGAGAAGTTAACTGATTTAATTTTACATTTTGTAAACCTAAGATAAATCCCCATGTTTCATCTCTCTCCCATAATCCTGGAGTTAAGCGGTATTTTAAATCTAAAGTTGTTTGAGTTAATGAAACAGCAGTTGTCCCAGTTGTTTCTTTTAAACTAATAGTTTTTAAAGGTGCAAAATGTCTTAAACTGGTCCCCCATCTTTGATTACTAAATAGACCATTATCCCATCCAAATAACTTTTCATACCAACGGTTATAATTGAATTCAGCCAAGATATTAGCTTGCAATTGTGAGGAGACAGCTCCGCCAAGTCGAAAACTCAATTCATTTGCAAATCCTCTATAGATCGTTTTTTGACTTAACCACTCTCTGTTTGATTCACCATCATTAATTGAGATTGTTTTTGTAATATAATCACCTTTTTTGTTTGCATCAAATATCCAAGAAAACTGATTGGATTTTTTATTTACAGTAACGGATTTTTCTTTTGAAGTAATATTAGCTTTTAAGTTTGCAGGCAGTTTCCCCGATAGTATTGGTGAATCAGAATAAGTTCCAGGTAAGGTATTTGAGTTTAATGAAAACTTTAATGTTTCTTGAGGGGCTGAATCAAATTTTAATTGATATAAAAATAATCCACCTTGAAAACCAGGAATATCTAAAGTTGTACTTTCCTTTAACAATCTTGCAGACCAATAAACTTTAAAATCTCCGATTGTTGGTAACCAACCAATTTTATAAAGCCAAGAATCTTTATTTTCTGGATTTAATAAAGTGACATTAAAGCCAGTTGGAACAGAAGTATGACCTGATAAAATAATATTTTGAGTTTTAGTTTCTTCATAGTAATCAATTACAAATAAAGGTTGAACTTTTGTCTTGAATTCGTATGTAAATTGTTTTTCATTTATTCCATAAAACTGGAATTCTTGATTTTCAGCTACAGCAAATGTATCTGTTGTTTCAACTTTTTTGTCGTTAATTATGACTTTAGCAGGAGTCACTTCAATTTGGGCTTTAATTTTTTTTCCTTGAGTTAAATAACGATGGGGCGGAGTGCAAATTTGACTTTTAAATTTTTCAATTTTTGAATTTAAACAAATTTTAAAAGTCCCCTTTTTCTTTCCATTTAAAAGAGGATACTCTTGAAGATTAATTACTCCTGCAAGAAAGGTTAACGGTTCTTTAGGTTCAAAGACTTTATTAGTCTGAAGTGTTTTAAGGGCAGAGCTTCCAAGTTTTACAAGATCGCCTGAGGTCTCTAAACTTAAAAACGGAACTCCAGATTCTGCGACAAAATCAAGTTTCCCATCTCTATACAATGAACTTGGAAATGAAATTAGAAAATATGTTCCGTCTTCAAAATCATTATTTTTTTTAAAACTAGGATGCCAAGAATCAGGTTTTCCTAAGTATACTTTTACGGTATCTTCAGAAATTTCTGAATTTGAAATTAGAATTCCAGCCTCTTGAACTGAATATTTAAATTTAATTTCAGGAGCAGGCACTTTGTTAATTGTTGGATCAAATTTTAAACTATAATCAAAATTAACCTTGGGAGCAGGTGGCAATGTGGATGAGGCAGTTTTAGAATAGGATGTTGGCGTAATTTCTGTTATCGTGGGAAGTGAACTTGGCAAGGCAGAGACAACAGGAACAGGCTCTTGTGTAATAAGATCATCAGCATTAACGACGAGGTTAAAACTTATGATTGAAAAAACTGTTGAAGTTAAAAGTATCATCTGTGAATATTTTTTATTTTTTTTAATTTGAGTATTCATATTTTTAGCTTAAGGAAATAAACTTAAAGAGTCCACATATTTATCAAATTAATAAATCTTTTTAAGACTAACGAGTGGCTTTTTTAAGTCGATAAATAATATCCCATTTCGGTGCTATTTTTTCAAGTTCGATAAGATTGAAGGTGGTAAAAACACCTGACTCATCCATTATTTTATCTGTAAGTAATTTTTTTTCAATCAAAGGGTTTACATCATCAACTTTTACTAAGAATTCGAGTTCACGCATGGAATCGTTTTGCATTTCTTTTAATGACAATTTAACTATACCTTTGTCGTTGGGTTGTAATTTTCGTCCAAAGTGAATGACAGCTTTGAGAATTTTTAATTCTTCTTCTTTGATTGTGATTCGATCTTTTTCTTGTTTAAATAACCATTCATTATGCCAGTCTACAAAATCAAATAATAATTCAGGATTAAAAATTAATATTCTTTGTTTTCCTTCACCCATATTTTCTAGTGATAAAAGTTGAATTTCAGTTAGTGCTTGTAAAAGTTTATCCATTTTATGTGTAGCTTCTTGAAATATCTGAATAGTATAATTTCTTAAAGTGTATTGTGGAACTACGACTCCTTCGGGTGTTGCTTTTCCATATTTCATTCCTACAAAATTTAAAATTGAAATGAGTTTATTAATAGTATGAGGTGAAAATAGTTCTTCTTCACCCACTGGTTTTTCTAAAGTTTTAATTTTTAGATTAGCTTCTCGTAAATGATCATTTACAGTCCTCATGATGGCTTTGCACCACTCTGGAAAATTTTGAAACTGCGCATGCAATGCTTTAAAGGGGAGGCAAATAACTTCGGCGTCTTTTGACGCTTTGATGGAGGCACTACGAGGTCTTCCATCAAAGAAAGCCATTTCGCCAACCATTGCTCCTGGCCCTAGTTCCGCTAAAATAATTTCAGAATTTTGTTTTGATTTTGTGACGGCTAGTTTTCCAGATTTAATAACATACATAGCATCAGAGGGGTCCCCCTCTCTGAAAAGATAATGTCCTTGTTGAACCTTTATTGCACCACTCACAAATTAGTCCTCTTATTAACAACCATGATTATATCAAATATAATCATTGGTTGTTATTATCCTGTTTGTCTGAGGTGATTTTGAATCACCCTGAATCAGAATGACTTGAACTTTTTATGGCGTCAAAGACAGAAACAAAAATTAAAAAATCATGGGACGTAAATCTGGGGCTAGTCGACATCGACCTTGAGTGAGGCTAAGAATTTTTTCAGGATTTGTGTCTGGTGCATATTCTTTTAAAATAAATTCATCTTTACCAACTTCTAAAACACCTAGGTCAGTAACTATTTCATGAATACAGTTTTTACCAGTTAGGGGTAAATTACAACGAGTCAGTAATTTAGATACACCATCTTTATCAGCGTGTTGCATAGCTACAATAACTTTTCTTGCTCCAGCGACTAAGTCCATTGCGCCCCCCATGCCCTTTACCATTTTTCCAGGGATCATCCAATTCGCGATATTACCTTCTTGGTCAACTTGCATGGCTCCTAAAATTGTTAAATCAACATGACCTCCACGAATCATTGCAAAACTATCTGCAGATGAAAAAAAACTAGCTCCAATATGTGTAGTAACAGTTTGTTTCCCAGCATTAATTAAATCAGGATCAACTTCCTTATCTAAGGGGAAGGGGCCCATTCCGAGAAGACCATTTTCACTTTGAAGCAAAACACCCATTGACTCAGGAATATAATTAGCAACAAGTGTTGGAATTCCTATACCTAAATTCACAACCATTCCTGGTTTAACATCCTTTGAAATTCTTTGTGCTATTTGATCTCTTGTTAGTGGCATATTCATAGACCTTTCGTTATTACGTCCGAACAGTTCGTTGCTCAATTCTTTTTTGATAATCAGTACCTTGAATGATTCTTTGTATATAAATTCCTGGTGTGTGGATTTGATCAGGATCTAATTCTCCCACTTCAACCAATTCTTCCACTTCTGCAATTGTAATTTTACCCGCGGTTGCAATCATGGGATTAAAATTTCGAGCTGTTTTTCGAAAAATTAAATTGCCGTAATGATCACCTTTCCAAGCTTTGACAAGTGCAAAGTCACCAGTAATTCCACGTTCAAGTACAAATGTTCTGCCATCAAAATCTTTGAGTTCTTTTCCCTCAGCAACTAAAGTTCCAACACCTGTCGGAGTATAAAAGCCAGGGATACCCGCGCCACCGGCTCTTAATCTTTCTGCTAATGTCCCCTGGGGGGCAAACTCTACTTCAAGTTCGCCGTTCATGTACTGTTTTTCAAATAGTGGATTTTCACCAACATAACTAGAAACCATTTTTTTGATTTGTTTGGTTTGTAATAATAATCCCAAGCCCCAATCAGCCACACCTGCATTGTTTGATACACAAGTCAGATTTTTTACTCCAGAGTCTCTCATTGCAACAATTAAATTCTCAGGAATACCACAAAGACCAAACCCCCCAACAAGCACAGTCATATTATCTTTTATTCCAGTAAGTGCAGATTTTGCATCAGGATAAACTTTACTTAGGTATTTTTGATTTTGATTCAAAATAAATCTCCTTTACGGCTTTAACTAAGCTTCAACTATTAATGCAACAGCCTCACCACCGCCGATGCAAAGAGTTGCTAACCCTCTTTTTTTGCCATAATATTTAAGGGCGTGAACTAATGTTGTAAGAATTCGAGCCCCACTTGCTCCAATGGGATGTCCGATCGCAACTGCGCCGCCATGAACATTTACTTTTTCTGCTGGTATATTTAATTCTTTCATTGCTGCCATTGTGACAACGCTAAATGCTTCGTTAATCTCCCAAAAATCTATATCATTTACATTTAATTTTGCTTGTGCGAGTGCTTTTTTAATTGCTCCAACAGGTGCGGTAGTAAACCATTCAGGAGCTTGAGCAAATGTTGCATGGGTAACAATTTTTGCAAGTGGTTTTAAATCTAATTTTTGAATTTGCGATTCACTCATCATCAGCAATGCAGCAGCACCATCGTTAAGTTTACTAGCATTAGCAGCAGTTACAGTACCATCTTTATCAAAAGCAGGTTTTAAACCAGGTATTTTATCAAATTTTGTATTAAACGGTTCTTCGTCTTTATCAATAAGGATAGGCTCTTTTTTAGTTTCAATTTTTACAGGCGCAATTTCTTTTTGAAATAAACCTTGAGTTTGTGCAGCCTGTGCTTTTTTATAACTATTAATTGCAAATTCATCTTGTTCATCTCTTGTGAATTTCAATTCTTTAACACATAATTCAGCAGCATTGCCCATATGCCATTTTTTATAAGGATCCCATAGTCCATCTTTAATCATAGAATCAGTGATAGGTGCTGGCCCCATTCTAAATCCAGTTCTTGAGTTTTCAATAAGGTGAGGAGCTAGTGTCATATTTTCTTGACCACCAGCTATGATAATATTTTCAGGATTTAATTTAATCATATCAGTTGCAAGCATGACTGCTTTAAGACCAGAGCCGCACACTTTCCCAATAGTAGTGCATACAGTTGACATAGGAAGGCCCGCTCCAAGAGCGGCTTGGCGAGCAGGGGCTTGTCCAACACCTGCAGTTAATACTTCACCCATAATACATTCAGTAATAGATTGAGGATCAACTTTACTTTTTTCTAAAACATTTTTAATCGCAATAGAACCTAATTGAGGAGCAGGGATTGTACCAAGAGATCCCATAAAAGATCCAACAGGGGTTCTTGAAGCATTTACAATATATACGTTTTCGAAAGACATAATTTATTCTCCTTACTTGTTGGAGAACATGAAAGCATAGGTCATATGAGAATTCAACAGTTTGTCTTTAAATATTCATCTAAAATTTTTTGAATTTCTTTTCTGCAAGTAGCGCCACAGGGACCGATTCCGGCACCCGTAAAATCTAAAATTTCATGAATAGTTGTACAACCAGATTGAAGTGCGCATTCAAAATTTTCTCTAGGTATATTTAAACATTTACAAATCATTTTTTGTTTTGAATGGGGTTTATTTTTATTGTTATTATTATTTTGAATTGATGAGCTTAAATTTTTAAATGAGTTTTTTTTTGGATTATTATTATTTGAGTTAGTCATAAAAATAGTATTCAATAGTTTTTAAAGAATGCCATATTTATATAGGTGAGGGGGAGAAATAATTTACTTTGTGCGTTACAATGATCTAAACTTCTTTAACAAATTGTTGAATCAGTTACAATTAAAGTGGATATTTTATCGCTCTAAAATTGGAGGATTCGTGGCTGAAGATAAATTACCAATAACAATTCGTGGAAAAGCATTGCTTGAAGAAGAACTTAAAAGACTTTTACATGAGGAACGACCACAAGTCATAAAAGCAATTGAAGAAGCAAGAGCTCAAGGGGATATTAGTGAAAATGCTGAATATGAATCAGCAAAAGAAAGACAAGCTCTTGTAGAGGGTCGTATTGGCGAGTTGCAAAATAAAATTGCTACGGGTGAAGTGATAGATCCCAAATTAATAAAGTCGGATCGTATAGTTTTTGGTGCCACAGTGGTAATTCAAGATTTAGAAACTGATGATGAACATAAATATCAAATTGTTGGAATTGATGAAGCAGATGTTAAAAATGGTAAAATTTCTGTTATGTCTCCAATTGCCCGTGCACTCATTGGTAAAGTTGTTGGAGATGTTGTATTGGTTAAAGGCGCAAAAACCGAAAAGGAATATGAGGTTATTCGGTTTAATTTTGAATAATGAAACCTTTTTCAAATAACAATTCAGATAAATTTTTAGTTGTAGAACAAAGGGGTTTAAGAGTCGTTCTAACAGGATTATTTATTTCCTTTTTTCTAGGACTTACTTTTCGTGCTATTTTTTCACCACAAAGAATTAAGTATGAAATTGAAAAAGCAATTGAGACTTCGAATCTTAAACAATTTGAAGCAAAAATTGACAAAGCAAATTTAAGTTTACATGAAAATGGATTACCAAGACTTGCAATTGTCATTGAAAACTTAACTTTAAAATCCCTTGATGAGTGTTATGAAGGTGCACAAATTCAAGTAGATAATTTAACGATTCCAGTTAGTATTACTTCTATTATTGAGCGATCACTTAAAATTAGTAAGGTCGAAATTGCTCATTTGAAAGCACATTTTAAAAAATTACCTCGAAGTAATTGCTCAACAACAATTTCAAAAACCGAAAATGATTTATCATCAGATTCGATGGTCAAATCTAGTCCTAACCTAAATTCAAATTCAAATTCAAACTCAGAGGGTGATTCTTCAAACCAAAAAACTCCAGAAGCTCCCATTGTGCAAACTCTATCTGTAGAAGGATCAGGATTGGAGGCAATTGAACTATTAGAAGGACAATTTTATGTAGATGAATTTCCTGGGTTTTATTATCAATTTAAAAACGTAAGTGTAGATTTAAATCCAAACCCAAATTTAGATTTACAATTTGAAGGAACTTTAAATTTACAGCCATTATCAGGAAATAAAATACAAGGTCTACATACTCAGGTAAATTTAGAATTATCAAAAAATATATTGAATTCTCAAATTGTTGGAAATTGGCGTGAAGGGCATATAAATTTCAACTTAAATTATGATACTTCAAATAAAAATTTAGAAGTTCAAGGGGAACTTGAGCAAGTTCCCCTTGGTCAACTTTTTATTTTAGGGCAAAGCATGGGATGGTGGAAAGAATCACCAAGTGCAAGACAATCCTGGGTGAGTTTAAATGCATATTACAATTCAAACTCAAACCAAAAAGAAAATATTAAAGTTGAAAATTTTAAAATTGAGGGTGACTTTGGTGAAATTATTTCAACTCCTATATCTGGCGATAAATCAATTTCTGAAAAATGGACTTGGAATGATTTAAAAGTTTCAATGAAAACAGTTATTCTTTCTAAGTTGTTATCGGTTTTTGATTATGGGCATCCATCTCCAACCCTTGCTTCATTGGGAGTTTTAGATGGAGACATTGAAATGCAAGGGTCACAAATTAAAAGATTAAAAGGGCAAATTTCTGGACTCGAATTTATTTTTTCAAATAAAGGAATTAGAGAATTACAAGTTGTTGAAAGTTTTGGAGTAGATCTTATCGAAGACGATCAAAATTTAAAATTTAATTTAAATAATATTAAGTTGAAAAACTCTAGCATGGATGGACAAGTAAGCGGCCGCTGGGATCCACATAGTAAAATTGCGGAATTAAATATTAATATTCAAAATTTAACATTTAATCCTCAAGTTGTTAGATTAATGACATCTTCAGGATTTTTAAATCCAATTCAAGGAAAATTGAATTTAATTTTTAAACAAGATCCTCGTCCTAAAGTAATTTATAATGGATCTTTAAGAATTGAAAAGGGTGAAATTGAAAAAGTATATTTTGAAAAATTAAAGTGGGATGTTAATACAATTGATAACTTAGAAAAAACTAATATACAAGAACCCATTCACCAATTCAAATTAACATTACATGAATTAAAATGGAATGAAAATGCCAATTCAATTTTGCTTTTAAATAAAATAACTGGCACTGAAAGTAAAAATTTTGAATTTCGTAACATTAATTTAGTCGCTAATAAAAAACAAAATATGTTTGAATGGACTGATTTTCAAGCAACATTTGCAAATGATTTAAAAACTAAACTTGTTTCACAAGGAGCTTGGACTGAAATTGGTGAACTTGCAGGGCTTATTCAAATTAAACAAGATAAGAAGAACCTTAGAGAGGTTCGAATTTCAGGTTCTCGAGAGCAACCAGTGTTTAATTAGTTATGAGAGCCCGGGGCATTAAAAATAAAGACGTAATCCTGCCACTGATCCAGAATATGATTGAATTTTCTTATCTCCTTTTAAAACCTGAGTCTCTGTTTCTAAATAGATCCCACCAAAAACTCTGAGTGCGTTAAAATCGATAAATAAATGCGCCTCTTGTTGTTGTCCTTTTAAATCACCCCAAGTGGGATCAGATTTAATAGCTAAATAATCTCGAGCGAGAACTTTAAAACCAAAGTGGTGATTAAAGTAAAAAGTTAAATCTGCTTGAGTTAAATATTGTGAGCGTTGGGGTGTTCCAATTGTGCTAAACTCTTTTTGTCGTTGACCTAAGCTAATTGTAAAATGAGAACTCTGATCAGCTGACCCAAGCAATCGAATATGAAATAAAATATTTTTATCTTTAGAGTTTGTTTGATCTAATATATGATATTGATATTCTAAACCTACAAAAGATGCATAAGCAATAAAGTCTACAAAGTTCGCTGTATGATTTGCGCTTGGAGCTGAAGCGAGATCATTAGTAATTTCAGAAGTTGTAAAATTTAAATTTGTTAGTTGGATTGAAAACTCATAGGGTGAGGGGGTATTCATCATTAACCATTGATCCATTAAACGATTTCGATTTTTTTGTTCAAGCCACTCCTGAAGAGTCCATCTTGAAATAGTTTTTTTTTCAACTTTTTCAAATTTAAACTCTGCAAGAGCTTGATTAGGAATTATACTGACAAATATTAATAAAATAGACAATAAATCTAAATTAAAATGTTTCATAAATTGAATGCTCCAGAATGTAAAAAATTAACATTAAATCTATGTTATCAACTTTTAATAATAAGGGGAGTATTATTTGTTGTCTTCATCACCAATTACTGTAGCTAATACCTTTGTTCCCAAATTATCTGCATGACGTTCCATATTTTGAATAATTTCTTGATAACTGGTTGGGTGCTCATAATCTAAAAGAGCTTTTAACTGTGTAATTGCATTCTTTGCATTTAAAATGAAAAAAGATGGAAGGGCATTTGCAATTATATCTAAATTTCTTGTTCCCTTAGGGTCATTAGATGGATCAAGAGTTGCTTTAAGTTTAAAAAAAGGATCAACATAATATGAGTACGAATTACAACCTCCCCAATAAATTAATTGATAATTAGATGTTAGAGTATAATACTCCGGACGATTTTGTAACATTGATTCAAATCTTTTTGCATCAAATCCTGAACCAACACGTGAATGTCCCATCCAAGCAAAGTAGTTGTCATGATCATGTGCAAAACTTTTTGCAAAAATATCAATTTGATCTATTCCTGCATTAGTAATGACTTTAATTTCCAGTAGATCTTCAGCTTTTTGAAAATAAAACTTTTTACCAATAGTTAATTCATTTAACGGAGAATTACTTGAATATTCTTTTAATTTAATACTTTCGGATTTTATAAATTTAAAAGGTGCTTTTAGAGTTTTTAACTCATTTAGAAAATCTCTATATTGTACCACTCCCAAGTCATTATCACTATCTGGCTTTGGAAATTCTAATTCGTTTATATAACCAAAAGCAAAAGTCATTTTCATTACACGTTTGCCTTCTGGATTCAGATTAAATAATCGAGAGTATTCAGGATAAGTTTTTATAGTTTGAGAAGTTTTTTCTTTTAAAACTATTTCTCGATTATCAAAATGCTCGCCAATTTTATGATCGCATCCAATACGAGTTGGATCCCAGAAATACCAATAAAAACTTTCGGTTTGATGATCTGGATCTCGATCAGTACAATTTTTCCAGTTTTTGGTAAATAATATTTCTTCGTTGCGAGGAATTGGGATACTTAGAGTGATATTGTTATCAGCATATTCATTTGCAATTAGCCATAGTCCTTTGTAGTGATAAGGAAGCACAACTCTATTATTTTTATTTACGAAGGCATTATTCCAATCGACTTGGAAGTCTAACATTGCTTTAACTCCACCAATATCTCTATAAGTGAGGGGGCCAAATAAGTATTTAAATAATGGCTTAAAACTATATTCAATTAAAGATTTCTTGTGTTCATCATCCAAACTTATTATTGAATCTAGAGTTGAATAATATGAAACATACTCAGAGCTGAATTCTACAATTAATTCTTTACCTTTTGCAGAGTAAAAATGTGGAATGAACCCATCATCAAGATTGGTCTTCGCATATGAACTAATAATCGAATAAGGTAAAATATTAAAGTTAACTAAAAAAAATGAGTATAACAAAGCTATAAAAATTTTATTTATATGTTTGCTTTTTAATTGTGATTCCATAAAAATAAATCCAGTTCCTAAGTTGTTTTGCTTGTGTTCTAACATTATATCTCGTGAAAAACATTTGAAGATTTTACTGTTAAGAAAACTAATTAATCATAACAGCTCATGGTTAAATCTGATTGCTTTGCTGAGTAAATGAAACAAAAGCCTTCGCCGTTGAATTCATAATATTTAAGTTTTAAAATTTAAAAAGAATTTTTATACATAGTTAAAATAAGTGGGAATTATTGGGTATAATTCTAAGTTGCATTAATTTTAAATGAGAAATAATATCTCACTCTATAGTGACTTAAATTCACTAATACGTGTGATTGAAAATCGCCCTCCAACAAACAGAAAAATCTATCTATTGATAAAGGTGCTTGTAAGAAAGTAAGGAATAAGGATGTATAATGTAACATCTCTGATTAAATAATAAAAGAAAATCACAATAAAAAACTTCCAGCCGTATTTATTTATTAATGATTTTATTTTTGCTTTCATTAAATACCTTATTCTTGATAGCCTAACTCACTTTATGTTGGTTTGGATCAGTAAAATCTAAGATCTCATCTGTAAAATATCTTTTTTGGCATTCAGAAATATTTCTTTTTATAATTTGCCCGCGAAAAGCTTCTTCTATTTTTAGCCATCGATCAACTAAAATTTGAGGAGCATTTTCTTCTTTAAAGGCTTCTAGCAGGAGTTGTTGTCTCAAATCAAATAAATCATGATTTATATTTAAGTGGATATGGGCGTCAAAAGGCATTCGGCCACCATAAATTCGAGGCCCACCTAAAGCGCCTGTCATAAAATCAACTTGTTGAGATTCAATAACAGATTGTTTAGTGTTTTTAAAATAAAGTCCTAACCAAGAATGATTATAAACCTTATCATAAAAGCGTTTTGAAATATTAATCAATGTAGGTCGACCACCAATTTTATCAAATAAATTCATTTTAATTTCCTATATACTTTTTTTGCTCTTTCGATTTCAGCACGAAGTGGCATCGACCGGATACTTATATAGCCAATAATTTTTTCATTTTCATAACAAGGAAAAACGATTGCTCGCACCCAGTAGTCACGTCCTTTATTTGAACGGTTTAGAACAACACCATGCCAAATATTACCAGATTGAATTGTTTGCCATAAGTCTGCAAAACCTGTTTTAGGCATATCGGGATGGCGGATGATATTATGAGGTTTTTTCATTAATGTGCCAGGTTCAAATTGTGCAACTTCATAAAATTTATCGTTAGCAAAAGTAATCCATCCCTTAGTGTCTGTCGAAGAAATCAAAACATCATCTGGTGCTAAATTGTACTCATTTTGAATTTTTGTAAATCGTTGTGGAAAAATATCTGTCATTTCAAGAGTCAGTTTTTCAAATCTTTCAACTGGGTCTTCATGGTTTTTGAATAGCCCTTTTGATTTCATAAGCGCCGTTAAATATTTATAAGTATCCCCAATTGTAGTAAGTTGGCGAATTTCTGTGTTTAGCCCTTCTGAAACTTGGCTCAAACCCTTAAATAGGTGAAGTGTGTTACTTACTCTTGATTGTAAAAATTGATTGTCTTTACCTATTTCAATTACACTATTGCGAGTATCATTAATAAATTGAGATGAAGTTTCAATTTTATCTTTAGTATTTTCTAAATTTTTAGAAAGTTTAACAATTGTTTCTCCAATTTGAGTGATAGCCGATTGAATTCTTTCATTGGCTTGTTTGGCTGTTCGTGAAAGCTCTTTTACTTCATTGGCGACAACAGCAAAACCCTTGCCATGTTCACCTGCTCGTGCAGCTTCAATTGTTGCATTTAATGCTAATAAATTAGTTTGATCAGCGATGGAATTGATAGTTTTTATTAAACCATTTATTTGATTGAACTCATTTACAAGCGAATTCATCTCTTGTGTGACGCTTTTAATGGTATTGACATTTGTAGAGCTAAAATCAGCTATAGTATTAACCTCACTGCTTATTGTAGAAATATGTTTATTTATATTATCAAAGTTTGTAACTAGACCCGTAAAATCGTTAACACTCTCTTTAATTGAAACCATTTGGTTTTCAATTGTTGTCGCTGAATGTTTTGTGATATTTAGTAATTCTTTACCGGATTTTTCGACTAAATCATTAAATAAAATATTTTCTGCGCTCATATAAATTTATCCTTTTCAATTCAGTTATTTTTTCTTGTAAAATACTGCATTTCCATGGTGCAGTTGTTCAAATTGTTCAGAAATCCCAAATAAACTCTCAGCAGCACCAAGTACCAAGAATCCGTTTGGAGACAATGTATGATATATTTTTTCAATAACTTTTTTCTTATTTTCAACGCTCTGATAAATAAGTACGTTTCTACAAAAAACAATTTGAAAAGGTCCATGTCCGTACCAAGGATCGAGTAAATTCATTTTTTTAAATTCAATGTTCTTACGTAATTCTGGTTTAATTTGCCAGCTACTCTCATTTTCTTTTTGAAAATAATCAATTAACATTTTAGCTGGTAATCCTCTTTGTACTTCAAGTTGAGAGTAAATGGCATTTTCGCATCTTTTTAGAATTGTATCTGAAATATCAGTTGCTAAAATTTTAAAATCTAAAAGTGTAGGGTTGAGAAGACGGCACTGTTGAAGCTCCATAGCAATTGAATATACTTCTTGTCCTGAACTTGCAGCAGCTGACCAGATAGAAATGTGTCCACGAATTTGATTATTTTCTAACTTGCAAACTTCTGGATAAATTAAGGAACTTAAGACTTTAAACACGGCTTGATCTCGAAAAAAACTAGTTTCATTATTTGTAGCAAGATCTAAAAGTAGGGCTTTAAATTTTCCATTAAATCCATAAGTGAGACTAAATTGATAAAGTTCATTAACATCTTTAAGATTAAGTTGAGTTGCAATTTCTTTTAATCTATGTTCGAGTTGAAAATAATTAGTTTCAGAGTATATAATTCCCAATTGACTTTCTATGTAATCAGCAAAATATTTTAAGATTTTTGAATCAGTCATTTGCAACTCCATAAAAATTAACTTTAATCTAAAACACTTTTAATTTTATCTAATATAATGTCAGCAGTAAAAGGTTTCATTATGTATTCTGAAACTCCAGCTTTAAGCATTTGTTCAATATTTTCAGGTTCATTTTTAGAGGTTAACATTATGACTGGTGTTGTAATATTCATTTTTTGAAATTCAACAAAAGTTTCAGGGCCAGTTAATTTTGGCATTTCCCAATCAAGAAAAATGACATCAAGATTTTTGTCAGGATTAGCTTTTAAAAAATCGATAGCAAGAGAGCCGTCAAGAGCTGAATAAAACTCGTGGACATTACTTCCTAGACATTGTTTTAAAAAAGCATGAACCGATTTTGAATCATCAATACAAAGTATTTTATATTGTTGCGACATCAAGCAACTCCTTGTAGAAGTTTTGTGAATTCAGAATTTGAAGTTCTTAATTTTTGAAATGAAATTTTATTTTTTTCTTGGTCTAAAAATGGAATTTCAGTTTTATCAATACTTATCGCTTCTTTAAAAGCAAAAATAAAATTTAATATTTCATTTAAATATGTTAAGTATTTCAATCCATTTTGTTCATTACTAAATTGATGTGACCGTAAAAATAAACTTAATGAATCAATACCTACTGTAATTATTGATTCAAATTCAGTTAGTTTTCCAAAACGAGCAAAACCTTTTAGTGTTTGTAAGTTTTTTAAAATGTCTTGTAAAAATTCAGATGCAATTTCTTTTACAGTAATATTTTGTTTAACCAGCTGTAGTAAATTTTCAAACTCTTCGAATTTACTAGCATTAAAAAATTCTGTAAGTTCATTTATTGAAGGTGAATAATTAAAATGATTCGCTTGCGTAGATGCGGGAGCTAATTCACTAACAGGTACATGAGTTGGCGATTGAGCTTGCGATAAAAATTCGTCGAGAGCTTTAACTAATGTTTTTATTTCAACAGCTCCCGATTCAAGAAGGTATTCACCCATTGGTTTACGTATTTGGTTTGTTTTCTCTTCAATTTGATTTTGTATTTCTTGGTTCCAATAATTTTTATGCTTACAAGCTGTAATAAAATCACAACCTAAATCTTGTTGTGCATTGAATATAATTAAAATTTCATCAGCAGTTAATAATTTATTCTCATAAGTGAGTTGAGCGAGGGGAGGAAGAGCAGAAATTTGCTTTAGGTAAGACTCCACAATTTTATCGGAAGAAGTAATTTTTTTGTGAATTAAAAAATCTGAAAAATATTTCATATCAATATCCTTGTGCCAAATTATTTATTACAGTAGTTATTTGCTCTAAATCTTTTATGTCGTCATATTCATTCAATTCAAATAAAGCACCTGGCATTCCAAAAACAATACAACTCTCTTTGTTCTGGATGAGTATAGCACCATGATTTTCTCGAATTAATTTCGACCCAATTGCACCATCTTCACCCATTCCTGTTAAGACTATTCCAAGTAAATCTCTTTTATATACCCTAGAAGCAGATTCAAATAAAAAATCAGCGGCTGGACGAACAGAGTTTCTAAGTGGTTTTTGGTGTAAAAAAATTCTTTTGGTTTCACGTGCATCAAGATCTTGGATTATTTCAAGATGGTAATCTCCAGGAGCGATATAAATTTTATTTTTCTCGATGATTTCGTTTTGTTGAGCTTCAGTACATGGAATACCAGAAACTTCATAAATTCGCTTAGCAAGAATTTGTGTGAATACAGGCGGCATGTGTTGAGTAATCAGAATTGGAATTTTAAGTGGTCCTTTAATTTTTGAAAAAATTAACTCTAAAGCTGTTGGTCCACCTGTGCTCGACGCAATGACAATGGCTTGTGGTCTTATTAAATTTAAATTTTGTTTAGGACCAGTACTTTTTGAGATGTTACTTATATTTAAACTTTCGTTTAAAAAGTACTGTTTTGTTTCTTGAGGTATAATTTTTTTAAGAAGGGTAAGTCTTGAATCAGTGAATTGCAAAATTTTAGGTAGGAGAGATTCCCTTACAGATTTAGCAGCGTTTTCGAAATCAAATTGCTCTCCTTCGGGTTTTGCAACAACATCATCAGCGCCTTCTCTAAGTGCCTCAAGTGCTTTTTCTGCGCCCTTTGTTGTTTGTGATGAAAAAACAATAACTTTAACTTTTGAACCCTTCTTTCGAAGGGCTTTCAAGGTTTCTATACCATTTAGTTCCGGCATTTCCATATCTAAAGTAATAAGGTCGATGGGTACTAATTGCTGTTCTAATTTTTGAAGTGCAACTCTGCCATTAGCTGCAGTTCCTACAACTTCTATTTCAGCAATGTTACTTAAAGCTGTTGAGATCGTAGTTCGAAATACAACAGAATCATCGACGATTAAAACTTTCACTCTGACCTCTAAAATTTAATATTTTTAACTAACTCTTTTATTTGTTCAGCTAATTTTGCTAAACTTTTAGCAGCTTCAAGAGTTTGGTTAGCACCAACAGAACTTTGTTTGGCAGCACTATTAACATTTCTAACTACAGTAGAAATTCCTTCAACACCCTTATTTGATTCTTTTACTACTCTAGCAACTTCATTTGCTGTTGCAGTTTGTTCTTCAACTGCTGCAGCAATTGCTATAGAAATGCCATTTAGTTTTTCTATGACATGAGAAATTCCATTGATTGCTTGCACTGCTTCTTTTGTATCGCCTTGAATAGCATTAATTCTATTAGTGATATCTTCAGTTGCTTTTGCAGTTTGTTTTGCAAGTTCTTTTACTTCATTTGCGACAACAGCAAATCCTTTACCTGCATCACCAGCTCTTGCAGCTTCGATAGTCGCATTTAATGCAAGTAAATTAGTTTGTTGAGCTATAGAACTAATAACCTTAATCACATTACCAATTTCTTGTGAGCTTGCACCTAATTGAGTAATTGTATTATTAGTAGTTTGAGCTCTTTGCATGGTGTCTTTTGAAATGTTTGCTGCTTCTGAAGTATTTCTAGCAATTTCTTTTATTGAAGCAACTAATTCTTCAGTATTTGTTGCAACGATTGAAACACCACGTGCCACTTCATCAGTGTTTGTTGCTGCGCTATTTGATTGTTGCGAAGTCATATCTGCATTGTTAGCCAATTGATTTGCAGTTGAATTTAACTCTTCAGCCGCCGCAGCCAGTTGAGTCGCCGTTTCTTCGAGGGACTGAACAAGATTAATTTTGTCTGTGATAATTTCCCAAGTGACCATTGCGCCAATATATTTTTTATTGTTATCATATATTGCATTTACATTTAATGCCATGACTTGATCTCCAAGCTTAATTCGTGCAGATCGAGGTAAATTTCGTTCATCATTTAAAAGTTTTCGTTGCATATCAGGATTTTTATGAAAGATATCTATAGATTGTCCTAAAACCTGATTTGCAGGTACTGGAATATATTTTTCAATTTGCTTTAAGGTTTCAAGGCTTTTTGGATTTATGTAAATAATTTTCCATGATAAATCAGTGGCCATAATATTCACTGGAGCATTTTCCATCATTGATTGAATTCTTGCTAAATTTGTTTCATCTTCTATTTTTTTCGTGACGATATCCCATGAAACAACTGCACCTATGTATTTGCCTGTTCGGTCGTGGATCGCACCAATATTTAAATCAAGTTTTTCAGTCATTAATTGGATAACTGCTTTGTGAGGAAGATTCTTTTCATTAGTTAATATTTTTCGAATACTTTCTGGATTTCTATGAAAAACATCAATATTTGATCCAACAACCTTTTCTGGGTCTACAGGTAAAATCTTTTTCAATAATTTAAATGTATCAATACTTTTTTTATTTGCGTATTGAATAATAAAATTTAGATCGCAGAACATCACATTAATTGGTAGTGATTCTAAAACATTTATTACTTCATCCATAGAGTTAAATGCGGCATATTCTTGTGTAGGGATTCTAAGAGGTTCAATCATTTTTAATTCTCCATTTTTTGCTTGTTTAAATTAATATTACTTTTTTTAGTTATTTATTTAGAATTTCTATTATTTTTTTTACATCTATAATACTTAATAATTGTCCAGGAATTTTATAAACTCCAGACATAAATCGACCAACTGAATTGTTTATAGTGTCAGGTGTAGGTTCAAAATCTTTATCTTCAACTTCAATAACATCACCAATTCTATCAATGACCAAAGATAAAAGCATACCTTCATCTTTGCATACAACATTCATTTGATCTTGCACGTTTTCATCTTTAGCTAAGATAAATAATTCTCTCAATCCAACTGCAGTTGCAATTTGTCCTCTTAAGTTTATAAGGCCGTAAACAAAAGGTGGAGCTAACGGTACCTTTGTTATAGTCATTTTTTTAGTAATTTCTTGCACCATTGTTACATCTATTCCATACAGTCGGTCGGCGACATAAAAAGTTGAGTATTGATGGGAGCTCATGCTGATTTACCTCCGTTTAACATTAAGTTTACGGTATCGATTAATTCATCGGTGTTAATTTTTTCTAAATACTTATTGAACCCAAGTTTTAAGCCTTTTTCAATATCATCTTCTCTAAAACGAGTCGTTAGAGCTACGATAGGAACGTTATTAAACTCACTTTGATTTCGAATATTTTTTACAAGATCATAACCGTTCATATTTGGCATTTCAATATCTGATAAAATAAGATCAAAAGTATTTGGTGGATTAGATTTTAATATTTTTAAAGCTTCAATGCCATCTATTGCATGAGTGACTTCATAACCTTGAGTAGATAAAATGTGAGTGACTTGTCGAACAAAAAATAAAGTATCTTCTACAAATAGAATTTTAATTTTTTTAGAAACTTTTTTTGCACCAAGATTTGATTTTTTAACTTTGACAGTTGAATGGTTATTTCCATCAAGAATCTCTTCAATAATATTTAAAACATCAACAACTGTAGCAATGCCTTCATTGCTAATAACGCTTCCTAAAATTCCAATTTGTTCTTTCAGTGGGGTTTCTATATTTCCAGATACATTTACGACATCAAGAATTTGATTTACCTGGATACCAAACAACTTCCTTCTTTTAGAAACTACGATAACAGAAGCTTTCCCTTTATCTTCATTTTTTTCATTATTTTTAAAATTTAAGAAATCATTTAAATTGATTAGGCTTAATAATGACCCCCTATACTTGACAACTTTTTCTTTTCCTGTTTGCTCAATTTCTGAATAATCAAACTCTTCTAATCGTTGAACCAGTGTTAAAGGAATGCCAAATTTCCCAGGGCTATTGAGTTCAAAAAATAGTAATTCCTGAGTTTCGAGAGTATTAACCTTTTCAATAATAGTACCATTAGATAAATTATCTGTTCGTTTTGTTGCTTGATTAATTACTTTTGCTTTTTCTGCGATTCCCATTACATCTATAATTAAAGCAATATTTCCATCTCCCATAATTGTGGCGCCAGAGTACAGATTTAATTTTTTTAGAAAGTGAGTAAGTGGTTTTACAACAATATCTGCTGTATCTCTAATTTCATCTACTACAAGTCCAAATGGGATACCTTCATTTGAGAGAACGACAATGTTATAGATTTTTCTTTTTTGGATATCATCAATAAGATTTAATGTTTCATCCATAAATACTAAAGGGAGGAGTTGTCCTCTTAGTCTATACATGGCTTGTCCTTGCAAAAATTCAATTTTTGGTTCGGATTCATCCATATCAACTCGAACAAGCTCTTGTAACTTAACTTGAGGAATTGCAAAAAGTTCAGTTTTTGATTTGACGATCATGGCTGGTACAATTGCCAAAGTTAGTGGAATTCTTAATCGTATGGTTGTGCCTTTGCCGTTTTCACTACTGAGATCAACTATGCCGCCAACTTTTTCAATATTTGTTCTCACTACGTCCATGCCGACACCGCGACCAGATAGAGAACTTACGGATTCCGCTGTTGAAAATCCAGGTGCAAATATAAGGTAACTTATTTCTCTGTCTGTCAGTTGAATAGCTTTATCGGGAGAAATTATTTTTTTATCAATTGCTTTTTCTAAAATTCTTTTTAAATTTAATCCTCGTCCATCATCACGTATTTCAATAACGACCTGTCCACCCTCATGGTAGGCACTAATATAAATATGGCCAATTTCAGTTTTATGAGCTGATATTCTTTCTTGAGTTGTTTCTAATCCATGATCACATGAGTTTCTAATGATGTGAGTCAGAGGATCTTTTATAGCTTCTAGTAAGCTTTTATCAATTTCTGTTTCAGATCCTTTAATGACAAGTTCAATTTGTTTTCCAAGATCTTTTGAAATATCTCTTACAACTCTTTGAAACTTCGTGAGAACACTTCCAATGGGTTGCATTCTCGTTTTCATGACATCTTCTTGGAGTTCGGATGTAACAAGATCAAGTCTCTGGCTTAAATTTAAAAATTCGTAATCATCGCTTTTTAATGAATATTGTAGCACCTGATTGCGAACTAATACCATTTCACCTACAAGATTCATGAGTCGATCTAATAGACCCACCTGCACACGTATTGTAGAGGCTTCTCCACCCGTAGATTCTTGAGTCGTATCTTGATCTTTTTTATAATTTTGCGAACCATTAACTGGTTGTTGAACAGTTTTTAGATTTGTCATTTTAATTTCACTTTTTAAAATTACATTTGATGTTGAATCTATTTTTAATTTTAGTTTTTTAAAATCTTCTTTAGGAATTTGATCGTTATTATTTAATTGGTGATTTCCATTAAACATTCCTGTTGAAATAACAATGAGTTCAGTAATTAATTTTTGAATTAATAACTTTGTAGCTTGATCATCACCTAAATCTTTATCTGGTGTTTTGATCAATTTATCAATAAGATCAAGACATTTAAACAAATGGTCAAGCAGTGATGGAGAAATTAAAATTTTCTTTTTTCTCACGGGTTCAAGACTTGCTTCTAAAGCATGAGAAATTAAACCAATATTTTTAAATCCAAATAATTGTGCTGAACCTTTAAGTGTATGTATATCACGATAGAGTGAATCTACAGAATCATCCGTAAGTCCTTTGCTCTCGGCATGAGAAAGTAATGAGGTTACTCTTTGAATAATCTCATCGGCTTCTGCGTAAAATTCCGCTAAAGCATTTTCTGGAATGGCATTAGACATAGTTCTCCCTAAATGTATACATCATTGATATTCTAGATTTTCAAATTATACTTGTGTAGAAAATTTTTTAAGTTATTATTGAAACTGGTCGTATTGTTTTATTGAGGTAGTCTAGTTATTACTGCGATAATAATTTAGTATTTTAAGTTAGCCTCAACAAACACTAGAATTACAGATGAATATTAAAGAGAGTACTAATTATGACTAAAGTATTAGATAATGATCTTTTTATTGAAGAATTTAAAACTGAAGCTGAAGAATTTCTATCAATAGCTGAGCAAAAATTAATTGAAATTGAAAAAGGAGCTTCTTTAAGTTCAGTGTATGATATTATATTTCGTTCATTTCATAGTTTAAAGGGAGCTTCCGGAATGTTGGGACTTGATCAACTTCAAAATCATGTACACCAGCTTGAAAATTTTTTCCAGTCGAGTAAAGTAGATGCCAGCTTAAGTATCCCACAAGTTTCATTTTTTTTACTTGGTATTGATGTCTGTCGAAAAATTATAAATGATGAGAATTTTCAATTTGATTATGTATATCCAAATAAAAGTTCATCAGAAGAAAATCAAAGATCATTAACTCCAAAGATTCAGACTCAAGAAAATCTAAAAGTCAAAGAAGAATCATTAATTTATGTTATCGACGATGAACGAGATATCGTCGAAATATTAACTGATATCATATCTGATGCAGGATTTAAAGTAAAAGGTTTTTCAGATTCGATTCAAGCAGTGAAATCCTTAAAAGAATTTAATCCTCATGCCGTCATAACTGATATGACAATGCCAGGATATAATGGATTAGAAGTTCTTCAAAAAGTTCATGAATTTAATCCAGAGATTCCAGTAATATTTGTAAGTGGAAATTTAACAAAAGAAGTTTTAATAAACTCATTATCATTCGGAGTTTTTTCTGCAATTGAAAAACCATTTAAAGAACCAAATATAATTTCTGTATGTAATGCAGCAGTCCAGAGATTTAAATTATCATTATTATTAACTCGTTCAATGAATTTTGTGCTCTATCAGTTTTCAGCATTGGAAGATTATCTTACTCAAGTGGGTCAAATTGAAATCAGAAATTTAATGGTTAAAGAAGTTGAATCGCTATTAGAGATCCGTCGTCAACTCAAACAGGTAAAAGAAAAGAAAATATAAAATATTATGAACGATGCATTTGAACTCTTAAAATTAAATATTCATGCAGTTACTTTTACGATTTTTTTGTTGGGCTTAATATTTGGTAGTTTTGCAAATGTAGTAATTTTACGATTGCCAAAAGGCGAAAGTATAGTTGTTCCATCAAGTCATTGTTGTAAATGTAAACATAAAATAAATTGGTTTGATAATATACCGATAATTTCATGGATATTTTTATTGGGAAAATGTAGACATTGTAGTTCAAAAATATCAATACGTTATCCAATAATAGAATTATTAACTGGTTTGGTTTTTGTCGGAATCTTTTTGAAATTAGGCTATACTTGGACGACTCTTGAGATATTAATTTTTTCTTTTTGCGGAATTATTTGTAGTGTAATTGATCTTGATCATTTTATTCTTCCTGATGTATTTACCCTTTCGGGTATTGTGATTGGACTTCTCGGTTCCTTATTAAATCCAGAAAGAGATGTTACTAATGCTTTTTTAGGTTTGTTTATGGGTGGAGGTTTTTTTTGGTTAGTGGCCTACGGCTACTATTTACTAAAAGGTGAAGAGGGTATTGGTGGAGGTGATATTAAGTTAATGGCATGGATTGGTGCTGTTTTTGGTTGGCAGGTTATTCCCTTTGTAATTTTAGTGTCTAGTATTTCGGGTTCTCTTGTGGGAATAATTTTAATGCTAGGGTCAGGAGGAAAAGGATTAAAAACAATAATACCATTTGGACCATATTTATTTTTTTCAGCTATATTGAGTATTTTTATTCCTCCAGAAGTGGGTTTTGATTATTTTAATTATTTTATCCCTTAATTAACAAACAAGAAAATAAGGGCGCATGATTATGTCTGATAGGAGATTAAGTGAGTAATGACTTAGATAAAAAAGTGATTTTATTAACAGGAAGTACTGGAGTTGTTGGTAGTGCTTTTTTATATGAAGTCATTTTAAAATCAGAACATGAATTATATTTACCTATTCGTGCAAAAAAAAATAAATCTCCTAAAGATCGAATTATATCCATATTAAAATTTTATGACTCAAAATTAAGTCTGGAACAATTAATTAATCGAGTCCACATTTTTGATGCAGACTTAACATTACCTCGAATGGGAAAATCCGAAGAGTTTTATCAAGAATTAATTAACAAAATTACTCACATCGTACATAGTGCAGCAAGTGTGGAATTACATACGTCTATAACTGATGCTTTAAAAAATTCCTTAGCACCAACTAACGAAATTTTAAAATTTCAAAAATTAGTTCAACAAAAAAGAAATTGTCCAATGGAGTATGTGAGTACTGTTGGTGTTTTAGGAAAATCAAACAACATTCTTGTTGAAAAAAAAGTAGATTTTACTCGGAGTTATCATAATGCCTATGAAGAAGCAAAGTCGGTTGCCGAGGAGCAAATATTTAAAGCTATAAAAGAAGAGAATTTGCCAATTGTCATCCATCGTCCAAGTATGATTATAGGTGATTCTATAAATGGTCGTATTATTCATGAGCAAATTTTTTATTTTATTTTAAAATTTATTTCAGGTAAATTTACTTTTGGTTTATTTCCGAGTGTAGGAACTTTACATTTAGATACAATTCCTATTGATAAAGTGGCTCAAATTATTTTTGCTTCGATGAATAATACTCTCCCAAAGGGAACAATATTACATCATTGTTCGGGTCCCAAAATATCAATTGAAGTTTCTTATTTACAACAGCTTTTAAGAGATAATAGTTTGTTAAATATTTATGTTCCATTAAGATTTGTGAAATTTTATTTTAATTTACTTCATTTTTTAGCCGTACTTACTAGAAATAAATCCAATTTAAAAAAAGCTAAAGTTTTAAAAAATATACTTGAATACTCTTTAAATGATTCTAAGTTTTCAAATGAGTTAACCAAAAAGGTTATTGCAATTTGGGGAATAAATATTCCTTCGCCAAAAGAATATATTTCAAAAGTTATTCGTGAATATAACTGCTCATGATTAAGTCTGATTGCTGCGCAATTATATCAGACATAATCACGAGCAGTTATTTTCTTTTTTGTTGGGTTGATTTTCAATCACCCCT
>SXGU01024599.1_pt1 | contig 61031 bp, 36 predicted proteins | sample 3174531 | NCBI WGS metagenome assembly SXGU01 (sample SAMN11356863, study PRJNA531348) | freshwater metagenome | isolation source: freshwater sample F1-140 | place: China: Fuxian Lake, Yuxi | collected 2017-12-25 | reverse complement strand
GACAGGCAGACAACGCATTGACCCCTGTCCCCCCACAAACCCGGCCAACGAGACTCATCCAGACCGAACGCTGAAGCTTGAGAAATGCTATCCGCAGATAGCGCAGATAAAACGGAAAATCATCGGCGAAAATCTGCGTCATCTGCGGATGGGATGTTTTGATCACTTCACCGTCAAGGTAGAAGCTGAGCCATCGCTCCCTGCTCATGGTCTATGCGGGTAGCCGTGTCTACTATTGGGCGACGATGGGAGTAAGGATTTCTTAGTTGTTCGCACCGAACGACCTGGATACCATTATTTCCGTAGGTTATCGGGTCAGTTCCAGACGGGCTGTGCAATTCCGCCAATGGACCACCCAACGCATCACAGAGTATCTGGTGCAAGGCTACGCCCTGAACCAGCAACGTCTGAAATCCAACTCTTAATTTCGCCGACGAATCTTTTATGAAGGGCAATAATGCCGACTACCCGTACAAGCCGGGGGCAACGTTCGTCATTCCAGGACGTGGACCTGGACGTTAGCGGGTACTTGGCTCGTTAACACATGAACTCAGCGGCCAACGGCAGGCTTGCTTTCCAGGGTCCTGGGTTCCGCCCATCCTTGGCGGAACGACAGGAACATCGGATTTTCTTGCTGCCAGTCTGTTAACCCATATTCCGGGCTTATGCCGATAGCCATAATGCCGAGGACTGGCCAGTTTGGCGGTCCTTGCTTTCGCTTCGCTGCATCGAGGCTATGATCGGACTGTTCGATGATCAAGGCTCCTGGGTGTTTTATAATAAAATCCCTGTTGTCGACAGTTTCACCCGGTCCGTATCGGGCCTCATCGAGAAATCGGCCAGTCATTGTGAGTCATGGCCTGACAGGGATCAGAACCCGTGTATTTCGGCCTGAGCGGGTAGCCGCTGTATCCTAGTAACCCTGGCTGATCAACACTTTTTGGGCTGCTTCGGTAGCGACACCGCGCTGGATGGGGGCCTGTTGTTCGTCGAGTACGGCTTCGAGCGCACTCAGGCAGAACAACACGTTTCTGGCCGAGGCACTGTAGCCCATGAGGCCAATCCGCCAGATTTTTCCGGCGAGAGTACCCAAACCGGCACCGATCTCGAGTCCGTAACGATTCAACAGGGTAGCCCGTACCCGGGCTTCATCGACACCGGCCGGAATGGTCACGGCATTGAGCTGGGGCAAACGCGCAGCCTCATCTACAATGAACTGCATCCCCAGGGCTTCCAGCCCGGCTTTCAAGGCTTCGTGCATGTTGCGATGACGCTGCCAGGAGGCTTCGATGCCTTCTTCCTGCAACAGCACCAGGGCTTCGTGCAGGCCATACAGGGCATTGATGGGGGCAGTATGATGATAGGCTCGCTTGGCCCCGCCACCCCAGTAATTCATGACCAGATTCAGGTCAAGGAACCAGCTTTGCACCCGGGTTTTGCGATTACGGATGCGTTCAACCGCACGGGGACTGAAACTGACCGGTGACAGCCCCGGCGTACAGGACAGGCATTTCTGCGAACCGGAGTAAATGGCATCGATCCCCCAGGCTTCGACTTCCAGCGGGCATCCCCCCAGGGAAGTCACTGCATCGACGATGACCAGGCAATCGTAGGTATGGGCCAGACGGGTGAGGGTTTCCGCATCGGAACGGGCACCGGTAGACGTTTCTGCATGCACGAACGCCAGGATTTTGGCTTCAGGATGGGCCTTGAGTGCGGCCTCAACCTTGTCAGGATCAACCGGCTTGCCCCATTCATCTTCCACCACGATGGCGGTGGCTCCGCACCGTTCCACATTTTCCTTCATGCGGCCACCAAATACGCCATTGATGCAAACGACGACCGTATCGCCCGGCTCGACCAGGTTGACGAAACAGGTTTCCATACCGGCAGAACCGGGTGCCGACACCGGCAAGGTCAATTCGTAGCCGGTACGAAAGGCATAGTGCAGCAGGGTTTTCATTTCATCCATCATGCCGACGAAAACCGGGTCGAGGTGGCCGAGGGTTGGCCGCGACAGGGCTTCCAGAATGCGGGGATGAACGTCGGAGGGGCCAGGCCCCATCAGGGTACGGACGGGAGGATTGAAGGATCGAATGGTCATTTCGGGTCTATCTGTGTGAGTTGATGTTGTTCATTGAGATGAATGACGAGATCGGCCCGACCCGGCATCTCCTCGAGAATGTGTCGGGTCAGCCGCTCGTAGTGCATGATGAAACGGCGCAATTCCGTGGCGTTCATCAGGCGATGACGGCCGGTTCTTTCCAGAGAATCGGCCAGCTTCTGTTCCTGTAGTGCGCGCCATTCAAAGACGCACGCCATGGCAGGAACCTTGAGCATGATGAGGCGATCGACCCGCTGGAACAAGCGGGCATAATCCCCTTTGAGTTGATCGTTGACGTAATGGCGGAAGGTTCCATCCGTATCTTCATTGCGCTCCAGATCATTGACAGGCTCCTGCAGGGCGGCATCGGTTTGGGGGACAGCCCCCAGACACCAGCCATCCAGCAGGATGATATCGGGTCGTCCCCGCAGGGCAAACCATTCCGGAATCGGTTTGCGGTCATCGGCCGCCTTGTCGAAGGACGGAATGGCTGTCAGGGTATACTCACCGGCTGAACACAAGGCATCAAGGGTATCCAGCCCCAATTGGGGATCATGGGTACCGGGAACCCCCCGGGTTACCAGCAGCGGGTGTACATCCCGTCCCAGTCTGGCCCGCTCTGCCCGGGTTTTGTAAAGATCATCCAGGGAGAAGGAAACCACCCGCTTGCCATGTACCCGTTCCAGCAACAACCTTAAAAAATCAGAGAGGGTCGATTTACCGGAACCCTGGGCACCACTGATACCCAACACCAGGGGAGTGGCTGTCGTTTGCGAGACAACCCAGGTCGATAAGGGCATATAGACTGCTACCAGTCGTTCGGCCAGATCGATATCGATCTGGTGCTTGCGCATCCGTTCCAGAAAAAGCGGACGCAGTTCAGCCCAGAGAGCCAAATCGCTACAGTAGCCGGGAACGAGGGATTGAAAGGGACTGGATATTTCTATTCGGGATGATTTCATGAGCAATGGAAGCCTTGGTCGCCGAGTCAGGAACAATGCCGCGAAGCATGCAGTACGGGGGCATTCTACTACAGCCCCCGGTAATTCTCATTAGGGTGAAATCATGTGTAACAGGCTTCATCTGCGATGATGCTGCCGATGTTCAATACCATGCCAACGTCACCACTGCCCAACAGGGCGCATCCCATCACCCCACGAATCCTCGACAAATAACCTTTCAGGGGACGAATCAGTATTTGTTGCTGGCCGATCAATTCGTCCACAGCCACAGCCACCCGCTTGCTGGTACTCCCCACGACGACAAACAGCAATCCATTCTCTTCCGCCGGGGGAACGGCATTTACTCCGATCCGGGATCGCAACAAATGCTGTACCGGTAACAAATCCCCTCCGGATAACCTCAAAACCGTACGATTGTGGTTAACCGAGAGATGAGTCAGGGCATCGTCTTCAGTGTGAATGATACGGTAGATACTATCGATGGGAATGACATAACGAATCTCTCCGACCCTGACGACCATACCCTCCATGACCACCATGGCCAGCGGGATAACCATCGTACACAGCAATCCACCATTGTCCCGATGACTCAGATACAGTTGGCTGCCTTGCCCTCTGAGGCATTCCTTCAATTCGGCAAAATCAAGCACACCGGCATCGTTCTCGCCGTTACCGACCGGACCAAACCCCTCGATCATGACCGATTCCAGCTTTCGCTGTTTCCAGGCTCTACCCAGTTCCCGCATCCGCGTTTCGACACGCTCGGGACGTATTCCCTGCCCATCGTCCCTGACAACCAGTCGCAAATGATCTTCAGCCCGAATCAGACTCACCCGAATTTCGGCCTGGGGGGGTTTACCGATCGCTTTGCGCTGTTCGATACCCTCCACGCTTTGCAGGGCACTGTAAGTCAGAATGGAACGCAGGGGATTGGTGAGGTGTTGCAAAATATCGAGATCGATCCGCAGATCTTCTCCTTCCAGTACCAGTTTGACGCTGCGCTGGTGCTGTCGGGCCAGGGCTTCCAGCCAGGGTATCAGCGGTTTCAACAATAAACCGGCCGGTCGGGAACGCATCGAGATGGCGGTCTGTTGCAGACTGTCCAGCAGCGTATTGACCCGGGTCTCGACCTGCAACATCCTGCCGATTTTGTCGCGCCAGTCATCCTGATATTGGCGTATTTTTAACCGGATCGGATGCCCATTCTCCAGGGTTTGACCCATGAGTTGATCCAGCGAATGCACCCAGTCATCCTTCTCCAGTTCGCTGAGTAAATGCATGACGACCGCTTGCGAAGTGACCAGTTCACCAATATGTTCCAGCAGGTTATCCGAACATTCATCCTGCTCCGTTTGTACCGGCGTAGCCGTAATATTGCCGACGGGGAGGGATTGACCGGCTGCCGTTGCTGACGCTTCACCTGACAAAACCTGCTCGAGACTCAATGCACACCCCTCGGGATCGAGGGCCAGCAGTGCTTCACACAGGGCCTGACGATCCAGGGCTGTCATGATCAGAAAATCAAACAATGACATTTGACCTTCAAAGACCGTGACATTGCTGACGGCTTCAACGATTCCCTGCTGCATCCATGCGAGAAATTGATTGGCCAGGGCTTCGCGTGCATTCAAATCCACCCGGATGATGTAAAAGAAAAGCCCCCGGGCCAAGCCTTCTTCGGCCATCCGGACACTTTCGGGCGTCATGACCTTGTGAAAGGCCACCGGTAAACCCAGACGGATCTCTATGGCGACAGGATCGTGGGTATCACTCAAGGTGAAAGTCAGGTGTTCTGCTTCAGCAAACAGGGATTCGAAAGCGGCTTCATCGGGGAGAAAACCTTCATACAAACCGCTTCTGACCGTCAGCAGGCATTCCATGAAAGTCCGGGTGAGTTCGATCAGGGCGGCCCCCATCACCATGCCCCCTGAGGTGACCCGCTCGTAGAAGTCGATCAGGACCATGCAGAACTCTCCCGCCCGGTTCAAACCGTATTGCTGACAGGCGTGGAAAACCCGATGCAGAATCGTGTTCAGGGATTCACAAAGCACCAGGGAGTCAGATGTATCGCTGCCCCAGGCTTCCAGCGCATCATTGATCGCCTGAGAACTGTCTTCCATCCGCTCCATGCACCATAGCTGCAGGATACTGACAGCATCTACCGGTAAATCGGCCATTCCGCCCAGTGCAAGGGTCTGGATGGTGGCCAATGATTCATACAGGGCAAATTCCATGGCTTCAAACCGCCGTGGATCGAATCCTTCCCGGGACAGGGTCTCGAGGTAGGTTTCGATAACGGCAACCGGCCCGGGAAAGCCTTGATCAATGGCTGCCTCCCGGAGGGCCTGCAATACTGCCCGAAGCCCGTCGATGCCGGATTCGGGAACTCCGGCCACACCCGATCCCTGGGTTGAGAGGGTAGCCAGCAAGTCCCGTATGCGGACAAAAAACGTCAGGGCCTGTTCGTTGTAGGGTGAGAGGCCATCATCAGTGGAACGGGATACCGGCGGTGGTGTGTCCACCGAAGCGATGTGCTCCGGGAAATCATTCCGGGCCATGGCGGTAAAACGATCGATCGCTCCCCGTAAATCATCCTGGTCAGGAAAATCGATGGCCAGGTAATCGGTCAGCGACTGTTGCCAGGCATCAAACCCCATTTGTCCGGCAGCGTGATTCAGTTGACTGGCTTCATCGGCCAGGTTGGCGGTCACACTGAGAAAATCCGACGCATCACAGGCCAAGGCAGCCTGCAATCGATCGAGAAAACCGGCGACCATTTCAGCATAAATTTGCCGATACACCGGATCGTCGGCCAGACGCAGTGGTTCACTGTCATCGAAAAGTATCGCACTGACGGGCTGGTCGGTCTGATCCGCGTCTGTTTCAACAGCGTCATCCGGCAGGGGGATGATCGCAACGGCAGACGGCTGCACCAGCGAAGGAGAATCCCCCGCCCGTCGGCGGACATATTCCTGCCGTAAACGATCCGCCAGCATCGCGCTGGCATCAGGATCAACGTCACTGTGGGTCAACAGTGAGCTTTCCAGCATCCCCCTCAACACATCCACCGTTTCCAGCAACAGCTCCCCCAGATCCGCATCAAGGGTTACGCCTTCATCCCTCACCAGGCCAATGAGATCTTCCGCCAGATGGGCCCGGGATTCGATGACCGCAAGTGCCATGACACGGGCATTACCCTTGAAAGTGTGCATGGCCCGAAACAGGGCAGCAATGGTCGCCGTATCAAATTGACTGCTCCCGTGATTCAGCAGAATGGTTTCAGCTTCATCGAGGGAGTGATGTCCTTCTTCCGCGTACAACGCCCATACTTCACTCAATTCATCCGACATTCGATACTCCAGCCCTTACCAAATCAGTGAGCCGAGGCAGGACATCATGCAGTGCCATGTCCTTAACCCGACTAACCGGCCAGTTTGCGCATGATGGCAATCAATTCTTGCCCTCGCTTGTCTTCCAGATCCATCGACACCGCCCCCGAAGGCTTGGTCACGATGGCATCAGCTCCCAGCAGACGGGCCTTGGCGGCGTGGGGAGAACCCGCCAGGGCAACGGATGAAAGAATGATGACCCGGGCCTTGCTTTTCAGTTTGGCGAAACGGAGAAACTCCAGACCATCCATCTCCGGCATTTCGATATCCAATAGAATCAGCGCGAGATCCGGATGTTTCTCCAGTGCAGCCAGAGCCACTTTACCGTTTTCAGCCATGACAGCGACTTCAAAGCCTGGAATCTTGTCCACGAACGAACGCACCACGGTGCGCATCATGATCGAATCGTCCACGATCATTACTTTACTAGCCATAAATTGGGTTACCTGAATCGTCAATTGAGAGGTCGAGTTGAAACGGAGCGGCCGATTACATCCTGATCATTTGCCCCATGGCATGATGGGCACCGTGGATACGCTATTGGCCGGAGCTCCTTCGATCAGTTTGCGACTGATGGCCAGATACACCAGGGTGTGATGCGGTTCGTCCAGCAAACGGATCACCCGGGTAGATTTGAAAAACAGGGAGGTGTCTTCATTGAAGACGTTTTCTTCCTTGGGTAAACCGGCAGGCAAACTGATCGGCCCGGTTTGACGACAGGCCAGCGAGAACTGGGAGGGATCTTCCGCCAGCCCGAGCGAACCGGCTACACCGCCGGTCTTGGCCTGGCTCACATGACAGGTTACACCCTGAACCTTGGGATCATCGAAGGCATTGACACACACCTGATGGTTGGCACCAATCAGTTTCCAGGCGGTGGTCACACACCCCACCGGATCGGCGGCCAGTGAGCCACTGCCCACCAGCATCAATAAACTCAGCAGTATTTTTTTCATGTCTTTCTCGCGAATGTAAAATTTTTGGACAGCACGCGACCCACCAGGGCCGTATCCGCCTGGATTTCCGGAACATTCCCCGGCAGGCTGCTGCCCAGAATGGCCTCTCCCGATTTCAACACCTCACGCCGGTCTCGTTCGAGTTGGTCGAGTGCACCCAGCACCTCACCTTCCAGCCTGGCCAACGCCAGTTTTACCCCGCCGCGCAATCCCTGCAGGGCACTGCGTTCGGCAGAAGGTGTCAGTATACGATGCAGAAAAAAAGGCAGCAGCCAGGCCAACCCGATCAGGATGGCACTGTGTACCGCGAAATCCGTACCCAGCCAGGCGGCTTCATGTTGAATGCCCTGATAATACCCCTGGACCACCTGACAGGAAACCCAGCCGGCTGCCGTCAGGGGTAAAAGCAGTCTCAGAAATCCGGTGAATGCCATCAATCCACGTTGCAGGGCATGACCCGGCTTGATCAGGGCGTGACGCAAACCGAGTTGCGCCTCACCCAACACGCTGCGTTCAGCCTGGCGTGTAATCTCATCCAGTGCCAATCTCAACGGGCGTGTTGCCAGCCCCCTTTGTCCGGCTTCGACGATCAGTTGTTCCATGACATCCCTGAACTGGTTATCTGCCCAGTCATCCCAGAGCACGCGGCCCCCCGTCGGCTTGACCGGAACCGCATCCGGCGTACCGGGCAACAGTTTCAGTCGTCGCTGCAACGGGCTGGCTTCCCGGCCCACGAATTCGCGGGCCACCTGACTCATGGGCCATTCCAGCCCTTGCACTATACCGGTTCGGGCCCGCTCCCAGCATCGACTGAAAAAGGGAGTCAGTCCGCCATAACCGTCGCTATCTCCCAACCGCGCCATTAATTCGGACAAACACTGGTTGAGTACCTCCAGACGCAGCGAATCCGCCCGGCTTTCCAGTTGACCCAGGATATGCCGATCCGTCAGTTCATCGAGTAGTCGCTGCAACCGCTCGAAATCATCGGTCTTTCTGTGTTCATCATGGTCACGGCAATCGGTACGCAAAATGACGGGATCGGAAAAACCGGCCCGGGTCAGCAGTTGTTGAAAATCCTGGTACTGCACCTCGTAGCCCCTGTCCCACTGATTGATGACGAACAGCCAGGCATGTTGATGGCCGTGTGACATCAAGAGTCGCCAACCCCGGTCATCCCGGTAACGCTCCGGACTGACCACGTAAATCACCACATCCACGTAAGGTAGCCAGGCCAGTACCAGATCGCGGTTGGCTTCTTCCACGCTATCAATATCCGGCATGTCCACCCAGAGTATATGCCGTCTGTCGTCATTGTGGTGTGTGGCCTGACGCACCTGCTGGATCGGGCAGGCAGAAGGCAGATTGAGTTCGCTCACCGAATCATGCAGATACAGCGAGATTTCCCGGGAGGTCGGACGTTCGATGCCGGTACGGGCCACGGCCTGACCCGCCAGCCGATTGAGCAGGGTACTCTTGCCCACACCGGTTCCACCAAAAAAAGCGGCCACCAGGGGTCTGTCAACCTGACCGGCGAACAGTGAAGCCGGACTGCGCTGTTCCAGTTCGGTCAGTGTTTTGAGGGCCTGGGGACTGAGCCAGTGCCCCTGGTGTGCCTGTTCCGCCCACTGCCGGGCCTCGTGTAAAAGGTGCTCGTAATTCATACCGCAATGATTTGGGCAAGGTTCGGGATGGGACATCAGCCAAAGTGGTATTCCATGGTCTCCAGCGTTTCCGGTGGAATATTGAAATAACGGGTTTGATCGAGGCTGGCCGGGAAACGCCGCAAACGTTCCAGCACAATATCCTCAAACAGGCGACCTACCGCATCGGCCTGTCGCTTCCTGAGTTGGGTTGCGGCCCGGTCGAGGTGATAACCCAGGGCGGTTTCGGTCAGCAGGGTGGTCAATGACAACATGGCCGGTGCGATCACCAGATCCTGCCAGCCCAGGCCGGCTGTATACAGGGCCAGGGCCAATGCCCCGGCATCGGTGCCGACCCGCAAGGCCCGCAAACCGTTCAGCATGACCGGATCCTGCGCCAGGGCCTCGTACAAACCGTGAGCCGTGCGGGTGATTTCAGATTGAAAATCTTCAGTGTAGCGACGAATGCCGGCTTCGAATTCCGCATTGAGTGCCGCTCGTTCCGAAGCCAGTAGACGGCCCAGCTCCTGCCAGCCACGCTGATGTACTCCTTCATCATCCCGTTTTTCCAGCAACCTGTCCTGCAACCGGGTCAGTTGGTGCTGAAAGGCCAGTAATAAAACGCTGACTTCACTGCCGGGTTCGCCCTGCCGGTGACCGGCGCGTTGCGCCTGTCCCAGACGGAGCAATTGACGGGGAATCCAGGTAACGGCTTCGCGGGTTCCGGTCAGTACCACGCTCAATCCGGGTACCTCCAGCAACCCCAGTAATTCCCGCAAGGCTTGCCGAAAGGTTTCGTAGTGCTGGGGATGATCAAGATAACCGCTACGGTAATAAGCCAGGGCATCGTCACGGCTTTGCTGCACCAATACCTGCCACTCCCTGGCCCAGCGATGCTCGGCCCTGACCGGTTCCAGCCAGTCGTCACGGTGCACACTGATCAGTGCGTGAACCCGTTCGCCTTGCCGTTTGTGCTGAACCTGAGCCAGTGCCTGTTTCAGGGCCGACCACAATTGTTCACGTTCGTAATCGAGAGCGACCGGATCCTCGCCGTTGAGGTTTTCGATATAAGGTACCGGTATGATGGCTGGCAATGCATCATCACGGGTGTCCTGCCATTTCCGGCGCAGCGATTCCGTGAGGGTGGTACGCGAGGCCGGTTCAAGTTTGTTGAGACAGACTACCGTCGGCTGGGCCAGGGGTTCCAGTAACTTGAGCAGTTTCCAGACGGCCAGATCGGCATATTTGTCCTTGCTCAGCACCAGCAGAATCACATCAGCCAGTGCGGCGACCCGGAGAACCGCCGATTGGTAGGCAGCGGCATCGACTGAATCGAAATCGGGCGTATCCCACAGCATCCGTCCGTAAAGCGGGTTATCCTGATTGACCCGTGCGGGTTCCAGTGTCCAGCAATCGTAACGGTCACGCGGCAGAGCCTCCCGCTCCATCCGCTGATAGGCCTTGAAATAACGAACCACCCACTCGGTTTTATCCGGTTGCAGGCCCATGTAAAACCCTTGCGGGTGAATGGTATAGCCCGCCAATGGACTGGGTTCCGCCACACTATCCTGCAATAACTGGTTGATGATCGTACTTTTACCGGCTTGAGTCGGCCCGATGATGGCGATTTGCCGGGGATAAGCCTCCTGTTCGGATTGCTGAATACCCAACCGCTCAAGAAAGGCTTCGGCAAATGCCAGTGACTGCAAATTATCCGTCAACAAACGCCTTTGCGCCTCATCCGTACTGCGATAGGCAGACAACACCGACTCATGGCGGGTTTTGAGTAAACTAATCAGGTCGAGCATGGCCTTGGGACGGGTAACGGATGGAGAAGGGAGGAAATTGTACACGATTGCATTTTTCATCGGTGTCGAATCGTCATCATGCCGGGGAGTGCAGGGGCTGCCGCCATAGGGGGAATTCGGGATTCGGGAAATAAACATAACGATTTCCGGGTATCATATCGGGCCAGGGACAGGGCTCCAAATAACTTTCCCGCTGCCTGCGCGAACCGGGACACGGATTGATGCAGCCACCCCACCTCGTACGTCCTGCAAAATTACAACAAGAGGATAAACCAATGAGTACAGTACAATCGAATACGAAACATCCTGCGATCGTCGTGGTAGGCGGTGGCGCGGGCGGGTTGGAACTGGTGACCCGTCTGGGTAACAGCCTGGGTCGCTCCGGTCAGGCCAGTATTACCTTGATTGATTCCACCCGTACCCATATCTGGAAACCACTACTTCATGAAGTGGCTGCCGGAACACTGGATTCTCACGACGATGAACTGGATTACCTGGCACAGGCCAGCGGTAATCATTTCCGCTTCGTACTGGGCAGGATGGATGGCCTGGATCGGCTCAACAAACAAATCAGGCTGGCTCCGCTGCTGAATGCCCGGGGTGAGGAAATCATGCCGGCCCGTGATTACCCCTACGACATTCTGGTCATTGCCGTCGGCAGTATCTGCAACGATTTTGGTATTACCGGGGTTGCTGAACATTGCCAGTTTCTGGATACCACCGAACAGGCCGAAGACTTTCAAAACCGCTGGGTGGAAGCCTATTTTCATGCTCATGCACTGGGAGGAAACCGGGAATCGGGCCAACTCGACGTGGCCATCGTCGGCGGTGGTGCCACCGGTATCGAACTGTCCGCCCAACTGCATCAGGCTACCCACCTGCTGAGTGCCTATGGCCTGGATAATGTAAAACCCGACGATATCCAGATTCACATCATAGAAGCCGCTGAAACCTTGCTGCCGGGTTTGCCGGAACGCCTCTCGACGGCAACCCGGCAACAACTGGCCCACCTGGGTATACAGGTTCACCTGGGAGAACGGGTGGTTGAAGTCACCGCAAACAGCGTAACTACCCAGAGTGGCCGTGTCATTCCGGCTGCGCTCAAGGTCTGGGCCGCCGGTGTCAAGGCACCGGATTTTCTGCACAATCTGGCCGGACTCGAAACCAACCGCAGTAACCAGTTGCAGGTACGACAAACCCTGCAAACCACCCTGGATGATGACATCTTTGCCATCGGCGACTGCTGCGCCTGCCCCTGGCCCGAAAAAAACAGCCTGGTACCGCCCAGAGCCCAGTCAGCACACCAGCAAGCCAGCCTCACCCTGAAGAACATCCGCCGGAAACTGTCCGGCAAACCGCTGCTCGATTACCGCTACCAGGATTATGGTTCGCTGGTTTCCCTGGGCAAATACAGCACGGTCGGTAACCTCATGGGCAACCTGATGGGCAGTGTGATGATCGAAGGACTGATGGCCCGGTTTGTCTACCTGTCCCTGTACAAAATGCACCAATGGGCCATTTTTGGTCCGGGTCGGGTCATGATGCTGATGATCTCGAGCTTCTTCAGAAAACGACTGAGACCTCGCATCAAACTACACTGAGGAGTGTTGATTAATGACGGATTCCGTGCCTGATTCGGCAGAACCGCCGAAATCGACTCACGACCACAGCCATTGCCAGGACAAGGCCGTTCGGATCGCCGAACGGCTCTGTCTGGAGCGGGGGGTGCGCCTGACACCGTTGCGGCGCAGGATACTGGAACTGATCTGGGAAAATCACCAGGCGGTCAAGGCTTATGATCTGCTGGATAAGGTCAGGCCTTTTGATCAATCCATCAAACCCGCCACCATTTACCGAACCCTGGATTTTCTGCTGGAACAAGGCTTGATACACCGGGTCGAGACCCTGAATGCCTTCATCGGTTGCAGTCATTCGGAGGGACAACACGAGCAGTTGCTGTTGATCTGTGAGCGGTGTCAGGAAGTGGAGGAGCGACCGGGCCAGGCCATCATGGCAGCCGTAGCCCGGGAACTCGAACAGGCCGGCTTTACGCTACACCGCAAAGCCATTGAAATTCACGGCCTTTGTGCCCGGTGTTTTCTGCAAGGAAACCAGACCTGATACCCTTCATAGCCTGGTTAAAGTGACGGGGTTGGGGATTAAGGCGCGTCATTCCAACCCGGGGGCTGGAACCCTGCATCCGCAAGGACGCCGGGTTCCGGCAATCGCCGGTAGAACGACGGGATGGGCGGGGATGTCAACAGAACCGGCGACAAAAACCGAAAAAACTACCGCTCAGAGTGTCCATTGACCTGATAAACCCATACCTGCAAATCAACCTCGGGATGTGCCTTGAAGCGACCACTGAATGGCTCAGTGACCTGTTTTAATTGCCAATGTCCTGCTTGCTCCAGTGCATCCATGGTCGACTGAAAATCCGTATCGATCCGGAATTCCGGTCTCAGGGTAAAAAACAGATAGCCTCCCGGGCGAGTGATACGAATCAGTTCATGCAATGCACTGCTACCCACATGTCCCCGCACGAACACCCCGACGATCACGACGGCATCGTAGCTGTCATCGGCCAGTTCGAGCGATTCGCCCAGGGCAGCCTGGTAAAGGTTTCGGTAACAATTTTTGCGTCGGGCCTGATCGAGCATACCTTGCGACAGATCCAGACCATCCACCTGACGATAACCCTTACTACCCAACAAGTGTCCCACGACACCGGTACCACAACCCGCATCCAGGATGCGCGAGTCCAGCGTGAGATATTGTTCCATCATGGAAACCGCCTCGTTGGGACCTCCCATGCCATCCAGATCGGCATCATAACTATCCGCCCAGTCATCATAGAGACCAGCAAGTTCTTCCTTGCTGGATGTCTCATACACATTCAAAACCTGATTGACCATCGCAAAACTACTCCCGGAAGCAAAAAAAGGGGATTGTAATGGCTGGCCAGCATCCGCGATACACAACCCGCCATCTTGCTGTTCAATCCATCCGGGTCATAACGCCCGATCCGACACCACGATACCGTCCTCATCCACATAGACATAATGGTCATTACGGAAATTGACACCCGCAATGGTAATCAGGGTATTGCGATCACCGCTTCCCCGTTGATGTCCCTGATGTGGATGGGCATGCAATGCACGAATGGTGATGGGCAACGATTGCAAGGTCACCGAATGGCGAATGCAGCCGTAAAGGATCAAACCTTCCCAGCCGTTGGCACAGGCCAGTTCTGCCAGTTCGCGATCCAGCAAAGCACAGCGATGCGATCCTCCCCCATCAACCACCAGTACCCGTCCGCTCCCCGGTTCTTCCAGGCTGCGACGAATGAGGACGGTATCCTCGAAGGTTTTGATGGTGGAAACCTGTCCCTGACAGGTCGTTTTGGCACCGAAATACTTGAAAACCGGGTCAGCAATCTGTAAATGCTCTGAGCCGGCATAACGGTCACACAGATCAGCCGTGGAAAAAATCATGGGAATATCCTCTTAACTGGTTTTTAGGGATGACATCGGTTCAGGATAAGGCTGATGCAGGAGACCCGGAAATGCGGCTCCAGTGTTAGCCAAACCCATATCCGCTTGGACTATCCTGGATCGTACGGTTCAATCTGTTTACTCCCGTTACCACCTAAAACTGGACAGCCAACCCTGCCCCCGGTAATCCGCAGATAGGATGTTTTCATGACTCCAGCGTCAATGCAGAACCTGAGCTATCGCATCCTGTTCATTGTCTGTGCGGGTAGCCGTGTTCGCTATCAGACGACGATGGGAGTAGAATCCTGCGCGACGGACTTCTTACCCGACGGCCTTGATTCGCTGAAAGCCCTTATGATCGAGCGTCTGGAGTAGCTACCGAATAAAAATAGTTTATACACCTTAATAGAGGAGACCTAAATGGGTACTAGAAAATACTTGATAGTGGGCATAGTCCTATGTTTTTTTACCACAATGGCGTTTTCTGCTGACACAGAATTCACACAAGGATTTTCAGATTGCATGGACAAAACAGAGGGCGTTAAAATTGAGCTGCTTAACTGCATCGAAGCAGAAACCAAGATACAGGATGCCCGACTCAATAAAGGCTACAAGGAAGTTATGGCCCAGTTATCTGCACCACGAAAAAAACAGTTGCAGGAAGCTCAACGTGCCTGGGTAAAGTATCGGGATGCAAATTGCGGTTTCTATGCTGATCCTGATGGGGGAATGATGTCATCCATAAATTCAAGTGATTGCCTAATGTCTGCTACCGCATCACGCGCAAAAGAAGTTGAGCATTTTAAGGAGTGATTGTAACCCGGTGCTCGTCGATCGTTAGCTGTCAAGTGAGTTGACCGATTTCTTCGGGTTGTACAACGAGGAGCTTCCTGATTATTAGCCGCTTGACTAGCAAACGCCTACCGTTGTTCATGCTACCGGTGTGGGTGGTGGTGTAGTGCATTGATCGTTGATCACTATGCCAACCCGGCCTTACAAGCCGAGTTGACCGTGCTGACTTCTAGACGGTGTAACGGGCTCAATCCGGTCTACACCATACTCCCAAAACCATGGCTGTCACGGCAGTAGCGAATACAACAGCAAGTTGGGAGAATTTCTACCCGCACTCTTTACGACAGCCCGGGTTGCGGCAGCAACCACGGCATTGCGTACCGTGGCCGCTGTGGCCAGCATATGGTCTTCCAGGTAGAGTGCCGCTACCCCAGCTACATGCGGCGTGGCCATCGAAGTGCCGCTGATGGTGTTGGTTGCGGTTAAACCGGTGTTCCAGGTCGAGGTGATGGATGAACCCGGCGCAAACAGGTCCAGACATTTGCCATAGTTCGAGTAAGCGGCTCTGGCATCGGTCGATGTGGTGGCTCCCACCGTCAATGCCCCGCTTTCACTGACCCGGGCAGGCGAACTCAAACAGGCATCCTTGTTGGAATTGCCGGCCGCGATGGCGTAGGTCACGCCGGAACGGATGGATTGGGTCACGGCGGTATCGAGTGCCGTGCTCATACCACCGCCGAGACTCATGTTGGCAACCGCCGGAGTCTTGCGCGTATCCTGATGGTCGGCCGTCACCCAGTCGATGCCGGAAATCACACCACTGACGGTGCCTGAACCGCTACAGCCCAGTACCCTGACCGCCACCAGTTCTACCGATTTGGCCACACCGTGATGGCGACCGCCCAGGGTACCGGACACATGTGTACCGTGACCATTACAATCCGAGCCATCGCCGCCAAGACTGTCAAAGCCAAAATGGGCACGCCCGTCAAAATCGACATGGTCATAGCGTATGCCGGTATCGATCACGTAAGCCGTGACAGCCTTACCGATCCGGGTATAGTGGTAGGTGTTGTCGAGGGGGAGTTTGGCCTGATCGATACGGTCCAACCCCCAGGAGGGGGTCGGAATCTCGCTGCCTGAAGCCCAGACCACGGTATCCTGTTCTACGTAGGCTACATTGGGATTTCGGGCCAGGGCTTCGGCCCGTTGTTGCGACAGTGCAACCGTTCCGCCGTTCAGTACCCGCTGATAGACGCTCCTGAAGCCCGGACCCGCCAAGGCTCTCAGCAAGCCTTCACGGGCCTGAACCGGCATGTCATCCCTGAATACGACGATGTATTGATCCTTGATCGGCGGGCCATCGGCGGGGATGAATTCACCGGCCTGCAAAGCAGGAATGAAACCCGCCAGGGTCAAGGTAAAAATGATGTTTTTCATGGTCCTTCACTGCATGGATTGAAATGAAATTGAGCGATTTATGTTCCGGCAGTCTGAAACATCCGGGTTGAATCCAGACTGACAAAAGCAAAATCACCGGTTCTGCCCTCATTGAACCGGTGTCAGGATCGCCCTGGGCAAACGGATTCAGACGAGGTATTGCGATGTTAGCCAAATCAGTCCACGGTGGATATCCGCAGGTATGCTGCCCCGATGGCTTCCCGAACCGAACGATTAAACACGGTTGGCTGCAAAGCCTGTTGTCTTGGCCTTAATCATGTCCCGTAAACCGTACAGGGCACAGGCGAGTTCGTCGTCCAGCGGTTGCAGCAGGCTTTCCAGATCAGCGTATTGTCCGGCTTTCATGGCCAGATCAAGGGCCAGGGCATGCTCCCGGAGTGGAACCAGCCCCAGGGTTCCGGCCAGTCCCTTGAGGGTATGGGCGATGCGGTGGGCATCCTGGTAAGCCTGAAGGGCCAGGTGCTGGCGGATCAGGGCGATATCCCGGGCGTTTTCCTGAATGAACAGGGCGGCCATGTCCAGATAGAGCGATTCATCCCCTTCCAGATGTTCCAGGGCTGTAGCCAGATCCAGCCAGGGTCTGTCACCCGGGGATTCACTCGCGGCCGCCTCGACAGGCGGTTGTGACGGGGCAGAGGTATCGACGATGCCTTTCGCGCCGGGTTTCAGTAATTGTGTGATGGTTTCAACCAGGTGGGCGGTGTCTATCGGTTTGGTGACATGGGCGTTCATGCCGACATCCAGACAGTGTTGCCGATCACTGGCCATGACGTGTGCGGTGAGGGCGATGATCGGCAGTTCTTTCAGTTGCAGTGTCTGACGAATGGCGGTGGTGGCGGCATAACCGTCCATGACCGGCATCTGAATGTCCATCAGCACCACATCAAAGGCATGACGATGGGTGGTCAGCAGGGCAACCGCTTGTTGGCCATCATCGGCCAGGGTGGTGATGGCCCCCAGGCGTTCCAGCAAGGCTCTGGCCACCAGTTGATTGATCCGGTTGTCTTCGACCACCAGCACCCGGATACCGGCGAGCGGGGGTGTGGTGGACATCGGCGGTAATGCAGGGGCTGTTTTGTTCGCGTCCGCCCGGGCGATTCCCAGGGGCAGATGGAAACTGAAGGTGCTGCCAACGCCCGGGGTGCTGCTCACGGCAATCGCACTACCGCCCATGAGGGTAACCAGATGGTTGGAAATGACCAGCCCAAGCCCCGTGCCGCCGTAATGGCGGCTGTCAGACGCATCCACCTGGGAAAAGGGTTTGAACAACCGGTCCAGTCCCTCGGCGGAAATGCCGATGCCGCTGTCCGTGACCGCGCATTGCAGGACGACCCGCGCTTCATCCGGCGCCAGCCCGGCCGGGGCTGATGCCAGTTGCAAGTGACAAATGACCTCTCCCTGTGGGGTGAACTTGATGGCATTGTCGATCAGGTTGACGAGAACCTGCCTCAAACGCTGCGGATCTCCCGATAACGTCTCCGGAATGTCCTTTTCAACCTGAAAGCGCAGCACGATGCCCTTGGCATCGGCCTTGAGTTCCAGTATGTCGAGAAGGTTTCTGACCCATTCGCGAATCTGAAAGGCCTCACTACGGATGACCATTTCCCCGGCTTCGATTTTGGAAAAATCGAGTATGTCGTTGATGATGCCGAGCAGGCTGGTCGCCGAATAATGAATCTTGTCGAGATAATCCTCCATCACCCGGACGGAACGGCCTTCACGCGCCAGTTGGCTGAGACCGATGATGCCGTTCATGGGGGTTCTCAGTTCATGGGACATATGTGCCAGAAATCGGCTTTTGACGCTCAGCGATTGCTCGGCCGCTTCCTTGGCGATCCGCAGCGCCTCTTCGGCCTGTTTACGTTCACGAATGTCGATGGCGATACCCAGCAGGGTCGTGCGATTGCCCCATTCCAGCCGGTAAACGGTGAGGAAATAAGGCAGGCGTTGCTGCCCGGTGAGGGTCAGCAGGGTGATTTCATGCGTGGCCTGACCCTCGGCAAAGCCTTTGTCCATCACGTCCTCGAGGGATTGCCGCTCCTCAGGAACCACCGTCTCGGCCAGGCTGAGTCCTGCCACCGCTTCCCGACTGATGCCGTGAATCGTTTTCAGGTGTTTGTTCCAGAGCAGAAAGCGCCCCTGGGCATCGATCAGAAAAAAGAGCCCCGGGATGGCGTCGATGAGTTTTTGCTGGAAGGTGAAATCGCGTTCCAGTTGCAAGCGGGCCTGTTCACGGACGTGCTCCTGGGCGGCGGCCATGGTCTGCAGGGCGGATTGTCGAGCCTTTTCCCGTTGAACATAACGGGCGTTGAGCAGGATCAGAATCAGTCCGCTGGTCACAAAGGCATGCGCATGAAAGATATGGCTCGCACCTATCCCCACCGAATAATTCATCTGGAAGCCTGAAAACGGAGCGAGCCCCAGAATGACGATCAGCAGCAGTATCGCGTGGTACAGCACCAGGCTCCAGCGCGGCAGGATGTAGACAGCTTGATCCGGACTATCTCGCCAGATGCGCCCTGATGCCGACAGAAAGAAAAACTGTATGGTGGATAGCAAACCGGCTGCCGTGTTGAGCTGTAGGGCCAAAGGGGTATCCCCCCACGCCAACAGCACGATGCCCCCGGCACTGAGCGCCAGTGGCCAGGCGGCTGTTTTCCACATCCAGCGCGGCGGCTGGAATTCGCGCAGGAATGCCAGTTCGAAAACGATCATGCTCGTAACCGTGATGATCTTCGAGACATCCGTCAGTTTGTCGAGCCAGGCGGTTTCCAGCCATTCAGGGACAAACACCCGTCCCAGTCCCAGCACCAGGAAAACATAAACCACGCTGCTGATCTGCTTGACGATGAAAAGCCCCATGACCGTCTCCCGGTCTTGTGAACCCATCAGAATGGCCCATCCCAGCACCAGTATCAGAAAACAGCAGGACAGCAGCGACAGCAGAAGTTGCCGCCTGTCCATGCTGTAGGCCTCCTGAGGGGTGTACGCTCCGACATCCAGGTAGTGAATGGTGGCGGTGCGTAACCTGAGATACAGATCACGCGGCTTGGCGCCCGCCGGGATCACGAAGCCCAGATTGACACTGTTGTAGTCGTCGGGATCAGGCGCGTAGAGATCTCCGCTGTAGCGGGGCTGGAGAATTTGCCCCTCGCCCTCGCCGGGTTCTGCCTCCGGGTCAAACAACGCGACTTCGTCCAGATAATTGGGCAGCCCGATTCTGAGGATCAGACGGCGACCCGCCTGGTCAGCGGGATCAAGCCGAAGACGCACCCAGGCGCCTTCCTTCTGATAACTTTTGGCCAGTGGGTTTTGATAGGGGGTAAAGGTTTGCTGGCGAACCTGCCCGAAAGTCAAACCCGCCGTGGGGGCGATGAAATAGGCCCGCTCGGTGATGAAATCCGGGTCAGTTCCAGCCAGGGCCGGGCCGGAGAGCAGCAGGGCAAACAGCAGTTTGATTAACAGGCAAATGAGGGACGGCAATGGATTTTCTCGTGGCCTTCGTCCGCTGTGGTGGTGCGGACAGGGGGGCAAAGTTTATGGTTTTTCGCCATGGATTTCCATGCGTCAAACCGGACGGGTCAGTTGTCTCAGTTCAGCGACCCACCGGGCCAGGTCACGGTAGTCACCCGCCACGATGCGTTGTTCGATCAAACCGGCGATCCGGGTGGCTTCGGGCAAACCGAAGCTGGCGGCCACACCCTTGATTTGGTGCGCCCCGCTTCGCAGGGCGGCCCAATCGCTCTGCATCAGGGCTGTCTCCAGGGTATCGAGACGCCCAGGCAGTTCGCTCAGGAAGGCCTGACACAAGGCGTGGTACTCGGCGGATTCAGTCAGGCTGTCCTTGGTAAAAACCGGGCGGGATTCGGTTCCGGCTGTCGGCAGGTGTTGTTCCAGCACGGCAAAGAAGGCCTTTTGATTCACCGGTTTACTCAGAAAACCGTCAAAGCCGGCTTCCAGCACCTGACGACGTTCCAGTTCGGTAGCATTGGCAGTCAGGGCAATGATCGGCTGGCTGAAACCGGTTAAACGCAGCCACGAGACCGCTTTCATGCCATCCATGACCGGCATCTGGATGTCCATCAGAATCAGATCGAAATCGGTGATCTGGGCTTGTTCGATGGCTTGTTCACCGTTGTTGGCTACAACCACTTCCGCGCCGGTTTGCCGGATCAGCAGGGAAATCAGCCGCTGATTGTCGGGCATGTCCTCGGCCAGCAGGATCAGCCCTGACAAGCGGGGAATCCGGTTCGTATCCCGTGGTTGTTCCTGACCGACCCACTCCGCCTGGCTCAGGGCCAGCGGCAGCGTTGCACTGGCATCCACCCGAATCGTGGCAATGAACAGGCTGCCCAGGTTTTTCAGGCTCACCACCTGCAGATTCCCTCCCATGAGTCGGGTCAGGGCATGGGAAATACTCAATCCCAGTCCGGTACCGCCGAAACGGCGCGAGGTCGATACATCGGCCTGCATGAACGGTTGAAATAACCGGGCTGATTCATCGGTCGTCATGCCGATGCCGGTGTCCTGTACGCAGCACATCAACTGGTTGCATTCGCTGTCGAAACTGACCAGCAGGCGTACCACACCGGGCGATGGCGTGAACTTGACCGCATTACTGATCAGATTGATGAGAATTTGCCGCAGTCGGGTCGGGTCTGAAGGCAGACTCAGTGGCAGCGGGAAAATCAGGTGAGTGCTGAAATCCAGCCCGCGCAGCCGGGCCTGCGACAGGCCCAGTGCGTGGATGTCGGTCAGAAAATCCGGCAGGGGGAGGGTAACGGTTTCGATATCGAGCCGACCGGCTTCGATTTTGGAGAAATCCAGGATGTCTGAAATCAGCCTTTGCAGGTGTTCACCATTACGGTGGATGGTGTGTAGCGATTCGGTCGTGTCCGCATCCAGATGACAGGTCTTCAGGGTATGGTCGGAGAAACCGATGATGGCGGTCAGGGGGGTGCGGATTTCATGGCTCATGTTGGCCAGGAAGCTGGTCTTGGCCTGATTGGCCTGTTCGGCCGCGAGACGGGCGGATTCGGCAGTGGCCTTGGCTTCTGATAACTCACGGGTTCGCTCGGCCACCTGCTGTTCGAGATTTTGACTGTAGTGCGCCAGTTGTGACACCTGCCGCTGGAATGTCAGGGCACTGAACACACCGACGAAGCTGCTCAGTAACATCATGATGACGATGGTGGCCAGGGACACTTCCGGTAAGAGTGTCAGCACGAAAGTGTGTCCCTGTTGTTGCAGCAGGTAAATCAACAGGGCCTGGGCAATAACCGCTACAGTCAACCCTATGGTATGGTTTTTACCCAGCAACCAACTACCGGCCATGATGGCCGTCGTTCCCAAAGCCCATGAGGGGCTGTGCAGGCCGGTCAAGGTGTAGGCAGTAATCGACAAAATCAACCACAACCCCCAGCAAATCATGTAAGCCGCCGGGCGTAACCGGCCCATCCGCACCAACAGCAGGATGATGCCGCCCTCGATCGTACCCAATATCCCGCCCGGACGATCCAGCAGGCTAAATCCTGAATAAATGTTGAGCAGGCTGAGTACTATTCCTCCCAGCAAGGCAATCACCCCGATGCCCCCTATAAAACGGGTGGCTTCGGGTTCGGAGAGGGTGCTATGTGATGGGGGTGAGGACACTGATTTTGGCATGCAAATGCGGATGGCAGGACAATCATTCCGGACTGAACAAGGGGCGGGATAATAGCATGAAATCCGTCTGACGACCTGGAGGGTATCCACGCACGGCACACTTCCACCCTCCTCATCGAGGCTACGATAAGGCTACATGGGCTGTCCGGTGATCGAGGCCAAATTTAACATGCCGTTCGCCTAAAACCGGGTTCTGAAGCCGGCTTGCACGAGACGGGGTGAGCCGGTTTGAATGCCACGGGTTCGATCCACGATATAGTCTTCATCAAACAGGTTCTTTACGGAAACGAAGACATCCGTGTTCAAGGGTTTGACCTGATAAGTGGTGGCCAGATTGACGATGGTGTAATCGCTGATCCTGCCCATCTGACCACTCAGGTTGGCAGTACCATCCGGGTTGGTTGGGCTGGTAGCATTATGAAAATCACTGAACTGTTCGCCCACCAAAACCGTTTCCAGGTGAAAATCAAACCCGATGGGATGCTGGTATCCCACTGTGGCCGTCAACAGGTGTTCCGGTGCGTAGGGCATACGGTGGCCGGCTTGCGAGCCAGCTACCATTCCGTTGAGGCAGGCGGAGGGAATTTTTCCGTCAACCGGCACACAACGGAAAGGCGATAAGGCTTCGGCATCGGCGACCCAGGTGTAGGATGATTGGAGATAGACGTTATGGGGCGTGTCGAACAGATCACCCAGATCGGTTCTGCCCACGAACTCCAGCCCCTGATACCGGGCTTCACCGGTCGCCAGCGGGGTCGAACCACCGGCAATGCTGCCTACCGCCGACTGTTGCTCGAAATAGGTATGAAACAGCGTGCCTTCGAGGTTTACCCCTTTCCAGGGGCGGGTACGGGCACCCAGTTCATAATTCCAGCTATGCTCCGGCCCGACATCGGTCGCCAGCCCCAGGTTGCTGATGGCATCTTCGGTTCGCGGCGGAGAAAAACCCCGGTGTACCCCGAAGAAGGCGGTGACTTTTTCACTGGGGGTGTAATTGATCCCGAAACCGGGCAGGGCTTCGGTGAGATAGCTACTGCCGCTTTCAGGGTTGGCAGGATCGATGCGGTTGATGCGTTCAAAACGGATGCTTTCCACCCGAACAGCCGGTGCAAATGACCAGTTACCGAGGAATATGCGATTTTGAATGAAGCCGGAATAGGCATCGGTATGACGTTCGTTGATTTCTGAAACCGCACCGCTGCGGGCAGTCGGGGTCAGGCCATTTTCCTGCCGTCGGTATTGTTCTTCGAAGTGAGCCCGGAATCCCAGATCCAGTTCACCGGGCAACCCCATCAGGTCATAACTGGCATGCAGTCGGGGTTCCACCCCCCAGGTGTTGTAGTCCCGCAACCGCCCCTGAATCGAACCGCAGGCATCCGGATCGACGGCCAGACCGGCATTGCGTTGCCCGACAAAGCCTGCACCACATTGACTGTCGGTCGTGCTGCTGGCTTGTCGCCACCAGTCACGGTTGAATTGGGTCCAGTAAAAACTGGTAGTCAATTTGATGTCCTGATTGAATTTATGCTCATGGGTGGCCGAGGCACCCCAGCGGTTGGTGTTGAAATAATCGTTTTTGAAGGGGTTGTAACGATAGCCAAAATTCCGCAGTTCGGCATCGGTCAGGCCCGAATAGGTCAGTTGTGAATCTTCCCGGAAGAAGTTACCCCGCAAGATCAAGGCATCCTGTTCATTGATGCGGTAAACCCCCTTGAGATTGACATCATCGATGGCCAGGGCCAGATTATCCCTGGCGCCTTGTCCTTCCTTGTGAATGTAATCAAACAACCCCCCCCAAGGCCCTACGGTACCGCCGTAGTTGACATGCCCGTTGAGATAATCCCGGTTACCGCCGGTAAAGCCGACGAATCCGCCCGGGGTGAGCGGTGGAGTGGGCGTGACATAATTCAGGGTGGCGGCCGTCGTTTGCGGGCCGAATGACAATTGTCCGGCCCCTTTCAATACCTCGATGGTTTCGAACCGATCGACAGGAGGATGGTAATAACTGGCGTTATCGCCATAGGGGGCGTAGGACAGGGGCAAACCGTCTTCCAGCAACAGGGTGCGGGTTGAGCGGGTAGGATTAAGACCCCGGACACCGATATTGGGCCGCATACCGAAGCCTTCCTCGTCACGCACATTGATGCCGGGTACTTTACGCAAGGCCTCGTTGGTGGTGTAGACATGACTCTGATAGAGGGTTTGCTGATCTACCAGTGTCCCTGAACCGGAGGTGGTTTCGAGTTTGTCCCGTGTACCGATGACACCGACCACTGGTAATTCGCGCATTTCCGGTGGAGCTTCGTTGCCCGTCTCGGCCAAGCCCTGCCGGGTAAAAAATCCCAGCATCAACCACAGCCCAATCGAGAAATTCCTCTGGCAAAAAAAACGGTTTGTTTTCATGAACGACTCTCTCTGATATGTATTTGTTGAGAATAAATATCATTTGTTTTCTCATGAAAGTCAAGCGGCCGGTTCATCGGTGGGCTTGTTTGCATCCTGTAGCACGCCTTAGAATCCCCCCTATTTTTTGAACAGGCATCAGAATCATGAATACATCCATTGCCGAATCCATGGCACTCATCCGCAGGGGCTCTGCAGAGATCATTCGGGAGGAAGACCTGGAAAAGAAACTGGCCGAAGGACGTCCGCTCCGGATCAAGGCCGGATTCGATCCCACCGCACCCGATCTGCATCTGGGGCATACCGTGCTGCTCAACAAGCTCAAGCAGTTTCAGGCACTGGGCCATCAGGCCGTGTTTCTGATTGGTGATTTTACCGGCATGATCGGTGATCCTACCGGCAAGAGTGTCACCCGCAAGCCCTTGACCCGGGAGGACGTACTGGAAAATGCCAAAACCTATCAGACCCAGATTTTCAGGATTCTCGATCCGGAAAAAACCGAGGTGGTGTTCAATTCAGGCTGGATGAACAACATGAACTCGGCCGACCTGATTCAACTGGCGGCCAAACACACGGTGGCGCGGATGCTGGAACGTGATGATTTCGACAAACGTTACAAATCCGGCCAACCCATAGCGATTCATGAATTCCTCTACCCGCTGATTCAGGGCTATGATTCGGTGGCCCTGCGTGCCGACGTCGAACTGGGCGGCACCGATCAGAAATTCAATCTTTTGGTAGGACGACAGTTGCAGGAAGTCTATGGCCAAAAACCGCAGGTGGTGCTGACCATGCCCATACTGGAAGGTCTTGATGGCGTACAGAAAATGTCCAAATCGCTGGGCAATTACATTGGTATCGACGAACCCGCCGACGAGGTGTTTGGCAAGCTCATGTCGATTTCCGACGACCTGATGTGGCGATACATGGAACTCCTCAGTTTTACCCCTTGGCCGGAAATCCAGGCTTGGCAGTCTGCCTGTGCGGCCGGTGATAATCCCCGTCATTACAAGGTGCGCTTTGCTCAGGAAATCGTCGCCCGGTTTCAGGGAGAAGCGGCTGCGGTCAGCGTGCTGGAACGGTTTGAGGCCCGCTTCAAACAGGGGTTGTTACCGGAAGAGATGCCGGAGCATACGCTGACGGCAGGAGAGGGGGGGTATGTCATAACCGCCTTGTTGCGTGATACCGGTCTTACTTCGGGGACATCGGAATCGATCCGCATGATCCAGCAGGGTGGTGTCCGGATCGATGGTGAGAAAGTCTCGGATCCCAAACTGGCTGTACAGTCAGGCCATACCCTGGTGTTGCAAGTGGGCAAACGCAAATTTGCGCGGATTACCCTGCAATGACAGGATAAACAAGGGCTTGAAAGGTACGTTTTCTGCTTCAGGTGAGTGCCAAACCCGGTGTTGGCCTTGATGGTCGTCGGGATTGAACCCCGTACCATCACACCGACCCATTCCATCCTGAATCCTCTTGCGAAATCATGAGCAGTAAAAAAACTCGTTACACCTATTCTTCGGGGTCTCCGATCCCTCATGGCGTTTTTCTGCATCAGGGAGGAATCAACTTCACCGTGTTCAGTCGTCACGCAACCCGTGTCTGGCTCTGCCTGTTCGATGATGTCAACGCGATTCAGCCGGTCGAGACCCTCGAACTGGATCGCGTTTCCAACAAAACCGGGGATATCTGGCACATCCTGGTCAAGGGAGCCGGGCCTGGTTTGTCCTATCTGTTTCGGGTCGATGGCCCGGACAAGCCGGAACTGGGACATCGTTTCGACATGAATCGGGCCTTGCTCGACCCTTACGCCACGGCCGTTTACGCCCCGGAACGCTGGGATTTCAGTGGTTTTTGCAGCAGCGGGTTTGATACCCCCGGTCAGAAACCCGCCGCCGGTGTCAGGAGCCTGGTCACCGGCAATGGTTTCGACTGGGAGCATGATCACCCCTTGCACCATCCGTGGTCAAAGCTGGTGATTTACGAGACGCATGTGCGGGGACTGACCATTCACCCGGCTTCCGGTGAGCAGTCGGCGGGTACTTATCTGGGGGTTATCGAAAAAATCCCTTATCTCAGGCAACTGGGCATTACGGCGGTCGAATTCATGCCGTTGCAGGAATTCAACCCGGATGAAATCACGGCCCATGACCCGTTAACCGGAAACAAGCTGCGTAATTACTGGGGCTACAACACGATAGGGTTTTTCGCGCCCCATGAAGGTTATGGTACGCGGCTTTATCCCGGTTGCCAGGTGGATGAATTCAAGACCATGGTCAAGGCCCTGCACCGGGCCGGTATCGAGGTGTTGCTGGATGTGGTGTTCAATCACACGGCCGAAGGCGATGAAACCGGGCCGACCCTGAATTTCAGGGGATTGGACAACGGTATTTATTACTTGCTGGAAGAAAACAAACGCCATTACAAAAACTTCTCGGGTTGCGGCAACACCATGAACTGCAATCACCCGGTGGTCAGGAATTTCATTCTGGATTGCCTGCGTTACTGGGTGGTCGAAATGCACGTCGACGGGTTCCGCTTCGATCTGGCTTCGATTCTGGGACGGGATCGCAATGGCCAGGTGGTGGCCAATCCTCCCTTGCTGGAACAGATTGCAGAAGATCCCATCCTGCGGGGCGTCAAACTGATTGCCGAAGCCTGGGATGCCGGTGGTGCTTATCAGGTGGGACGCTTTCCGGGCGAACGCTGGTCCGAGTGGAATGGCTTGTACCGTGATGATGTGAGGCGATATTGGCGGGGGGATCCGGGCATGCTGGGGGCTTTTGCCAGCCGGTTATGCGGCAGTGCCGATATCTACGGTCACAGCGGCAAGGCACCGGTCAACAGCATCAATTTCGTGACCTGTCATGACGGTTATACCCTGAATGACCTGGTGAGCTATCGGGAAAAACATAACCTGGCCAACGGTGAGGATAACCGGGACGGTTCCAATGATAATTGCAGTGACAATTTCGGCGTCGAAGGCCCGACCGGCGACCAGGGCATCAACACCCTGCGACTCAGGCAAATGAAGAACTTCATGGCTACCCTGTTTCTGTCCCGGGGGGTGCCCATGATGCTGGGGGGGGATGAGTTCTGTCGAACCCAGCTCGGCAATAACAACGCCTATTGCCAGGATAACGAAATCTCCTGGTTCGACTGGAACCTGCTGGAGAAAAACCGGGAATTTTTTCGCTTCGTACAGGGCATGATCGAATTTCGCAGTCTGCATCCCCTGTTGTCGGCTGAACAGTTCTACGAACCGAGTGACGTGAGTTGGTATAACCCGCAGGCGGTGATTCCGGATTGGGAGCAGGAAGCGGCACTGGGTTGTCAGATTCATGCGCGGGACAGCAGCAACAAGGATCTCTATCTCCTGTTCAACCCTTTACCGCACGGTGTATCGTTCCGTTTGCCCCATCCCCCGCATGATACGGTCTGGTTCAAATACATCGATACCTCGGCAGCATCACCCCATGATCTATGCCTGCCCGGACAAGGGTTCAGTCTTCAGTATCAACCCGAACTGCACCTCGATGGACGCAGCCTGGTGGTTTTGGTGGCGGAGTGATCAAGCCGGGAGAGGAGCGGGCATCCCGCCCGCGATGGGGCCAGGATGCTTCCGCTCCGTGGCAAATCAGGGCTACCCGGTATTCTTCATGCCAGCCGCAATGGCGTTGATCGACCGGAGTAGCGGATCCATCCAGGGGTTGTCCGCAGTGTCTTCCGGGTCGCACGCCCTGACCCGCCGCAGCATGGCGATCTGTATGTAGTTGAGCGGATCGAGATACGGTTTGCGCCGTACCAGCGACAGGCGAAGATCCGGGTTTTCTTCCAGCAGGGTATTGCTATCGGCAATGTTGAGGATTTGCACGATGGCCCGGCGGTATTCCTGGCTGATGAGATGATAGGCCGGTATCGCCACACTGTGATCCTTGCACAGGGCCGCATATTCGCGGGCGATCTCCATATCGGATTTGGACAAGGCCATCTGGGCATTGCTGAGCAGGGTGCGGAAAAACGGCCAATCCCGATACATGTTCTGCAGTTTGATCAGGCGGGCGGTATCGTTACCGCGCCAGGTTTCCAGGGCCGTCCCCAGCCCGTACCAGGCCGGCAGGGTCTGCCGTGACTGGGCCCAGGCAAACACCCAGGCAATGGCCCTCACCGAGTATTTGGATCGATCCTGCTTGCGCCGGTGCGAAGGCCGGGAGCCGATATTGAGCAATCCGATTTCGCTCAAGGGGGTCGATTCGTAGAAATAATCCAGGAATCCCGGTTCCTGCTCGGTCAGTTGCCGGTAGGACTTTTCACCCAGCCCGGCGATTTCATCCATGATGCCCAGGTAATCCTTGCGCTCCTCTTCCGGTATCCTGACCAGACTCAGGCTGGCCTTGAGCAAGCCGGTCACCCCCATGGTCAATTCATAAACCGCCGTTTCCTGGTTGTTGTATTTGTAGAAAATCACCTCACCCTGTTCGGTGAACTTGATTTGCCCGCCTACCGTACCGACCGGCTGGGCCATGATGGCTTCATGGGTAGGGCCACCGCCACGACCGACCGTTCCTCCCCGTCCATGAAAGATGCGGCAGCGTATGCCATGTGCTTCACCGATCCGGGTGACGGTGCGCTGGGCTTCATACAGGTTCCAGGCACTGGCCAGAATACCGCCGTCCTTGCACGAATCCGAGTAACCCAGCATGATTTCCTGGGACTGTCCAAAAGTGGCGAGCAGGTCACGGTAAGCACTCGAACCCAGCAGGCGTTGCAGTACCGGCTCGATGTGTTCAAGGTCATGGATGGTTTCAAACAGGGGGCTGACTCCCAGATGGCAGAACCAGTGACCCCCGATACGCCCTACCAGACCACTGAGTGCTGCCAGAAACAATACTTCCAGGATATGGCTGGCATGGTGCGTCATGGAGATGACATACCGCCCGATGCAGGCCGGGCCGATTTCCTTTTGCAAACGGGCAATCACCTCGAACACCTTGAGCGTCTCGCGGGTACTGGCTGACAGCCCCCCCGGATCACAGGTAAAGGGATGCGGGCTGGCGATGGCTTCGGCCAGCAGGGTCATCCGCTCGTCTTCCGTAAGGGCGGCGTAATCGAGACGCAGGGTCGTGGCCAGGATTTCAGTGACCGCCTCGGTATGACGGGTAGATTCCTGCCGGACATCCAGTGGCATGAGATGGAAGCCGAAGGTGTCGATCAGGCGGATGAGATCATGCAGTTCAGCCCGGGCAATGGCCTCATCGCCGTGGCTCAACAGGGAATCACGAATGGATTCGAGGTCTGACAGAAACTCGCGGGGGCCGGTATAGCCCTGCTCATCGGCATACCACAGTTCCGGGTTACACAGGCGTTGTTCGATACCGGCCAGATTGATTTTCATGCGGAACAGCATGATGGCCAGTTTGCGGCGGTAAGGCTCCTGCAACAGGATGGACTCGATACCGGCCACCTGGGCATACAGGGCGGCATCGTTATCCAGACCCTGCATGAAAGCCTCACCCGGTGTACACAGGCGGGAGGAGTGCGATAACCGTGCTTCCAGTTCGTGCAGGCGGCGGATGTACTCCTCCATAATGGTGCGCGATTGCAGCCTGAGAGCCTCGGCCGTGGTTTCCGGTTTGACGAACGGGTTACCGTCCCGGTCTCCACCTATCCAGGAACCGAACTGGAGAAAGCTGGGCACCCTGAATTCAAACGTATCGCCATACACCTCGCTCAAGGTATTCTCCAGATTCCGGTATACCGCCGTCACGGCCGAGAACAGTGAAATGGGGAAATAGTACAGCCCTCCACGGACTTCATCATTGACGGTAATTTTCTGGGTGCGTACCTCATCGGTACGCCAGAGTATCTGGATCTCGTTACCGAGTTCATCCAGTGCCTTGTCCCTGAAAAAACCCTGCATGCGAGGGTCGCCGAGATTTTCCAGACTGACGAAGAGGCGGCGCAGGGTTTCCTTGACGGTACGCCGCCGCGCCTCGGTAGGGTGGGCCGTCAACACCGGCATGTACAGCAGGTTATCCAGCAGGGTTTGTATTTCGGTGGCGGTGACACCGTTTTGCTGGAGGGTGTACAGCGTGTCATGGAAGGAACCCGGCCACAGCGGCCCGCGTCGCTGACCGGTTTGTCGCCGCTGATCCAGCCGGAACACTTCTTCGGCAATGTTGACCAGGTTGAAATAAATCTGAAAGGCCCGCACCACCTGACTGGCCATCGCCGGTGTCAGGGTTTCGATGGTGCGGATGAGCTGTTGCCGCAAGGCCGGATTATCCTCGGCCCGCAATTGTATGAAACCTTTTCGCAAGGTTTCCACCAGGCCATAAATGTCTTCACCGGCCTGGCTGTGAATGACCCGGCCCAACAGATGGCCAAGGAGTCGTACGTTGGCGCGTAATTCGCGTTCGCTGGATAGTGTTAGCATGGGGACTCCGCAGGATGGGTCGGATGGTCGATTGAAGGTTTGCAGTAAGCCAGTATACAACAAGGCTCAAAGCAACAGACACGCCACGAACGCCCGGCCTTCTGACCGCAAAATGGATAGCCCCGTCTATCAAACGGTAGCGGCGATTACAGGCTCAACCCGTAATCGCCTGACTGGAAGCGGGATCAAGGGGCCGGCGGAATTGTCGTCACGGTGCCGTTAGCCGTGCTGATGGCCGGTATGGCATTGGGACACAGGGGTTGTGCCCAGGCATTCCAGTAATTCCCGGCCGTGTCGTTGGGGTTGCCGAGAATCATTTCGTCGCCCACGGTCGCTCCGTCCAGCGGTGTTTGAGCAGTACCGTTTGCATCCATGTTGACGGTGGTAATGCCGCTTTTACCGGTGGGGTGCATGTTGAGTGCTGCACGCACCCGCCAGGCATAGGCGTGGTCACGGCAGGAAGTATCACCTGATACCCCCAGGGCACCGATTTTTTTGCCATTGGCATAGAGGGCCAATCCACCACCAAATACGTTGATGCCACCGATACGCAGGCCTTTCATGGGATCGTTTTTGGTTCCAAACTTATCCGCATTACCCTCATAAACCTTGCCCGAAGTTACCGGGTTGCTGGCCTGCAAACCATACAGGCTGCCACCGGGCTGTACGGCACTGTACAAGTTGGCGGTGGAAATCGCATAACCGTCCAGGCTGAACGCATTGGCGGTATTGGCTTTTTGTGCCGAAATGACGCGGCTGCCCAGCCATTCGCTGTTACCGGCCTTGGCCCCTGGGGTACCGCTGGTGGTGACCCAGCAGACATTGCCGGTTTCATCCACGACCGTAGCCCACATCTTGAGCTTATAGCCGCCGGTGGCATCACCGGCTTTTTCAGCCTCGGCCACGGCATCATTCAGTTGGGTCCAGCTAATGTCAGAACACGCGCCCCAAGCGGTCGAAACCGATCCGAGTATGAGGCTGGCGCACAAAAAACTGATAGTTTTGTTGTTCATTGGTCAATCTCCGTTATCAAATGGATGGAATGTTTGTGCTGCGCGAGTCGTGTTAATCGACACCGCCACAACCAATTTATCATGGCGGTTCACCGCGCCGCGTCACCCGTATGGGTGAGACCGCACCACGGACAGGATACTGGCCCGGGTCACGGGGCGTGAATCAGTGATATTGCCATGCCTAAAAATCTGTAATTTTTCTGTCATGTTTTGTTAACATGGCAAGCCGATTCCGGACTCCACACTCCACGGATTGAACCCGCTGATCGTTGATCACCCCATTACTTTTCTGGAATAACAGCACTACTCATGCATATTCGAACCCTTACTGGCCTGATTGTTTTTCTGGCCGGGATTACACCTGTCCAGGCACTTGAACTGTATGTGGATACCCGGACCAAGCAGATTTACGCCGAACCTGGCCCGGATCGTATCAAACTGGGAACCTTTGAGCGGGTGGAAGACAAGGGACTGTCTGACCCCGGGACAGCAGGTACCCTTGAGCAGGACATCGAGAAAAAGACTGCGGAATTGCGTAAAATCGAGGAGCGAGTCGAGCAAAAACTGAAGACCGTGAACAATCTGGACAAGCCGGTTCCGGATAAAGCCCGCGCACAGCTCAATCTGGGCGAGAAGGGGCTTGAGTTTGAAAGCGGTGATGGTCAATTCAAGGCCCGATTGGGCGGACGCATTCAGGTCGATTCACAGGTCAATTTCAACGAATCCAATGCCCCCGATGTGGCCCGCCTGGCAGATGATCTGGGTTTGCGCCGCGCCCGTATTTATACGGAAGGTACGCTGTTTCATGACTATGATTACCGGTTTGAGTATGACTGGGCCAGAAACGGTGGTGGAACGCAGGGGATTACCGATGCCTTTGTCAGGTACACCTACTTCAAGCCCTTCAACCTGACCATCGGTCAATTGAACGAAGGCAAGGGGCTGGAATCCTCCATGAGTAATAACTATCTGACCTTCATCGAGCGTCCCCTGCCGCATAATGCCCTGATCGAGGCCGGCCCTGCCAGCAAGTATCAACTGGGTATCATGGGAGATACCCATGGCACCCTGTTCAGTCACGCCTATACCCTGAAAGCCGGTATCACCACGGAATCCCTGGGCGCACCGGCACCGGGTAACAGTTCCAACAACAGCCAGGGGAACATCAATCGCAATGCCTTCAGTGGAGACATCGGTCATCAGTGGGTAGGACGGGCGACGTTCTTGCCTTATCGGGATGTCAATCGCCATCGACTGGTGCATGCCGGTGTCTGGGGATCATGGCGGGATGTCAACAATCACTACAATCAGGATGGCAGTTACCGTAACGGCGGCTGGCAATTCGTCGCTCAACCCAATGCCAACATGGATCGTACCAACTGGATCAATACCGGCAATTTAACGGCAACGGCCTGTGTTGCGTTCGACGCCACGGGGCGGTGTATCCGTCATGCCGTGACACGGGAAGTCGCGAACATTGCCATGTTCGGTGCCGAATTGGCTGGCAGTTTCGATGCCGGGCATTTGACGACCGAGTACATGCAGGCTGATATTTCAGGCACGGGGTATGGCAGCGAGGACACTTTGCGTGGCTATTCGGCGCAGGGGGGCTGGTTTCTGACCGGAGAAACCCGGCCCTATGATGAAAAGAAAGGGGTTTGGGGGCGTTTGGTACCCCACGCCAGCTTTATCGGTGGGCACGGTTGGGGAGCCTGGGAAGTGGCAGCCCGGTATGACCTGATGGACATGAATACGCCGCGCATCGCGGGCGGCAGTGTCAATACCGGTAGCCTGGCCCTGAACTGGTATCTCAATTCCCATGTCCGCCTGATGACCAACTGGGTGCATGTGTTTGATGCCAGCACTGCACGGGCCGGAAGCTGTACCAGCCCGGCTACCGGCAGCAATCCCGGTATCGCCTGTTTTGACGGGCTCGGCCTCGACCTCTGGGAAACCGCCTTGCGCATGGATTTTTGATACCCGGCTCCGGAGGGGGGGCAGGATCGACCCGATTCTGTAACAAAGCGTTTCTAAACTTCGCGCTTTATCAAATCCTCCCCCTTATTCAACGGAGATACCCATGCAATCCAATCGTATCATTACGAGTCTGGCTGTCGGCACTGTCCTGCTGGGCAGCGGTCAAGCCATGGCCCTGGCCCCGACCGAGACGCCGGACATCGAAATTTTTGCATCCGGTGCAACCGCTCAGGACACCAACGTAGAGAAGTTGTTTGCAGAACTGTGCCGGGCCGGTACCTTGGACGTTTACTATGACAATCTGAACAGTGCCAAGCCGGGTGCTGCTCACCGCGCCTTGTTCTGTACCCTCGATGGTACCAAGGTGACTGGTCTCGATAACAGCAGTCCCAAGGTATTGTTCCACAAACGTTCGGCCGGTGGTTCTGCGATGGGTGTCAACAACGTAATCGCTTATCAGCCGATTGATGCCATGGTGGTGAATGCCACCAATTGCACACTGGATGCCGCCGAAACCAAGCTGGTCGAAGGTCGACCCGTTTACCGTTGTGGTGCCGCACCCGGTACGCCCAGCATTATCAGCGTAGCCTCTGATGTGGGTGTTTCCGATGTCAATCCGGCCTTGTTCAGAGGCTTGAACACGCCGACCGGCAGCAAGGATGTGGTTATTGCCGATGTCGCAAAAAAACTGGATGTCCAATCCGGTGGCGCACTGGTGTTCGGTACCCCGGTGACCAAGGCACTGCGGGATGCCCTGCAACGCGCACAAATCGATCAGGGTCGTCTGGCTGCTGACTGTGAAGGTCAGGAAACCGAAAGCTGTATGCCCAGTCTGAGCCGCTACCAGGTCGCTTCATTGTTTACCGGCAATGTTGGCAAATGGTCCAGGTTCCAGGTGGTCGCGAAGGACGGTACTTCGAAAAAACTGACTGACTACGCCAAGGCAGGCGATGTCGCCGATGACAAGGTTTATCTGTGCCGTCGCGTGCGTGGTTCCGGTACCCAGACCCAGTTCAATGCCAAATTCCTCAATTATCCCTGTGCCGGTAGTGCAGGCGGTACGCCGACCGAAGTCGTCAATAAACTGGCTGGTCCCATCACCATCCTCAATTCTGGTTCAGGCGATGTCAATCTGTGTCTGGATGACTTCAACAACGGTACCAATAACGGCAAGACCAATACTGCCAGCGTCAAGGCCTGGGCCATCGGGGTACAAAGTACCGAAAACAACCCTGACCTCAAGTACGGTTACCGTTTCATCAAGATTGATGGCGTAGCACCTACCCTGCAGGAAGCCGCAGCCGGTCGCTACATGGATTTTGCTGAAGTAACCTGGCAATGGCTGAAGGCAGGACAAAAGGGTGCTCCCACCGGTGACAAACTGAAGATCATCCAGAAGATCGCCAAAGATGCCGGTAAGCCCAGCATCCTGGGTGGTATTGACGCTGCCTTCAAACACTCCTTCGGTAATGGCGGTTATCTGGCCCTCACGTCTTCCGGTAATACGGCATCAGCCACCGGTGTACTGGATCTGAACAATCCGGTATCGGCTTACACCCATGCACCGGGCAAGGTTGCACTGGATAACTGCCGGGTACCGGTCGTTGATCCGGGCAAGGACAGTCCGCTCTAAGTCCAAACCCGCTTCTCCGCGTTCTCCGCGGTTCGTACGCCAGCACTCCTTTTGAGTGCTGGCGTTTTTCTTTTGAAAACCTCCCCTGTAATAAACGCTGACTAACATCAAGCCGGCGTTGACTTGCAGACATCCACCGAACGGGCTGTACTCATGAGTTCTGTATCACCTAAATGGCTATTAGGTTCACTGTGGCTGTGTGCCGGTTCTGCCCATGCACTGATCGATAACGGAACCTATGGTACGCCGGGCGAGTTGTTCATCTCGATTCATGATCAGGCGACCCGACAATCGTATTATCGGGATTTGGGGATCGATCTGGTGACTTTCCTGAATAATCCCGTGCTGCGCCTTGATCTGGCGAGCGATCAGTCTTTCGAATCATTCAAGGGCAAACCTGACCTCATCTATAACGTGGGGGCGAATTATCCCCTGAGGGAAGACTTATCGAATCTGGAGTCCTGGGGGTATCTGGCTACGTCGACTGGCGGCGATGGTATTTTTGATTCCGGCTTCAATGCAGTGGATACCAGTAAACAGATTTTTGAAGCTTATATCGGTCTGCTGAATCCCCGACCTTTCACGGGCAATGCCAGGGATGTTGCCGAGAATCTTTCCGGACTGTTCAAGCCCGGCGATTCGGCCTATTTCGAGGAGGGTAGCTGGGGCGAACAAATGGGGGGCCTGGCTGGCGGTAACACGACGGGCAAACCCGGTGAGCCCTTGCCTTTCTTCCATGTGAACAATCAAACCGGTGAGGAAACCGGAGCAATCAATCGCCTGGGATACTGGTTGCTCAATGCCGATGGCAGTCTGGTTTTTACCGCCGGCAGCGGCAATTTGCCACCGGTGGCCCAGGCAGGCAATGACCGCGTGGCGGCGCAGGGATCCATGGTTCCATTGACCGGTTTCCTGAGTAGTGATCCCGATAACGGCCCGCAGTCCTTGACTTACCGATGGGATCAGATTGATGGCAAGCCGGTTGTTTTGGCGGGAGCGGATACGGTTTCAGCCAGTTTCAGGGCCGATGCGCCCGGAATTTTTACTTTTCGCCTCACCGTCAGTGACGGTACTGCTTCGGCGGAAGACCGGATTACCGTGACAGTCAGTGACGCATCCAGTAATCAACCGCCGGTAGCCCGGGCTGGCGATGACCGCTCGGTCATCGCAGGCAGTCAGGTGACCCTGGATGGACGGAACAGCCTCGATCCTGACAACGCCCCCCTGCCGTTGAGCTACGATTGGAGCCAGATTGCGGGAACCCCGGTTAAGCTCAGTGATTCCTCACTTCCCGCTCCGGTTTTTACGGCCTCCGAACCGGGTGCCTATGTCTTTCAGCTATCGATCAGTGACGGGATAGTCAATTCGGTCGATGCCGTGACCATCACCGTACTCGATGCAGCGAACAATCAACCGCCCGTGGTCGATGCCGGTTCCAGTCAGCAGGCCTTTCTGTCAACACCTGTCACACTGGACGGCTCTGCCAGTCGTGATCCGGATGAAGGCCCGGCGGCATTGACTTATACCTGGCGGCAGCTCAGGGGGGCACCCATTGTGCTGGAAGGCCTGAATACGGCCAAACCCCGCTTCACGCCCGTTCGGGAGGGAACTTACCTGTTTGAATTGACTGCCAGTGATGGCATTGCCACTGCACAGGATACGGTGGGGGTTACTGTCGTCAAACCGATGCCCAACGAGACACCGATAGCCCATGCCGGGGACGACCAGACCGTATTGCTCGGATTGACCAAATCGGTGCAACTGAATGGCTCTGCCAGTCAGGATCCCGATGCGAGGCCGCAAGCCTTGAGTGCTGCCTGGGAGCAGGTATCCGGCCCCACCGTAAAAATGAAAGCCGTCAACACGATCAAACCCTCATTCAATTTACCCAGACCCGGCCTTTACGTTTTTCGCTTGACCGTCAGTGACGGCGAAGCCCGATCCAGCGATACGGTGACCCTCCATGCCGAACCCGGCAAGGCATTGGTTCCGGTGCAGGCTTCAGCCGGAGCCGACCAAACAGTCCCGCTGGCTCGCTCCACGGTACTCGATGGCCATGCCACCCGGGGTTCCGGGCCGGTCAATTATCTCTGGAGCCAACTGGAAGGGCCGGTGGCTGTCGCCATCGAGGATCGTCAAACCGTTCAGGCCCGTATCACCTTGCCGAAGCCCGGGCTGTATCGATTCCAGTTGACTGCCTCAAATGCCGTGGGGCGTTCCGAAGATACGGTTGAGGTAATAGCCCAACCCGGGGGCGCAGCCGTGACGCTGACTGCACCCGCACTGTGGTTATACGGTCAGTCACAATCGCTGACCTGGCACCTGCAGGGTATCCCGGCTGAGGCCGAGGCACGAATCCTGTTCTCCAGGGACGGCAAGCCGTTCGATCTGATTGCCCGTGTGTCAGCCGGTAACCGGCAACTGCAATGGAAACCCGGGTCGTCTCAGGAGACGGCTCAAGGTACACTTCGTATCTGCGTCAAGCCTGCCAGTCGGAAACCACAGTACTGTGATTCCGTGGGGGTTGTCATACAACGCCCGTCCTTACCGTCCAATCCCTGAACCTATCGCAACCATGTTGATGACTAAACGGCCCGGTTTTTTATTTCATTCATCCCTGCTGGTTTTATCGCTCAGTGTTTCTTCGCCCCGGGTTGTTGCCGAGATACCGGTGGCCTCGTCAACCGGGGAGGACACGGCCCGTTTTGATATCCAGGAATACCGTATCGAGGGCAGTTCCAGAATGGATCACCGTACCCTGGAAAAAACGGTTTATCCGTTTCTGGGGCCGGATCGCTCCATTACCGCTGTGGAACAGGCCCGTACCGCACTGGAAAAGCTCTACCATGATGCCGGCTATTCGGCCGCTACGGTGGATATACCGGAGCAGGATGTCGAGGGCGGTGTGGTCTTTCTCAGCATCAACGAAGGAACCGTCGATCGCCTGAAAGTCACCGGCTCCCGCTATTTCGTACCAAGCCGAATCCGGGAAAAGGTGCCGGCACTGGCCGAAGGGACCGTACTCAACACGGGTGAGGCACAAGCCCAGTTGGCGCAGATGGCTGCAGAGAGTCCGGATCGTTCGATCACGCCGGTCATGCGGGCGGGGCGTACACCGGGTACGGTAGAAGTCGACCTACAGGTCGATGATTCACTGCCCCTGCATGGCGGCGTGGAAATCAATGCCCGTAACAGCATCAATACCGAGCGTCTGCGTGCCGTGGGCAGTTTGCGTTACGACAACCTCTGGCAGCGCTTTCACAGTGCTTCCCTGCAATACCAGACCGCGCCGGAAAATTATGACAATCTCGAAGTATGGGCCGGGACTTACGTCATGCCGATCGAGGCACTGGATTCGCGTCTGGTGTTTTACGGTATCGGTTTGCAATCGACCAGTAGCAGCGTGGCATCGACCGGCAGCATGAACGTGGTAGGGACTGGCGATATCTACGGTTTGCGCCTGGTCAGACCATTACCCGCCACCAACCGCTTCATGCACAGCGTAACCGTCGGCTGGGACTACAAGGATTTTGGCCAGTCAATCGGGTTGCTCGGTTCGGACACCCAAAACACGCCCATCAGTTATTCTCCTTTTTACGCGGCTTACAGTGGCGGCTACAACTTTGCAGACGGCTCTCTCAGCCAGTTCAACATCGAAGCCAATTTTTCGATTCGGGGTCTGGGGAATAGCCAGCGGGAGTTTTGGGACAGTATTGAAGGCAAAGGCAAGCGCGAGGGTTCCCGTTCCGATTACCTTTATGTTGCCGGTGAACTCAAACATAAACAGGTCTTGCCCTACGACATGCGCCTCATGGCGCGGCTGTCAGGTCAGGTAGCCGATTCGCCCCTGATCAGTAATGAACAGTTTTCGGTCGGTGGCTGGCAAACCGTTCGGGGTTACCATGAAACCGAAGCCCTCGGCGATGACGGGGTTATTGGCTCGCTGGAATGGTACAGCCCCGATCTCGCCTTTTTGAGCGTGAACGGAATGAATCAACTCCGCTTCCTGGCCTTCTTCGACGTGGCCCGTACCTGGATACAGAGTCCTGCAGCGGGTACGCCCCGTTTATACGATCTCAGCAGTTTTGGTGTGGGTTTCCGTTCACAGTGGCTGAAACACATCGTCGGTGAGCTGGACTGGGAATATCCCATGTCATCGACCCAGTCTATCGATGCCGGTGATCAACGTCTGGATTTCAGGGTAGGTTATGAGTTCTGAAAAAATTTTGCCGATGCGTCAGCACACCCAACCGGTAGCGGCCCTCAAGCCATTGACATTTTATGTCCGTTTCATCCTGGCCGGTATGACACTGGCCGGGGTACAGCAGCAGACCCCGGCGGGCGAATTGCCCGTCCCCAAAGCCGCATTCGTGACCGCAGGTCGGGCGGATTATGCGGTTGCGGCCAATGCCCTCAAGATCAAACAGCAAACCGACCGGGCTACCCTCAACTGGCAAAGTTTCAATGTGGGGCGGGAGAATACCGTTCACTTTGAACAACCCTCTGCTGCAGCCATTGCCCTCAACCGTATCGAGCAGGCCGATCCCAGCCGTATTCTGGGACAGATCAAGGCCAACGGTCAGGTTTATCTGCTCAACCCGAATGGTTTTCTGTTCGGCAAGGAAGCCCGTATTGACACCAATACCCTGGTGGTCAGCACCCTGAACCTGTCGGATGAAACGTTCAACCGGGGGGTGACCAAGGTCGTCGATCAGGACGGACGGGCCGGGTTGACCGGCAACGGTGAGGTATACCGGAAAGATGCGGCCGGCCATGTGTTGCTGGACGCGAATGGCCAGCCACTCAAAACCCGGATCGAGATCGAAGCCGGAGCCGGAATCACCGCCGGGCAGAATGGCCGCCTGATTTTTGCCGCACCCGCCATCGACAATGCCGGTCATCTGACCGCACCGGAAGGGCAGATCATCATGGCAGCGGCAGCGGATAAGGTCTATCTGCAGGAAGCCGGTTCCGATTCGAAATTGCGGGGTCTGCTGGTCGAGGTGGGAACCGGAGGCGAGGTCATGCAGCGGGGGCAACTGATGGCCGAGCATGGCAACGTGACCCTGGTGGGTTTTGCCGTCAATCAGCAGGGCCGGGTCAGTGCCACGACCTCCGTGCGTTCGGCCGGTTCGGTCAAGTTGCTGGCGCGTGAAGGGGGGCAGTCCCGACGGGAAGGCGAACAATGGGTGATCGAGTCCAGTCGTACCACCCGTAACGAAGCGGGCAGTGATGGTCTCGGAAAAAGTGCCCGACTGGTGCTGGGAACCGGCAGCATTTCGGAAGCGACTCCTGATTTGAATGACCCTGCCATGGCAGTGGACGGCCAACTTCAGGACAAATCCTGGATGGAATTGATGGCGCACAAGGTCATCCTGCAAAAAAATGCCAGTTTGCGTTCCCGTTCCGGTGATGTGACGCTAGCGGCTACCGAAAACCCGGCCCAGGTCGGTTTACCGGCGACCAGTCGCCAAAACCAGAGCCGTATTTTCATTGACGAAGGGGCGGTGATCGATGTCTCCGGTGTGCGGGATGTCAGTGTGCCCATGGAGCGCAACGTGGTCGAAGTCGAACTGCGCAGTAACGAGTTGCGGGACTCCCCCCTGCAGCGTGACGGCATCCTCTACGCCAGCAAGGTCAACGTCGATATTCGCAAGGGAACCCCGCTGGCCGATATTACCGGTGCCATCGAACGTATCGAGCGCACCATCGCCGAACGCAGCACAACGGGCGGGCATCTCAATCTCATCTCCGAAGGCGATACACTGATCAACCCCTTGTCATTGCTCAATTTTTCGGGCGGTTCGGTCGCCTACCGGGGAGGGTATATCAACACCACGCAGTTGATTTCGCAGAACCGGCTTTACGATATTGGTGAGGCTGATCCGGATCGGCTTTACGATGGTATCGTCCCCACGACGAATGGTTCGGGGGGGCGCCATGAACAGGGCTACGTCGAGGGCAAGGAAGCGGGTCGTCTCAGCATCAAGACCAACGCCCTGTTGCTGAACGGTACACTGCAGGGCGGTGCTGTCAACGGTATCCTGCAAAGAGAGCCGGGTCAGCAAGCCAGGGCTGGAGATTTGTTGCTCGATCTGGTCGGTTTACGCGCATCGGATGACAGGATCACTCAGCCCGTGGTCTTCAGTCAGGTTAATAATCCGCAAAAACGCGATGAATCCGACGGTTTTCCCCTCGATCCGGATAATCCGGATGAATGGCAGGCACTGGCCTTATCGCCCGATCTCTATCAGCAAACCGGAATTTTCTCGGCAGATATCCGGACGGCAGGCCGTATCCTGGTGCCTGCCAATAAAACCGTCAGGGTTTCACCCACCGGAAGCCTGGCCCTGCAGGGAGGACGCATCGAAGTAGCAGGCACGATTCAGGCCCCTTCGGCTGCGGTGCATTTGACAACCCGCATTCCCACGACGCTGGCTACCGATGAAGATCATCCGCTGGACGGTTCCATTCGGTTGGGTAGCCAGGCCGGTCTGCTGGCTTCGGGTATCTGGAGCAATCAGTTACCGGGTAAAAATTCATTACCCGACATTGGCCCTGTTTTCATACAGGGCGGTGCAGTCAGTCTGACGGCCCAGGGAGATATCGACCTGGCCGCAGGAAGCCGGATCGATGTCAGCGGCGGCGGGTTGCACACAGCCGCCCGGCAGATCGTACCCGGTCATGCCGGTACCATCAGCCTGGTCGCCGCCAATGACATTGGCGGACAGGGATCAACCCTCAGAGTGGATGGTGAAATGTCCGGTTATGCCCTGGCGGGGGGGCAACCGGGTTCCATCAAACTGGCCAGCAGTCGGATCATTTTGCGGGACGGAGATAGCCCGGCCTTGCCCGGCGGCGGAACCGATCCGCAACCGTTGATTCTCAACCCCGAATTTTTCCGGCGTGGCGGCTTTGGCCGTTATACCCTGGAATCGAACAAGGAAGGCATTGAAGTCGAAGACGGAACCCGGGTCAATCTTCAGGTTGTCAACAGGGTACTGGATTCGGACTACACGGCTCAGCGCAGCGGTCAGGAGATGGCGGGCTTCACTCACATTGCGCTGCTGCCCGAACTGAGACGACCTGCCGCCGAACTGCGGCTGGTGCTGGCGCAAAAGGTAGGGCAGGGGAATGCTGCCACAGCCATCCGGCTGGGGCGTGACAGCCTGATTGAAACCGATGCCCGTGGTTCGGTATCCGTGACGGCGGATACCCGTATTCAGATGGATGGCGGTATCGAAGCACCGGCCGGTTCGGTGGTTTTGCATTTGACTACGCCCCTGGGGGCGGCAGACTCCGGTTTCATGGCCAACCAGACGATCTGGCTGGGTCAGACATCCAGCCTGTCAGTGGCCGGGCGAGCCCTGGTAGCCCGCAATGCCCAGGGATTGCGGCAAGGTGAAGTACTGCCGGGTGGACATATCGAATTCAGGGCCGATCGGGGCTTTATCGTCACCGAAGCCGGATCGCTGCTGGATGTATCGGGTACGGTTACCCGGCTGGATTTACCGGGTTCCGGCGAGCACGGGGCCGCGCTGCCGGTCAGTAGGCGGGTTCCCTCCCCGGGTGGGGAAATCAGTCTTAAAGCCGCGGAAGGAATCATCATGCGAGGGTTGATCCGGGCGAAAGCCGGTGAGGGGCCAGGGGCTCATGGCGGCCGTTTGAGTCTGGAACTGGATCCGCGCACCCGTTCCGAACCGCCTGAACTGGCACCGGGACAAACACCGTTTCCGTCAGCGGTCAATTATCCTTCCATTGTCGAAGTGGTGGATCATACCCTTGCCGTTGCAGGTTTATCCGGATTGAAGCCAGGCGATTCGTTGCCGGTTGAATACTATGGACGGGCCGAAGCGCAGGATACGGCCCTGATCCAGGGCGGGTTGGCCGCACTGAATCTCAAGACGCCTGACCGCATCCAGTGGCGCGGTAACGTCAACTTGTCCTTGCCCGGCAGTTTAACCCTGAACGCACCCAATCTGATGGCCGTGGATCATGCAGGGGATGCCGGGTTTTCAGCCCCCTACATTGCCCTGGGGGGCACTGAAACCCGTCTCGATGACAGCAGTCTGCGTGCTTCCGTCATACGTGACGCCACCGGCGGGGAAGGCCGCCTGAACGTTACCGCCGGACAACTCGATATGTTTGGCCTGACCCTCCTGAAGGGGGTCGGTGATACCCATCTTGCCAGTAACGCCGATCTCAGGCTCATCGGTGTCCGCAGCAATCCACTGCAACGCGAATACCAGGGGCAACTCCTGACAGCAGGCCACTTGACCTTGCAGGCCAGCCAGGTCTACCCCACGACCTTGTCTGATTTCCGCATTGCCATCACGGCCAATCCGGACGGACTCCTGAGTGTCAAACCATCCGGTCAGATGCCTGCTGCACAGATATTGTCGGCCGGGGGGCAATTGAGCCTGGAAGCGGCCAATATCATGCAGGAAGGTGTCGTGAAGGTGCCGCAGGGCCTGCTGGAACTTCGCGCAACCCAAACCTTGTGGCTGGCTCCCGGCAGTGTCACGTCCAATTCGTTGCAATCTGCCGTGGTGCCTTTTGGTCGTACCCAGGGGGGGCTGGATTGGGTCTATCCGTTGACCGGTCAGAATCTGGTGTACGCCCCGCAGCCCCAGACCGACTCGCTGGCACCTCCCGTCAAAAGTCTGTCGTTGACGGCGCAAAGTCTCCAGATCGAGCGGGGAGCCCGGCTCGATACGTCCGGTGGCGGCGACTTGTACGCCTTCGAATTCGTCCCGGGACCGGGAGGCTCCATCAATAGCCTGGATCGCTTCGACCCCGGCTACCTCAATGGTCGGTCTGTTTACCAGGAAAAGTACGCCATCCTGCCCGGTTACGACAGTGCTTACGCCCCCTATGATCCACTGGAATATCCCACTTCCGGTTTGAGTCCCGGTGATCAGGTTTATCTCTCGGATTCGACCGACCTCAAGGCAGGCACCTACACACTGCTGCCGCCGCACTATGCCCTGTTACCGGGTGCTTATCTGGTCAGCGTGGAACCCAACACCGGCGACATGCAACCCGGTCAGAATCAAACCACACTGGGGGGGGATGTCCTGGTGGCCGGTTACCGTAAAACGGCCGGGACGGATTACCGGGATCCGCGCTGGAGTGGTTTTTCCCTGCAAAGCGGTGCCGTGGTGCGTACCCGTGCCGAGTTCAGTGATTCCTACGCCAACCGGTTTTTCGGGGACAGGGCCGTGCAACTGGAACGGGAGGTACCTTTACTGCCCCGGGATGCCGGCAGCATCCGTCTTTCCGCCGGTATGGCACTCACTCTCAAGGGAACGCTGCAATCGCGGCCTGCACCGGGCGGGCAGGGCGGTCGCCTGGACATAGAGGCCAGTCATCTGGCCATCATTGCGGCCAGTCAGACCCATGATCTGCTCCAGGATTATGTTTACATTCAGGCCGACGACCTGAATCGACTGGGTATTGCCAGTATCGCTCTGGGAGGAGTACGCCAACAGACCGGTGAAACCACCCGACTTGAGACCCGTGCTTCCCGCCTGCTGATCGGGGAAAATGCCCAATTGACCGGATCCGAATTCATACTGACCGCCCGGGATGTCATTACCCTGCAGACCGGTGCGGTGATCACAACCCGTTCTGGTGACGGGACAGCACCAGAACCCATCACACAAGCCGGGCTTTATCGTATAGTGGGTGACAGTGCCTTCCTGCAGGTTTCGTCGGGAGTCGGCTCCGGATTTGTTCGCGAGGGGATACGCGGAGAAACCGGTTCGATCCGGATGGATTCGGGCGCGAGGATGACTTCAGACGGTACCCTCGTTATCGATTCGAGCCGGGATACCGATCTATCCGGCACGCTTGAAATGAATGGAGGCTCACTGACTCTGGGGGCTCGCCGCATCGGTTTGGGTCAACCCGACAGTGAAACCGTCCCCGGGGGGCTGGTGCTGTCTGCCGATGTATTGAAAAACCTGAAGGTAGATAATCTCAATCTTTACAGTGGCAGTAGCCTGGATTTTTACCCGGGGTTTGGCGGATTTTCCGATAACGATGCGCCCGCAACCGGGGAAAACGATCCCGGCAGACAGAACATGGTGATTCGGGCGGATGCCTTGCTGGGATTTGCGACTGAAGGCCAGTCATCCGTCATCGGTGCACGCCGTATACGGTTCGAAAACGGGGACGGAGGTAGTGTGTCCCATGCAGGAACAGGGCAGGGGCATCTAAGGTTTGAGGCGGAGCAAATCGAGTGGGGGGCGGGAAACATGCGGTTTGAGGGATTCGATCAAACGGTATTCTCTGCCCGGCAGGAAATGTACGGTACAGGCATCGGACAATATACGTTTGCCAGTGATCTCGATCTGAATACACCGGTGTTCAGTGCCGGTCTTGCGGCCAATACCACCCTGGATGCGGGCGAACATGCCGTGTCGTTGTCTGCTCCGGCGACAACGGATGCCTCGACGCCGGTTCAGACCCAATCCGGTGCCCGCCTGTCCATTCTGGCCCATCGTATCGAAACAGCTACCAACCTGAGTTTGCCGACCGGCTCCATCCGCCTGAGGGCAGCAGGTGGCGACATCAATGTCAATCCGGGCAGTCGTTTCCGGGTGGTCGGTGAAGACAGCCGGTTTGGCGACACGGTAGTGTCCACCCATGGCGGCCAAATCGATCTGCAGGCTGTTCGGGGTAATGTGAATCTCGACGAGGGGATTCAGCTCGATTTGACCGGTCGGCAAGGCGGTCAACTCAGGGTTTCGGCACCTTCCGGTCTATTTCACCTGGCCGGTTCGATCCAGGCCACCGGGACCGAAAAGTCGGGGCGTTTCGAACTGGTTGCCCGGGAATTACAGGCCGACAACGGGCTGAACGCCATGATCGATCAACTGGGTCAAGCCGGTTTCAGTGACTTGTTATCCTTGCAGTTGGACCGCGGTGATTATGGTTTGGCTGATGTGACGGCGCGCGATTTTGCTCTCCGGGTAGAGCATGGTTCGATCGATGTGACAGGAGGCGTATCCCTGCGCGGCGAGGATGCCCGCCTGGTTCTGAGCGCCGGCAACGCGCTGACGTTGTCATCGACCGCCCGATTGAGCGTGCAGGGCCAGGGAACCCACCCGGGCACTGTATTACTGGAGGCGGTCGACCCGAACCGGGATGGTTCGGGGCAATTGACCCTGCAAGCGGGCGCATTGCTGGATTTATCCAGCCTGAACGGTGAAGGTGCTGGATCGGCCGTGTTAAGGGTCGGACGTGATGCCGCAGGCGAACTCGGTTTCAGTGGTCAAGTAGGGGCGTTTGCCGGGAAAGGCGGGGCTGTCACCCTGGAAGCCGTTCGGCGGTATGACTTTGATGCCCCTTCCATTTTGACGCGCCATATCGAGGCCTGGAAACAGGATACGGATCAATTCATGACCGGTGTGGTGGCCCTGGAAACAGCCATCGGCTTGCCCGGCGGGGTGCGACCCGGGGTTGAAGTCGCTGCAAAGGGTGATCTGGCCCTGGGATCGGAAGGCTGGAATCTGCTGGATTGGCGTTATGACGGCAGGCCGGGTGTACTCGCTCTGGTCGCTGGCGGTGACTTGTCCATCAATGGTCATTTGAGCGATGGATTCAAGGCATACGATGACACAGGAATCGATTTGTCGGCCTTGTTGGGGCCGGATCAGGTGCTACCGGTCAAGGATATGCTGCAAGCGGGTGATTCCTGGTCTTACCGTTTGAATGCGGGACGGGATTTGACCATTGCCAATCAGACCCTGGTCAGAACGGGTACCGGTCATGTGGAGGTCAATGCCGGACGTGACTTCGTATTGGGTGATGCAGGCTCGGTGCTCTACACGGCGGGGCGGCCTGCGGCAGTCAATCGGTACGGTACCTACAAAAATGCCTTTGTCGCCTACAGTTTTTACGGTGAGTACCCGATCGATGGCGGCAATATCCGCCTGCATGCAGGACGTGATATTCAGGGGGCTGTTACCGGTCAGTTTTTCGATGGCTGGTTGAGCCGAACCGGTGACTGGAGCCGAAATCCGGTACACACCGGAGAAACCCCTACGGCCTGGGCCATTTCCCTGGGGCGTCCTGATGTCATGGGGGATGGAACCGGTTTGAGTCAGGGTATTTTCGCCCAGAACATCGGTGCATTGGGAGGCGGTAACGTTTCCATCGCCGCCGGGCGTGATATTCATGATTTGTCCGTCATGCTGCCGGTGACCGGTAAGCAGGGTGGTGAACCGACTCAGCCCGCTGTCGCCGACGATACCGACTTCAATACCGGTTCGATTACGGTCTCGCCCGGAGGCAACCTCAACCTGAATGCAGGCGGCGACATACTGGGGGGAACCTACTATGTCGCCCGGGGTACGGGTCATCTCGTCGCACAGGGAGCCATTGGCGAATCACCCGGCGTAACGGGTACGGCCACCTTGCTGGCGTTGGGGGATAGTCGGTTCAATCTCGAGGCAGGCGGTGACATCACGCTGGGAGGGGCCATCGATCCTTTTGTCGTGCAGACCCCGGACAGCAGCAATTTCTTCTTCACTTACACCGCTTCCAGCGGTATCGGGCTGACTGCCCTGTCCGGTAACATCACGCTACAAAATGATTTCAACACCCGCTTGAGTGCGCTCAACGCCCTGCGTTCGCCCGAGTCCCAGTTGACTTTCAATGCGACGACTCAGGGTGCCCTGCAAGTGTATCCGGCCTTGCTTGAGGCGCAGGCCCTGCAGGGTGATATCCGTTTGCAATCGTCCTTGATCACTTACCCTTCAACCCGGGGGCGTATGGCCCTGCTGGCGGCGGGTAACATTTTGACTGGCAGCACCGGTTCCAATGTCAATATCACCCAATCGGATGCCGATCCCGGGTTGTTACCGACTCCTGAATACCCGGCAGCCCGTAGCTTTGAGGATGCCGCCCAGCGGCTCGATCCGTTTGGTCGGGCTGATCTGACGCATGCCAGAATACCCTTGTATCGTGGAGTAGCCGATGCCGTACGGCTGTATGCCCGCAACGGTGGCATCCTGCCGGTGGATCCGCTGTTGTTTACCCTGGCTCAGCCGGTTGAGGTCAAGGCTGGCGGAGACATCCGCGATACCAGTTTCAACCTGCAACACCCCGATTACAGTATTTCCAGCATGGAACTGGGGGGGGATTTCCTGTTCACCTCACCCCGTAATGCCCAGGGTAATCTGATCAACCTGACTCGTCAGGTTCAGTTATCCGGGCCTGGGCAGTTGTGGTTGACGGCAGGAGGCGATATAGACCTTGGGGCTTCGAAAGGCCTACTGACCCTAGGCAATACCTTCAATACCGCCCTGGCTGATGAGGGGGCTTCCATCACCGTAATGTCCGGACTGACGACACCGGCCGATTTTGCCGGTTTTGCGAGAGTCCATGATCCGGTAGCGGAGAATGGACGGTCGGTGCTGGTGTCCTATTTCCGTCATCGCCTCGATGATGCAGACATTAGCGAGGCGCAAGCGTTGGCTTTTTACCAGACCCTGACGGAACGGGAACGGCGTGAAGTGTTGATTCAGCTTTTCTTCAGTGAATTGCGTCGCTCGGCTACGACGGCAGCCCTGTCGGGGTTGAAGAGTGACTACGAGCCCGGATTTGCTGCCATCGAATCCCTCTTTCCCGGACAGGATACGACGCGGGTCAGTGGTCAATATCGGGGGGATCTGAAATTGTTCTTCAGTACCCTCAAAACCGTCGATGGGGGTGACATCAATATTCTGACGCCCGGTGGTTATGTGAATGCGGGGTTGGCCGTATCTTTCTCGGGTTCCAAGGCGGCCAGTGATTTGGGAATCGTGGTACAGGGGCAGGGGCAACTCAATGCTTTCGTCGATGGGGATTTTCAGGTGAACCAATCGCGGGTTTTTGCCATGGGCGGCGGGGATATCACGCTCTGGTCATCCAATGGTGATATCGATGCCGGACGGGGAGCCAAGGCTGCCCTGGCGGTGCCTCCCCCCATCGTCAGTTTCGATGAGCAGGGAAACCTTCAGATCATCTACCCACCGGCGGTATCCGGATCCGGTATTCGTACCGCTTCGAGCAATCCTGCCATACCGCCGGGTAACGTGGTATTGGCAGCTCCCCGAGGGGTAGTCGATGCCGGTGAAGCGGGTATCGGAGGTAACAATATCGTCATTGCAGCCAATGCCGTCATCGGTGCCAGCAACATCGACGTAGGGGGGGCATCGGTCGGTGTCCCGACGGCGACGGTAGCGGTTCCGGTGGGAGCCGCAGGGGCAGCGGCGGCAGCGGCCAGTGCAGCCCAAACCGCCCAGCAATCGGTAGCGGCCAATAACGAAAAATCACAAACCGCACAAACCACGACCGGCAAGGCACCGGTACTCAGCCCTCTGGAAGTCGATGTGATCGGGTTTGGTGATTGCAGCCTGAGCGATGTCAAGGAAGGAAAGGCTGGCTGCGGATAAGGGACGGGTAACCTAACCTTAATCCGGCCATCATGAGAGCTTCACGATGATTTTCTAGCATAGACCACAGTATTCTGTTACTTGACTGGGGTATATTTCGATGAAGCTTGATTACCGGACTGTCTGGATATCCGATGTACATTTGGGTACCCGCGGCTGCAAGGATGAGTATTTGCTCGATTTTCTGAAGCATGTGCAGTGTGAGCGTATTTACCTGGTGGGTGATATCGTCGATATCTGGAAAATGAAAAGCGGTTTTTACTGGCCGCCCCTGCATAACGAGATCATAAAACACCTCATGACCATGGCAGCCAATGGTACTGAAGTGATTTACATACCGGGTAATCATGATGAGTTATTCCGGGGTTATATTGGTACGGTTTTTAACGGGATAACCATTCAGGACAGGGCTATCCATCAGGCCGCAGACGGACTCAGGTATCTGGTGATACACGGTGATGAGTTTGATGGTGTGGTATGTACCAATAAATGGCTCGCGGTACTGGGGAGCGGTGCCTATGATCTGCTCATCGAGGTCAACCGCTGGTTCAATCATGCCCGTCGTTTACTGGGTTTTCCTTACTGGTCGATGTCGGCTTATATCAAGCATAAAGTCAAAAATGCAGTCAATTTCATTTATGGCTTTGAAGATGCCCTGCTCAGGGAAGCTCGCCAACAGGGGCTCGACGGGGTGATTTGTGGCCATATCCACCACGCCACTGTAAGAACGGACGAGCAGGGTACCGTCTATGGCAACAGCGGTGACTGGGTGGAAAGTTGTACCGCACTGACCGAAGACCTGCGGGGAAACCTGTCCGTAGTACACTGGGTCGATGAGAGTGTCAGGCTGTTGGAGAATCCGGTCACTGCCATGCCCTGTCCGGTTTTTGCTGAAGAATCCGCCTGAGCAGTCTGTCCGGGCAAGCCGTTTATGCTAATCTTTGGCAAGGGGACGGGAAGGGTATCCTGTTCCCGGGATATGACCCTGCGGGGTAACGCCCTGCCGGGTTGACGGTGTCAATTATTCAGAAACGTGCAAAGTCAGTGAAAATATTTTTTGGGGTACAGGCCACCGGTAACGGCCATATAACCCGTGCCAGAGCCCTGGCGACGAAACTGCAACAAACCGGGGCCGAAGTGACTTACCAGTTTACCGGAAGGGAACGGGAAAAACTGTTTGAGATGGAGGTATTCGGCGAGTATCGCTGGTGTTCGGGCCTGACTTTTGAAACCCGGGAAGGCCATGTCCGGTATTTGAAAACAGCCAGGACAACCAATATTCCGGCTTTCGTTCGGGATGTCACTACGCTGGATTTGCGTGAGTTCGATGTGGTTATCAGCGATTTTGAACCGGTAACCTCCTGGGCGGCTGTCCGACAAGGCATAAAAACCATCGGTATTGGACATCAATATGCCTTTGGCTACGACATTCCCAAAGATGGGGTCAGTCTGATGGGAGTGCAGGTTTTGAGGCGCTTTGCCCCGGTGACGGTGGGTCTGGGGGTGCACTGGCATCACTTTGGCCATCCCATTTTGCCACCCATCATCGAAACGGTTTCCACCCCGCCCAGTGCGCCTGAACACAAGGTTATTGTTTACCTGCCCTTCGAGGATGTCTACCAGGTCGTGGAGTTGTTACGGCCTTTTCATGATTATGAGTTCTGCGTCTACAGTCCCATGCACTACGACAAGCATTACCCTGCACCGGAACATATTCAGGTCAAGGCACTGTCGCGCAAGGGATTCCAGCAAGACTTTGCCGCAGCAGGTGGTGTGATTTGTAACTCGGGTTTCGAATTGACCAGTGAGGCCTTGAACTGGGGTAAAAAACTATTGGTAAAACCCTTGCGCAGACAAATGGAACAACTGTCCAACGCCAAGGCCATGGAGGTGCTGCGATTGGGACAGGTGATGCAGGAGCTGGATGGGAGAGTGGTCGCGAACTGGCTCGAAAAGTACCCCCGTATGCGGGTGTATTACCCTGATGTTGCCTCGATGGTGGCCGAGTGGTTGCTCGGCGGCGTCAGGGTCATCGAAAAACAGTGGGTTGAATCCATCTGGGATCAGGTGGACTGGGTCAGGGAGTGATGTCACGGTCGGTGGTTTGGTAACCAATCTGCAACATTTTGGCAACATACTACCGCCCCTTTATGGCGTTTCGCTTCCCCGCAGTCATTCCGGGTGGCCTGAATCGGCAAACTTGCGTGGTTTCTCATCCTAAAAATTGGCTTATACCTTCTTTCAAAGACCCCCCAACATGAAATTACATTCCTACCTGTTCCTGCTGGTCCTTTCGGCCATTCCCGGGTTGGCTTATTCCTGGTGGAATGATGACTGGGCCTCGCGTAAACAAATGACGCTGGACGGTGGCGTGACCGGTGCCGACCTCAAAGGGGGCGTAGCTGATTTCCCGTTGCTGTTGCGCCTGCATACCGGCAATTTCAGTTACTTCTCCGAGGTTCATGAGGGAGGCAAGGATATCCGCATGATGGCGGATGACAAGACCCCTCTCAAATTTCATGTTGAAAAATTCGATCCGGTCAATGAAATGGCCCTGGTTTGGGTCAAGGCACCCAAGGTACGCAGCGGGGTAGACAGCGATACGATATGGATGTACTACGGTAATGCCGATGCCCAGGACGGCTCCGACAGTCAGGGGACTTATGATGTCAATCAGGCACTGGTCTTCCATTTTGACGAACAGAATCCCCAACCCCGCGATGCCACGGCATACGCCAATCATGCCGCAAAAGCCACGGCAGTGACCGACCCGGCCGGCTGGATCGGTGCAGCGGCCCGGTTTGGCGGTTCCAGTCTGATTGAAGTACCGGCAGCCCCTTCGCTGCAATTCGACCCGGCCAAGGGGTTCAGCTTTTCCGCCTGGGTTAAACTGGATCAGCCCGCCGCAGAATCCTACGTATTCCGTGCGGCGGATGGCAGTCGATCCATTGAATTGCTAGCCCGTCACTCGACCCTGGTCGCCCGTTACGTCGGCGATAAAACCCAGGAAACCGCAGCCTACACCCTGCCGGGTTTGGGGCAGTGGCACAATGTCAGCGTGGTGCTGGGCGGGGGAAAACTCGATCTCTACGTCGATGGCAATGTAGCGGGCAGTGTTGCTGTCAGTGCGACCGGGATGAACCCCAGACTCACTTTGGGGGGAGACGAATCCAAAGGCAGTTACTTCACGGGTTCACTGGATGAAGTGCAGGTATCGAATGCAGCCCGTGACCCGGACTGGTACAAATTGATTGCCCGTAGCCAAAGTCCGGATTTCAGCGTGGTCAACATCGGAGCCGATGAAGGCAAGCAGGGTGATGGCGGCGTCAATTCCTTTGTCGTCATCATCCAGAACGTGACCGTGGACGGCTGGGTGGTGATTGGATTGACCGGTGTCATGTTTATCGTCGCCGTGCTGGTGATGGTCACCAAGGCCATGGTGATCAGCCGCATCAAAAAGGATAATAAGGCTTTCATGGAGCAGTACGATGCCATGGGACCTGATACCGACCCGACCGCCCTCGATCATGATGAGACCGAGGAGGAAAAGGAGTTGGGCGATTCAGAATTTCTGACGGCCATGATGGGTAAACACGATCATTTCCAGAGTTCGCCCCTGTATCATGTCTATCATGCCGGTATCCGTGAGGTGAAGAAACGGATGGGGAATGGTTCCGCTTCCAGACCCATGTCGGTTGAAGCCCTCAACGTGATCCGGGTCAAACTGGATTCAGTGGTCGTGCGGGAAAGTCAAAAGCTCAACAGCAACATGGTGCTGCTCACCATCGCAATTGCCGGCGGACCTTTTCTGGGTCTGCTTGGCACGGTGGTCGGGGTGATGATCACCTTTGCCGTGATTGCCGCAACCGGTGACGTCAACATCAACTCCATCGCACCCGGCATTGCAGCAGCTTTGCTGGCGACGGTGGCCGGTCTGGCTGTAGCTATCCCGGCCTTGTTCGCCTACAACTATCTGCTGACACAAATCAAGGACATCGTCGCCGACATGCGGGTGTTTACCGATGAATTCATGGCCATGGTCACCGAGAAAATCGCTGATCGGCAACGGGAGGTTTAAGTCATGAAAGTCGAATCGGAAGAGAAGGTCTACGATGATATCAACATTACACCGATGCTGGACGTGGCGTATGTGTTGCTGCTCATCTTCATCATCATGACCACGGCCACGGTGCAGGGGATTACCGTTAACCTGCCCAAGGCCAGTTCAACCCCCTCCCTGTCAAAGCCCAAAACCAAAGCCATCTCGATTACTCAGGACGGTACCATTTACCTGGACACCTACCCGGTTTCGATCCAGGAACTGGAAACCCGCCTGGCACAGTACAAGGCGGCTACACCTGATCTGCCGGTGGTATTGAAAGCGGATGCAGCCATTCAGTATGAGAAAGTCATAGAGGTACTGGATGTGGTCACCCGACTGGAAATCAGTCAACTGGGTCTGGTCACCCAAAAACTGGTCAAGTAAGGCATGTCAAAAAAACGCTATCTGCGCTACCTGCCTGCGGTCATCGGCGCAGGTTTGGTGATCCTGCTTGCAGTCGGTATCTATCTGTTTCGTGACCTGTTTCAGAAACCGGTATCCACCAAGAAGCAGGTGCAACAAATTACCGTGTTGCAACCTCCACCCCCGCCTCCCCCTCCACCGCCGGTACAAAAGCCACCGGAACCTGAAATCAAGGAAGAAAAAATCGAACCCCCCAAGGAGCCTGAACCAGAGCCGGAGCAGGCAGAAGAACCGCCGCCGGGTGACAACCTGGGGGTCGATTCTGAAGGCGGCGCCGGCTCCGACTCATTTGGGCTGGTTGGCAAGAAAGGCGGACACGGCCTGATTGGCGGGGGCGGGAATGCCATCGTTTACTACGGCCAACAAATACAGCGTCAGATTTCCGAAGCCTTGCAGCGAAGCCTGAATGACAAGGTCAGGAGCCAGAAATTTTCCGCCGTGGCCAGCTTGTGGATCGGCGCGGATGGACGAGTCACCCGGGCCGAGTTATCGGGCAGCAGTGGTCACAGTGATGTGGATGATGCCTTGAGGAGTGCCTTGTCCGGCTTGAGACTGACCTTCAAGGCTCCCCCTGAAAATATGCCGCAACCGGTCAGGATCCGGATACGCTCCTGATTCCTGCACGATTGAACCTGGCGACAGCACACTATTCGACCTATCCTGTGAGGATGATTAATGAATCTTGACAAGTACACGCTGGCACTGCTGATTTCCTGTGGTCTGGCGGTTCCTGCCTACGCCGGCGAGCGAGAGGAATTGCTGAAACTGAAAAATACCACGGTCAACCTGATCGATATGTTGGTACAGCAGGGCATCATCGACAAAAACAAGGCGGAAGCCATGATCCGCGATGCCGAAGTCAAGGCCAGCGCAGAAGCCAAACAGCAGATCGAGTCTGAAAGGCAGACCGTGGATGCTTCGATCAAGGCCCGGACCAAAAGCCAATCGGCACATGAGCCGGTACGGGTGACTTACGTTCCCGATTTCGTCAAGGATGAGATACGACAGGAGGTAAGGCAGGAGTTACGGGATGATGTGGTCAAGGAGGTCAAAGCCCAGGCCAAAGTGGAAAAATGGGGAGTTCCTGCGGCCCTGCCGGATTGGGTCAACCGGATTCGCTGGTCGGGTGATCTGCGTCTGCGTTTTGAGGACCAGTTTTTTGGTTCGGATAATCTGGCTGAGAGCTACTATGACTGGCCGCGCATCAACCGGGCCGGGGGGCTGAATGCACCGGGACTGGATCCCTTCCGGAATACCACGGTGGACAGAATCCGCTACCGTATGCGCTTACGGCTGGGGATGGAGGCCAATATTGGCGACGGGCTCAAGGCCGGTTTGCGTCTGGCCACCAGTAACGACCGCAGTCCCGTTTCCATCAACCAGACCCTGGGTCAAAATGGCCAGCAATACGAACTGGCACTCGACCGGGCGTTTCTCCAGTACGATTATGTCGACAGCCAGGGATATCAATGGCTCAGTGCCTACGGTGGCCGTTTTGCCAACCCTTTCCTGAGCAGCGACAACCTCTATGATCAGGACATGAGCTTCGAAGGGTTTTCGGGGACGGTTCATCTGCCATGGGGCGGGCAGAACCCTCATAAAACACCACCGCCTGCAGGCCGTCAACAAATCAATATGGGTCTTTCCAGCCCCAACGAAGTTTACATGACCCTGGGATTTTTCCCGTTGCAGGAAGTCGAGCTGTCCTCCAGTGACAAATGGATGTGGGGAGGACAAACCGGGTTTGACTGGGTGTTTGTGGATGATGCCCGGATCAGAACCGGAATTGCCTACTACGACTACGACAATGTCCAGGCCCTTCCCAACGCGCTGGGCAGTCGCCGGAATGACTGGTCGGCTCCGCAGTTTTTCACCAAGGGTAATAGTCTGGCCCGGATCAGCAACGAGGGTGATGTCAACGCCGAACCCCGCTTGGTGGGTCTGGCTTCCGATTTCAATATCGTGGATGCCATGGTCAACCTGGATTACCGAATGATCGGCAGCACTCATGTCATGCTGACCGGTAATTATTCATACAACCTGGGCTTTGATCAGTCACAAATATTGCGCCGTACGGGTGAAAATATCAGTCCCCGCGTCAATGCCTGGCAGGTTCGACTGGATGTCGGGCATCCTGAAATGCGAAAGTTTGCCGACTGGAATCTCTGGCTGGCCTACAAGTATATCGAGCGTGATGCTGTCCTCGATGCCTACACCGACTCCAACTTCCATTTGTCTGGTACGGATGCCAAAGGCTGGTTCCTGAGTGGCAGTTATGGTTTGGCGACCAATACCTGGCTCAATGTGCGCTGGTTGTCGAGCAAGGCTATCGATGGGCCTGCCTTTGATGCCGATGTGTTGTTGGTTGATCTGAACTCCAGGTTCTAGACAGGGGATTCCGGTATGTACACAAAAACGGTCATGATGGCTCTGATGCTGTTGGTCACGTCGGTAACCGAGACTGCAATGGCGGAAGCCAAAAAGGATGACGCCGCCCTGTTGCAGACCTTGCGCAAGGCTCAGGGTTTGCTCCGGCAGGTCAGCCAGGAAAAAACCGAACTGGAGACCCGAAATACGCAGTTACAGGAACAAATCCAATCGCTGGAGACCCGGGTCAATCAGTTGGCTCCACTGGAAAATCAGGTCAGGGAAACCCAAGCCAGTCTGGATCAATTACGACACCAGAACGCTGGATTGCAACAGCGGGTCAGTGAAGGCACTGACCGCTATCGAGGGTTGGTGGATAAGGAACACCAGGTCGAGTTGGAACTCAACCGCTACAAGCGAGACAATCAGACCCTGGTTGATGCGGTCAGGGAACGAACTCAATGGGTGGCCGCGTGCAGCAAAAAAAATGCTGACATGCTGTCGGCCAATCAGGAACTGGTCGGCAAGTATAAGGAGAAAGGGTTTTGGGCCAAAGTGAGCGAGATTGAGCCTTTTATACAGACTGGGCGGGTCGAGAGGGAAAACGAGGCTCAAAATTACCGCTATCGTCTGGAAGATCTGGAAGTCACACCCTGGCAGGACAGTTCGGGTTCGCAGGGCACTGAGACCAGGCAGCCTGAGCCGTGAGCCTTGAGAACATGGTATGATGTGTTTCAGGCCATGAGGGTTTGAATCATCCTGCAATGCGCATTATGACCGTTCGGAACAGTCTGGTAAGGCTTGATTCAGGCAACGGGTCGGAAAGAACGACCCCGTAAGTCGCGCCCGAGCATCGCAGTTTCTGGCGATCCCCCGCCAGAGCGATCCGCGTAGGGTTATGTGCGACTTCCGGGTGTCCTTTCTGTTGGATATTTTTCTTGCTGGACTTGTTGACGCTCCACATTCCGTCTCGGTTGATCGGCTAGGGCTGAATTTCGCCATAATGAGAATGGCTGTGAATCAGCGGGGTGACTTGGCAAACCCTGTAAAAATCGTTAGCCTGATATACGGGTGCTCCCCCTGGAGCCGTCATTCAACCGTAATGGCTCATTCACCGGCCTGTCAACCGATGGCCCTACTCTGTCTTTCTACCCGGATACTCAAGCCCTCATGCCAAAACCGATACGGAGTTGATCCCATGAAACTGATAGCGACCATACATCAGTACGATGTTTCCATGTTTACCTGGTGCATGAACCGGAAGCACCTCAACCTGTTTGCAGAAATCAGCCGCAGGATATCCCAGACCGGTGATGGCTATCTGTATGCCCTGCTGGGGGTGTATTTGTTGTGTTCATCCCTTCCCGCAGACAGGCTCTTCCTGGTTGCCGGTCTGTTTGCCTTTGCCATCGAACGTCCCCTGTACTTCGTGCTTAAAAATGGCCTGAAGCGAAACAGACCTCAGGAAGCCATCGGCATACAAAGTTTCATCGTTCCGTCTGATCGGTTCAGTTTTCCTTCAGGTCATACCTCGGGAGCTTTTCTGATGGCAACCCTGGTGACCTATTTCCATCCCTTGTTGGGTATACCGGTTTACCTGTGGTCTTTTTCAGTGGGTTTGTCGCGCATTTTTCTTGGTGTACATTTTCCAACCGACATACTGGTGGGCCTGTTAATGGGCGTCAGCGTGGCTTGTCTGGCATTGAATCTGGTTTGAAGTCGCCAATTTTCCACCCTCAAGCTTTGCCGACCCGACGGTTTGGGGGGCGTGGAGACTCTTTCAAGCAAGCCGGATAGCCGGTTTTTGTCCGCTTTAAAAGTTTCCGGATCGTCGTAATGGGTTTCGAAAAATTTACCGGCCTGGTAACCGAACAGGATCAGATTCGAATCCACCCACCTTACAAATTCGGGTTGCTCCTCAAGGTGCTGCGTCGATTGCCAAAGAGAATCGGCGTAACTGCACAGAAAGACGGAAACCGCGTTCATTTGCGTCCGGGGAAATTCTGCAAACAGTTTGTACGGTATGTCCCGGTCCAGACGCGCTTCAGCTCGACCCATGACTTTTGTAGTTTGGCCACAGCGGGGTCACCAGGCCACTGGCCAAAGTGACCTCGAAACGGGACGGCTATCCAAAACGTTCCCTGTATGCACGCACGGCCTTCCACCATCATCAGCATCAGCGTCACCTCCACCGTAAACCCTCGATTTCGCTTCGCTACATCGAAGGCTACGATGGGGCTGTTCGATGATCAAGGCCTATACTTACCCTTCAAAAAAGACCTTGCCGCGCTGAAAATTTAACCGCAGCGGGGACTAGCCAAACCTTGCCACAATAATTTATAGTTACGCTAACAATTATTTATGGCAGAGCCCATGTCAGTTTCAGAAACGCTATCGTCTGGCCGTGGCCGTGGACGACCACGAACAGAGCATCCATTATCCAATGCCGAACGTCAAAGACGCTACAGGGAACGTCAAAAGAATGCCGAAAAACCCGAAAATCCACAGACCCTGCAGCGTATCACGCAATTACAGGAGCGTATCGATCGCCTGGAGAGTCGTCAGCTCGAGCAGTTTTCACGCATCGAAAAACGGCAAAACGAGTTGGAGCATCGGCTCAAAAGTTTGCAGACTTTATTGACAAAACTCGTTCAGCGGTTGGATATTACGCCAACCGGCTCGAATTCTGCCACATCTTCCCGCTTGTCGGGAGCAAAGACGGGGGCGCGTCGCAAAGTCGATCCTGTGGCTGCTTTTGCTGAGGAAAGCCGACAGATGGCAGCACAGGGTCCTTCGGTGATGGAAATTTTAGCCGATACGTCCACTGAAGTGATTACACCGGCTGCAACCGGGAAAACCGAATCCGGAATACGGCCAGTAGCCTATCATTTACAGGCCGCTGGACGCTGTCAGATCGCAACGGGCCGGGACGGTGGCCAATGCAGTGGCAAGATGTCGCATAAGGTAACCCTGGCTTTAGCGGATGGAGCCAAAGGTGAGTTCGGTGTTTGCCAAATCCATTTCCGTCAGGCATTACAGGGCCGAACGCTTGCTCCGTGTGTACAGGAAGACCCCCAAACCAGTCGGATTGAGCCATCCCGGTCTGACAGTAAATAGGCGAGAATCTCCTTATGGCAGACAAAATCCATGATATCGACCCACTGATTGCTGAACGTTCGCACGCCAATCAGGCCCAGTATCAGGCACTTTACCAGCGATCAGTAGAAGAACCGGATGCCTTTTGGGCTGAGCAGGCAACACGCTTCGTGACCTGGTTTGCTCCCTGGCAGCGGGTATCGGATTGCGATTTTGCCCAAGGGCGCGTCCGCTGGTTCGAAGGGGGTCAACTCAATGTCAGTTACAACTGTCTGGATCGTCATCTGGACCAGCGGGGAGATCAGGTTGCCTTGTTGTTCGAGGGCGATGACCCGACCGTCGATCGCAAGCTGACTTATCGCGAATTACACGAAGCCGTTTGCCGGTTTGCCAATGCCCTCAAGTCAGCGGGAGTCGGCAAGGGCGACCGGGTATGCATTTACCTTCCCATGATTCCCGAAGTCGCCGTTGCGATGCTGGCAGTAACTCGCATCGGTGCGGTGCATTCCGTGGTATTCGGTGGTTTTTCAGCCGAAGCCTTGCGTGACCGGATTCTCGATGCCGATTGCCGTTTTGTCATTTGTGCCGATGAGGGACGGCGCGGTGGCCGGACGATTCCACTCAAGGCTCAAGTCGACACCGCCCTGCAGGCCTGTCCCGCTGTGAGCCATATTTTTGTGGTTCGAAATACGGGCAGCGCGATTTCCTGGGATGAACGGCATCTCTGGTTTCATGAATGTATCGAGGCGGCTTCGCCCGATTGCGAGCCCGAAATCATGGATGCCGAAGCCCCGCTATTCATTCTCTATACCTCCGGTTCCACCGGAAAACCCAAGGGCGTTCTGCACCCGAGCGGCGGTTATCTGG
>SXGU01245196.1_pt1 | contig 61119 bp, 57 predicted proteins | sample 3174531 | NCBI WGS metagenome assembly SXGU01 (sample SAMN11356863, study PRJNA531348) | freshwater metagenome | isolation source: freshwater sample F1-140 | place: China: Fuxian Lake, Yuxi | collected 2017-12-25 | reverse complement strand
GACGAACTTGAAGATCTTGTTAGCGTGTTGTCCAAGGCTGACCCTCGGGTGCCGGCCAACTGGTCGCGCCGTTTCAAAAACCACCAAGAAAAACTAAAGAGTGGTGATGTCTACCAAGTAGCCGAAGTCGTACGCAACCTGGCGGCCCGAAATCGCGATGCTTCATTGTCAGCAGCAGAGCGCACCATGTATGAGCGCGCCCGAATTAACCTGATTTCAGAAATTGCTCCGGCACTGAAAGTCTCAACTGAAGAGGCAGAGGCCTTTTTAAATGCCGCTCTTGAGCGTGGGGTTCTCCGACCAGCCAAAGTTGCCAAGAAAAAAGCTGAAACGCCAAAAAAAGTAGAGGAAGATGACGACGACGACGACTTCTAAGTCGCCATTGCAGTCGTCTTTATAGTTGTGCCGACGTGTTAAAAATTGGATTCTGTGGCATCGGAGTCATGGGCTCGCCGATGGCTGGACATCTCGTTGGTGCTGGACACGAAGTCTTCATCTACAACCGCACCCGACAGCGAAGCGCTACTTGGCTTGAAAGCCATGTCGGCACAATTTGTGAGACCCCCGCCGATTTGGCGTCACAATGCGATGTCATCATGATGTGTGTCGGCAATGATGATGACGTTCGCCAAGTGGTGACATCTCCAACAGGCATCCTTGCTGGCTTGCGACCTTCAACACTTGTAGTTGATCACACCACGACAAGTGCAGAACTTGCCAGAGAAATGGCTCAACTGATCGAAAATGCTGGTGGTATTTTCATTGATGCACCCGTGTCTGGTGGTCAAGCGGGTGCGGTGAACGGCGTACTCACAGTGATGTGTGGCGCAAGAACCGACGAGGATTTTGCACGGTTTGCCGTTATTGCCGAGGCGTATTCTTCGCGATGTATGCGAATGGGCGATGTCGGCACTGGACAACTCACCAAAATGGTCAATCAAATTTGTATTACAGGCCTTGTGCAGGCCCTGGCAGAAGGTGTCTCGTTTGCCCAGAAGGCCGGGCTTGACGCTCATCAGGTGATTGACGTTATCTCCAAAGGTGCTGCGGCGAGTTGGCAGATGGAGAACCGTGGTCACACCATGGTTGATCAAAAATTTGACTTCGGTTTTGCTGTTGAATGGATGGTCAAGGATGTCAATTACTGCATCGCTGAAGCGGCTCGAATAGGGGCGGATCTTCCAGTGACCAAATTGGTTCAAACATATTTTGAAGATCTCTTGGCTCGGGGTGACACCCGTCTTGACACAAGCAGTTTGGTTAAACGCCTCACCACCTGAGCAAGTGTTGATTACTTGCCACTCGCCGCTGCGGCAAAAATGTCGATCAGGGAATCAAGTTGAGAATCAGTAATCACGAGTGGTGGACAAAATGTATTGGCATCATTGATTGCCCTTGTAATCGCCCCCAATTCAAGCATGCGGTCACGGATTTTTACGGCATCTTGATCTGGATTAAGCGCTGCCGCCCAAACAGCACCTTCACCCCTGGCGTGACTGATAATTCCGTCATCTGCAAGTGATTCAAGACCCAACTTAAGGCGATGGCCAATATGTACGGATCTCTGGAGTAGACCCTCGTTTTCAAGAATATCCAAATTGGTGATTGCTGCAACACATGCAGTTGCATGTCCAGAGTAGGTGTAGCCGTGGCGCATGAAAAAATTTGAATCAGATTCGAGCGCGGCGCAAACATGTTCACCAACGATCACGCCGCCAAGCGGAATGTATCCAGATGTCACTGCTTTGGCAAATGTGATCATGTCGGGTTTGACGTCGTAGTAGGTCGCACCAAACCAAGTGCCAAGACGACCAAACGCAGTGATTACTTCATCAAAGATCAAATATGCTCCGTGCTGGTTGCAGAGTTTGCGCAGTGATGTCAAATAGCCCGCATCAGGCGGGAAAACACCACCCGCACCTTGTATTGGCTCAGCCAGTACAGCAGCCAATCTCGGGCCATACTCGGACATCACAAGAGACAAGGCTTCGATGTCGTCGGCATCGACCTGTATGACATCGTCCAAGAGAGTGCCATAGCCAACTTTATTGGGCACGATTCCCTGGGCGCTGGTGCCACCGTAGTTTGTGCCGTGATAAGCGCGCGTCCGCGAAATGATAATTGTGCGTTCGGGGTGTCCGGCCTGCACATGTGCAAGGCGTGCCATTTTCATTGCGCTATCAATTGCCTCTGATCCACTTGAACACAAGAACACTCGGGCATCAGGTAAGGGCGAAAGGTCGGAGATTCGCGTTGCGAGTTGATCTGCTGGTGCGTTTGTAAACGGATCAAATGCGGAATATGACTCAAGTGTTGTGATTTGATTGGAGATTGCTTGGGCCATCTGGGCGCGCCCATGACCGATGGCGCAGTACCAAAGACTCGCCATTCCATCGATTAGTTGACGACCGTCTGTGTCCCACAGCAGTGCACCATCACCGCGAGCGATGGTGATGAAAGTTTCGCGAGCAGGCTTGGCGAATGGATGGAGGAATTTTCCGGGCATGTTTTCCTTTGTCAACCCACTCTAAGGGTTGTCGGGGCGTAGGCAGTACTTATGTGGCATTCAAGAATAGAGTGATAGCGATGGATGTAGGACTTGCACTACCTCAAATGGCTCGCGGTCTTGATCGTGCGTCGGTTTTGAAATGGTGCAGTGCGGCAGACGATGGACCGTTTTCCAGCATCTCAGCAGGGGAGAGAATCACATTTAGAAACTTAGAGGGACTCACGCTTTGTGCCGCGGCGGCAGTCGCTACAGAGCGGGTTCGGGTGATGATCAATGTCGCTGTGTTGCCATGGCATTCGCCAGCGCTCATCGCCAAACAACTTGCCACAATTGATGTTCTTAGCGGGGGTCGACTTGATGTCGCCGTTGGCGTCGGTGGACGGTGGCAGGATTACTCTGCCGTGGGTTCACCATTTACGAATCGACACCAGCGTCTTGACGACGCCGTGTGTGAAGTGAAGCGACTGTGGGCCCAAGGTGTTGCCGATGATGGAGAAGCAGTCGGCCCTGAACCACTTCAGACTGGTGGTCCACCGCTCTACGGATCCGCAATGGGACCCAAGTCAATGGCACGGGTCTCACAGTGGGCAACAGGAGTCAGTGGATTTTCATTGCTGGGTGACGGTGCCGATGCCAAGCGTCAAGTGCGTGCAACAAATATGGCGTGGCAATCTGCAGGGCGAACCCAAGTACCCCGACACATAACGGGCAGCTTTGTGGCACTTGGTAAGGATGCAAAAGAAACTCTTCGCGCTTTTGCCTATGAATATCTCCAGGTTTTTTCACCCGAGTTTGCGACTCAGTTATCTGAGTCAATGAATCTCTCTACGCCTGAAGCCTTGGCAGATGTCTTAATAGAAATGCGCGATGCCGGTATTGACGAATTTATTGTTGTCCCGGCAACAAGTGACCCTGCAATGGCAAATGATGTTGCCCAAATCGTACGAGATGTGCTCGGGTTGAAAGCAAACTAGTCAACGATCGGATGATGGCAGGCAACGAAATGGCCTGGCGCAATTTCTTGAAGTTTTGGTTCTTCTGCAGCGCATCTGTCACTTGCCGACGAACACCGAGGGCGAAACCGACACCCTGAGGGAGGGTTGATTGAAGATGGAGGTTCGCCGCCAAGTCGTGCAAAATTAACTTGGACCTCAGGGTTGGGGATTGGCACGGCTGCGATGAGGGCTCGCGAGTAATGATGAGCGGGCTTCAAGTAAAGATCATCGGGATCTGCTATCTCGCAGATCTTGCCCAAATACATCACTAAAACTCGGGTACTGACTGCCTTGACAACTGCGAGGTCATGGGAAATAAAAATCAGGGTGAGCCCTAGTTTATTTTTCATGTCCTGCAAGAGATTGAGTATTTGCGCCTGAACGCTTACGTCAAGGGCCGAGACTGGCTCATCACAGATCAGCAGCATTGGGTCAAGGGCGATGGCTCGGGCAATGCTGATGCGTTGACATTGGCCACCAGAAAATTCATATGAACGGCGATCCCGCACAATTGCTGGGTCAAGACCCACCGCGTCCAGCAAGTTGTCAACGCGTCCAGACCTCTCTTCAGCGCTGCCCCTTTTCCATACTTTCAATGGTTCGTCAATAAGATTTTTGACCTGAAGTCGGGGGTCTAGAGAGGAAATCGCGTCTTGGAAAATCATTTGTACTTTTGGTCGAACAAGACGAAGGTCTTTGCCGTCCATCTTTGAGATATCTTCACCATCTAGAACAATGGTTCCACCCTTCGGACGTGGCAATTGCATGATTGCTTTGCCCAGAGTGGTTTTACCACAACCGGATTCACCAACAATTGCCAGTGTCTCACCGCGTAAAACGTCAAAACTAATTCCCGCTACCGCGCTCACAAACGACTTTCTGTCAACCTTGAAGTTAACGACAAGGTCTTGAACGCTTAGTATCGGGCTACTTTGGGGTCGAAGATGTATCTTTCCTGTTCCGGCCATCAGTTCGCTCCTGTGATTGGGAAAAAGCATCGGTATTGGTGCCCGTTTGGTGCTGTTGTCAGGGGTGGTGCCTCAGCCCTGCATTTATCGGTTGCGTAGGTGCAACGAGGCGCAAATGCGCAACCAGGTTCTGTTTTTGTGGGGTCGGGGAGACGACCTGAAATAACTTGCAGTCGTTGTCCGCTCGGTTGATCCAGCCTTGGAATTGATTTCAAAAGGGCTTCTGTGTAGGGCATTTTCATATTTCTAAACAGGTCTTTGGTCGGTGCTGTTTCCACTATTTGTCCCGCATACATTACGACGACCCGATCTGTATGACCAGCCACGACACCCAAATCGTGCGTTACGAGAACCATTGTCATGTTGCGCTCGGCACGCAGTTCCGTTAGGAGTTCAAGCACTTGTGCTTGCACCGTGACATCAAGGGCAGTCGTCGGCTCATCTGCAAATAAAAGTTCAGGTGTACAGGCAATTGCGATCGCAATCACTATGCGTTGACGCATTCCACCGGAGAGTTCCCCGGGGTACTTTTTCATTGTGACAAGAGGATCAGGAATTCTTACTCGGTCTAAAAGTTCCACCGCCCGTGACCTTGCCTGCTCGCGTCCCATCCCAAGTCGAACCGTGAGACCTTCCGTGAGTTGGGAGCCGATGCGGCGCACTGGGTTTAATGACGTCAATGGATCTTGAAAGATCATGGCCATTCCTGTGCCCCAATGACTCCGCAGGTCGTCTCGGCTTAAAGTGGACAAGTCGGTGCCATTGAAAAAGGCTGAACCAGTCTGGGTGGCTGTTGAAGGCATCAAACCCATTGTTGCCCTTGATAAAACTGTTTTGCCAGATCCTGATTCCCCAACAATGCCGACGCTCTCCCCCTTCAAAATCGTCAGGTCAACGCTCCGAACGGCATGTAGATCACCCCGAGGTGTGCTGAATGACACTCTGAAATCTTCAAGTTTAAGTAAATCGGTCATATCTTGGCTTCTCGATTGTCGAGTGATTGACGAATCAAATCACCAATCTTGTTTACCGAGATAACTGTAAAGGCAATGACGATGACGGGAATATAAACCACATGTGGGTAGTCGATGAAGTCTCCAGAGTTTCGTGCAATAAGAGACCCCCAACTATTGCCGCTATTTAAGCCAACTCCCAAAAGGGAGAGTGAGCCCTCAATTACGATGATCGCCCCGAGCGCCAAAAAACCAACGGCAAAGATCGAGGGCAAGACATTGGGTATAATTCGTTTGAACAAAATTGATATATGGCTTGATCCGATTGAGCGTGAGGCTATTACAAAGTCACGATTGATCCACTGCAGGGCTGCAGATCTGGCAATACGGCCCAGTTGAGGGATAAGAATAATAACTAGCGATCCAATCAGCACTCTAATCTTTGTGCTGTCCGGCACAGTATCGTCTGGTCTCAGCGGAGTTGCAAAAATTGCGATCAGCGCAAACGCCAAAACAAGGGTCGGAATAGAGAGGATGATATTGAAGACAAGAAACACGATGCGATCAAACCAACCGCGTGTGTAAGCAGCAGTAATTCCAAGAAGACATCCAATTAGTCCCCCGAAGAATACCGAAAGAAACGAAATTGAAAGAGAAGTTCGCGTGCCGTGAATGAGGGCCGCAAAAATATCAGTTCCCTCCGTGGTCGTTCCAAAGATAAAACATCGATTGCTCATCTGGAGGGACCGTATCAACTCTTGCCGATCACGTTCCTGTTGTTCAGCATCTACTGAGTTTTCGCCACTCAGATCTGGGGGGAGTGTTTCCTCTGTAAAACCATCATCATCAAATGCAGGTGCAACTGTTGACCCAGGAAGTGACTCAGTATCAATCGGGGCTGTGTCTTGTGTTGCTGATTCATCAACAACTGAAGTGTCGGCCTGGGGCTGGGTTGATGTTTCTGAATCGGAAGTGCCCGAGACGCTTTGTGCGAGTGGACCCATGAACCCGCAATTGGTGAAAGGTTTTAATTGCACTCCATCGTTAAAAGTTTGTCCGATGCCGGCAATGGGCAATAGAGGACCAAAGATTGCGCAAAAAATAATTGTTCCGAGCCAAGATAATGCGATTTTGCCACCAAGGGAATTTTTAAGCACGACGGTTTCTCGTTCTTGGGTCAACTGCATTGATCAAGGAGTCGACGACCGAATTAAAAATAAGAAAGAAGACTGCGATTATGGCAACATAGGACTGGATAGCGAAGAATTCCCGTGTTCCAATTGCTTTGGCAAGTTGTGTTCCAAGCCCAGGAATTACGAAAATAATCTCAATTATGAGTGCTCCACCGATTAGATTTCCCATGCTTAATGCTGCCGATGTCATGAGCGTGGTGGACGAAGGTCTTAAGACGTGACGAAAGAGAATTCTCTTGTCAGAAATTCCCTTTGATTTAGCTAGAAGGACATAATCCTCGCGCAATGTCGCAATCACCTCAGCTCGGAGAAGCCGGGTATAGGTTGCAATTGGACCAACCGCCAGAGTCAAAACGGGTAGCAACATGAGTTTGAAATGTTGACTCAAATCCTCGGTGATTCTGATGTATCCAGATGGCGGGACAATTCCTAAATTGGCTCCCACAACTACAGCGAGTATTAAACCAATACCAAAGTTTGGAAATGATGCCAAAGAAAATAAACTTGTGCTTGTTAATTTGTCAAAACGTGTGCCCTGCTTGAAGGCACTCAAGACTCCGAGTGGAATCGCGATGACGAGGGCAAGTATCTGCGTGTAGAAAATCAGTTGCAAAGTGGCGGGTATCGCGGACTTGATAACTGGGAAAACTTTTCCACCAAAAATGAATATCCCGAAATCGCCCCTCAGTATTTGAGATAGCCACATCAGATACGCCGAGAAATAATTCCGATCTAGACCAAGTTCATGGCGTATTGCATCACGTTCAGCCGCGGATGCTACGGGATTAATCAGTAAAGCGACGTCTCCAGGCAATTGGCGGACCAAAATGGAAACAAGAAAAGTTGCCCCCATCAAAATGAGCGCAACCCGACTGAGTCGAGTCAAAATATTGATCAATTTTTTCATTAAGGGAAATATTCCATCGGGGAATTGAGCAATTCAAGAACACTAATGACCTGACAAAGGGCGCCTATGACTTTGGTCTTAGGCGCCCTTTAGTCGGTGATGATTACTTAGACTTGGACACTCCGGCGAGAGATATTCCTCCGTTACTCACACAACGAGCCGTTCCACCACTGAGGAGCTTGAGTCCGCAGGCTCCTGCAATCTTGTCAGTTGTAGCGACTGCAAAAGCAACTCCTAGTATGGATGTCGAGTGAGACTGTGATTGCCACCGTTCAATCGCCAACTTGTACGCATCGTTTTGGGCCTTACCAGGCTTCTGTGCTCTCGCTGCAAACCATAACGTATCGAAATCCTTGTCTGTGTGCCTCGAGATGTTCAAGGTGTTCAGTGATCCGTAAAGGTCTGCACTCAAGTCGTAGTAGCCGTTGCTGGTAGATGCCATAAAGAGCGAATTGAACTGCATCCCTGGACCTTCCAGCACCTGAAACCAAACTGCTTGATAACCAGTTGTTGCTGAACTGGCAAAGACATTGGTGATGATGGATGAAGTTTCAACAGCCAAAACAGTCATTTTGATCCCAATTTTTGCCAATTGTGCAGCCATTTCCTGGCCATTTTTTTGTGCTTCTGGGGCGGTGTCAAACGGTGCAGAGAAAGCAAGCTCCGTTGTCCCCAGGGCCTTTATGCACTCTGCGAGGTAGGCCTTGGCCTTGGTTGCATCATAAGTTATGAAGTTTTTGGATGAGTAACCAGGACTTCCGTCGCCCATTATAGAAGTCAACGGCTTGAGTAAGCCACCCGTCCGCTTGGCCGCAAATGTTGCCCTGTCTAATCCTGCAGAGACGGCTTGACGGCAACTCAAAGTGCTGAACGGTGCCTTGTTCTCGACGAACCAGAGTTGCGGATAAAAATCAGCGCTGCTGAGGTTGACTTTGACACTTTTAATCTTCTGAGCCCGAAGAATTGCCTGTGATTCTGAGTTTCCAGTGAACCAGGCCATATCGGTTGTTTTGGCCTTGAGCCCGTTGACACGAGTTCCTGCATCTTTGGTAGTCGTGAAGACGATTTTGTCCAAGTAGGGGAGTTTTGCTGAGGCAGCATCTTTTCTCCAATATGTTTCGTTCTTCGTCACGGTAACTGTCCCCTTGTCGGCAGACATTCCGTCAATTGCCATCTTGAATGGTCCGGTGCCAATCATCTGCTTGGAGCAAAGATAATTGATGTCAGCCAATTTTGTTCCTGGATTATTTTCGGGCAAGAACATCGCAGGAGCACGCATAAAGGTTCTTCCAGATCCGTACAACAATTCCTTGAAGCCAGCATTTGGCCTCTTGAGATCAAACTGCACAGTAACATCGTCCACCTTCGTTACCGCTTTCGCGTTCGCCCATGCAACCGGCGCTAGTCCGCCGTATTTTGCGCCATGAAACAAACTTGCCGCGGGATTTACTTTGGACGTCGCGGAGTCTGATGCTGCGCTACCACCACCACTCAATTGTCCGCGAGCGGCTTTCATATTAATCATGAGCGCATCTGCATCCCACTTTTCACCATTGGAAAACTTGATTCCTGTGCGAGTCTTGATCCGCCAGGAAGTGAAGTCAGCGTTAGATGATGCCGACTCTGCCAAGAACGGCACGACAAGGCCATCTGCTCTTTGTTCAAAAAGTGTTTCACCTATTTGTTTTACCGGCATCAACGCCGAGTTTGAGTTTGTGTCGTTAGGACAAAAACCAACCATATAGTCGGTGATTGCAACAGAGAGAGTTCCCCCTCGTGTTGGAGTCGGAGCGGCTTGGACGCTTCCAACCTGGACAATCGATGCCCCAAGAGCAAGGGCAATTCCGATTCCTATTTTGGAAATATACTTTTTTCGGACTTGAGTTTTCATCAAAGCCTCCTTTATTTGATAGTTCACTTGAACAGTAAGCGAACACTACACCAAGGGACGGCACCCAAAACAAATTGCCAGAGCAAGGATCTCTCCTGTCGCTTATCCTTGCAGAGTGCAATCTTTTCTCATTTCGTTGTGGACTTGGGGAGATGAGGGCAAAATATGAGGCTGATGAGCAAGAGACCTATTTCCAGAGAAGCAACGCCTCCGATTCCGGCGCCACCTACCGTGCCGCCCTTGAGCCCTGAAGGAATGCTCATACCAGCGGCACTCGTGGCACCAAAACTCAAAATTTTGTACCTTCCAACCACCAAAGCCGCTTGCACCGCCCTCAAATTTTTGCTGGCTGAGGCCGAAGGAAGCCTCAACACTAAGGCGATTGAAACTCTTACGACAGCCGCCGTAACTCGGGCACATACAATCCATAACCCAATCGTCAGCGGGCTGAAGTTGTTTCGGGAACTAGAGCCAGATGAACAGCAACATATTTTGCAGGCGGATGACTGGTGGCGAGTTGGCGCGATTCGGAATCCATATGCGCGAATGTATTCGAGTTGGGAAAATCGAGTTTTGATGCGAGCCCCAAGTTCAGAAATTGGGACCTATGAATCTTTTGAGGATGTTCTTGTCGACGATTGCATTGATCTTGGGGCGACATTTGCTTTGTTCATGGACAAAATATCAGAAGAGCCTTTTTTGGTGAATCAAGACGATCATTTCAGGTCACAGGCTGATGCGCTTCGACCCGGCGTCATTGGACTGACTCATGTCTTGCAAGTTGAAAAAGATGGAGAGTTGGCCGATTTTGCTGGCGCCCTTGGGAAGCGCGCAAACAAACCACTGCAACTCAAAAGGCTCAATGAAGGATTAAGAGTGCATTATACGGATGTTGTTTCAGCCCGTGCAGCAATGCTGATTGAACAATGGTGGCAGAGTGATTTTGCAGATTCAACGTATCCAATTCAAAAATTTCCTGAAAATCTGGATTCGGTTGTTTTGACTTCTCGCGAAACAAAGATGGTTCGATATATCCGAGAAGTTTCTACCCGGCTCGGTGTTGTTGCCACGGAGTTGCAGACAAAAGTAAGTGAACTTGAGCAACAAGTTCACGAGCAATGGCTTGTCGCCAGGGAACGCCAAGGAGCAAGGTATGGAGCCAGAGAAATAATCAGGCGACTAAGACGCTAAAATTATTTAAACGCGCAACCGAAGCAAAGAATTTAGATGCTGTTTTCTTGAATCAACGCAGAAGCGTGGGCAAGCAGGCTGACGGCAGTCTCATGAAGTAAATCGCCAGTCTGTCGTGGGGCGAGTCCTGCACCAGCGCGCGCGTTTGTGCCTTCCAAAATAATTCCAAGACGATAAGCCCCAAGAACTTGAAACCAAGCAAGATGCGTCAAGTCCCTGTTTGTTTGCCGAGCGTAATGGGCAATGATTTCATCTGGACTCGGCAAGTTTACTTCTTCCAAGGACGGCGATCTCATCGTGGAGTTGCCTGGCCAAGTCACGAGGAGGTGAGCCAGATCAAGCAAAGGATCACCAATAGTGGCTAGTTCCCAGTCGACGATGGCAGCAAGCGCACCAGCATCGCGCCGGATCAGGACATTTGAAAAATGAAAATCACCATGGATTATGCCGACTTGCATTGTGGGTGGTGAATGCTTGGAAAGCCACCCCGCGACCATCTCAACGTCTCCGATGTCTGATTTGGAGTAATTGTCAAATGCCGTGTATCCGTCTAGGTGGGATTTCCATCTAGGAGCCTGTCTTTCTATCCATCCTTCTGCTTTGCCAAGATTTAAAATTCCCACATTTGCTGGATCGACCTTCGACAAAGATGCAATTGATTCAACCATGGATAATCCCATGGCATATTGCATCGAAGTATCACTGCGATGCGGCTCTGGCATCTCAAGATTTGCGTTGAATCCATCAACACACTCCATGAGATAAAACGCCGCTCCAAGAATATTTTCGTCCGATTCGGCGGCAATGAGACGGGGATGTGGGACATCTGTGTTTCTTAGTGCGCCAAGAACCCGTGCCTCACGGCGCATGGTTTCATCGCTGTTTGCTCGTTTGTGCATTGGGGGGCGACGAAAAACGTACACATCTGCTTCGCGTCGAAAGCGCATCAACATGTTTTGAGTGCCACCAGCAATGAATGAAATATCCGATATGTCCCCGTGCCCGAGGTTGCGAGCATCCATCCATGACTGCAGGACGCGGGTGTCGATGGCCTCGATACTGGCGTCGCTCATCGTGCGACTAGATACGTTCGATAATGGTGGCAGTGCCCATACCGCCGCCAGTGCACATGGTTACAAGACCGGTTGACAAATTGCGCCGCTCGAGTTCATCCAACAATGTGCCGATCAACATTCCGCCGGTTGCACCGATTGGATGGCCTAGTGCCATTGCGCCCCCATTGACATTGACCTTGTCCCAGTTGACTCCAGTATCTTTGAGAAATTTCAGCACCACGGAAGCGAATGCTTCGTTCACCTCGAAAAGATCGATGTCATCAAAGGTCATTCCAGCTTTTTTTATCGCACGCTCGGCTGCGGGGCCAGGTGCGGTGAGCATGATGACGGGCTCGGTTCCCGCGACTGCAGTCATAATGATTCGTGCTCGAGGTGTAAGCCCGTGGGCGCGCGCGTACTGGGGAGAAGTGACCAATACCGCAGATGCACCATCAACAACTCCAGAAGAATTACCTGCATGATGCATGTGATGGATTTCTTTGATATGAGGATACGCCAGCATGGCGGTTTGGTCGACACTAAGAGTTTCTCCGGTGCGAACTCTGGCGCCCATGGCCTCGAAACTGGGTGTCAATTTGGCTAAATCGGCCATTGTCGTGCCGGGACGAGGAAACTCATCGTGATCAAGGGCAAGAACACCTTCATCAGTATGAATCGGTACGAGTGATTTTTCAAAACGACCCTCGGCGATTGCGACCTGTGCTCGATTTTGACTATCGATGGCAAGTTGATCACATTGTTGGCGGGTGAAGCCTTCAATTGTTGCGATTAAGTCGGCGCTGATTCCCTGGGCGACCATTGCGTAGATATCCCGTAAGTGATTGTTGTTTGCCGTGAAGCCGTCAACATGCATTGGTGCTGGACGCGACATTGATTCCACGCCGCCGCCAACGACAACATCTTGAAAACCCGAGAGAACTCCCATTGCTGCAAAATTGACTGCTTGCTGGCCCGATCCACAAAAGCGATTGAGTGTTACACCGGGAGCATCGAGAGACCAGCCTGCGTCGAGGGCGGCCATTCGCGCAATGTCCATTGAGTGGTCGCCGCTTCCGGCACCACATCCCATGACAACGTCATCTACATCGGCAGTTTCAAGGTGATTGCGGTCACGAAGCGCATTGAGTACCTGAGCCAAGATGCGTTGCGGGTGAATGGGATGCAGTGAGCCGGTCTCTTTTCCTTTGCCTCGTGGAGAGCGCACAGCATCAATAATCCATGCTTCTTGTGTCATGGGAGCCTTTCAATCAGTTTTTTATTATGCCGTCAAAGCGTAGGCGTCAATGATGGGTCGCAACTCTGTCGGAGTGGCACCGTGCAGGATTACACCATCACATCCAAGGTCCATCTGCCGACGAACCGCCATCGCGCATTGCGTTGGCGTACCTGTGGCAGACGACTCTAACCATTGGGTTGGAATAAGAGACGCCACATGCTCAAGTTGAGCGGTCGTTGCGGTGGAGTCGATCGCACCAGGAAATGTTGATACGAGTTGATCGGCTCTGAAACGAGCAAGGACTCCCGGATCCCAGTCGTTCGTTCGCACCATTAGATCGCCGTAGGCCTGCAAATAAGTTGCGAGCCGACCAACGGTTTTCTTGAGACGAAGTGCTGGATCAATGTGATCTCCAATGGTTGCAAAGCATGACCATACTTTGACTGTTGACGGATCGCGGCCCGCTTGTTCAGCCGCGCGCTTCACCGTCTTTACGGCACGATGTGTTGTTTCATCTGTGAAAAAAGTGTGCAGCACGATGTGGTCAAAACAACGACCCCCCAACTCAAGAGTTTTTGGACCAAAGGCCGTGAGTGTGAGTGGAATATCTAGATCAAATGAAGGATCAAGGCGCAAAACCGGATACGAACCTGTGATGTCTGAATAATTAAAGACAGTTTCTCCTCGCCACAGTTGACGCATCAAGCCAGCAAAAGACTCCATTGACGAAGTCGTCGCGAGTGGAATTCCAAATGCGTTGAACATCAGATCAATGCCGCGACCAATTCCGAGACTGAAACGTCCACCCGAAATGTTGTGCATGGTTGAAGCCCATGCCGCCGTAACGATTGGGTGGCGCGTGGTGTGATTGGTTGCGGCAGTGGCAATTTTAATGGAAGATGAAATTGCAGCAGCGGCACCTGAAAGAGTTGCTGCTTCTTTGATATTGAAGCGTTCAGAGATGAACGCTGTTCCGATTCCGAGCTTCTCGGCGTCGCGAATCTCGTCAAGCATGGCGCGTGAAGTTTGAGGTGCGCCAGCGAGGGTATAAAAACCTAATTCATCAAACATGGACTCAGACAATCGGATCAAGAAGAACGAGTGGTATTTCTCGCTCGGTCTTTCCCTGGTAAGCCGCGTAGCCCTTGTACTTTTGGATAATTATGGGCCACATGACGGCACGTTCTGTTGCGTTGGCAATTCGTGCCTGGCGCTTGTGCTTGGCAAGTTCTTTGGTTTGTACTTCTACGATCGGATTTTCCCGAAGATTGAGGAGCCACGCGGGATGTTGGTCGTCTCCGCCCCGCGACGCCACGATGACGATGCAATCGCCATGCTGAATTGGTGATGTCAGCATCACCATCCGAGGCGCACCGGACTTGCGGCCAGTTGTCGTTAGTTTAAGCACGGGCATATTGCCGGCGTTCCAACCTTTTTTACCTGCTGACATCTTGAGAATTGATCTGTGAAGAATGTTCATTGTCTTGAGTAATGCATCACTTGGCACAGTTAGAACAATACTAGGAATCACCAATCTTTGGTTCGTCGCAACGTCTTTTTTTCACTGTCTTTACGCTTAGTTGTCAGCCTGCGCTCGACAGAACCACGAGTGGGGAGAGATTTTCGGCGACGCGGTGCAGGAGGGCTAGCAGCGGTATCGAGAATTTTTGCTAGTTCAGCAAGGCACAGTTGGCGATTGCGCCATTGACTACGACTTGTCTGGCGAGTGATTCGGATTTCATCATCTAACGTGGCGCGCAGTCGTTTAAGTTTTTCATCGGTGCCGATGACTTCATTGACGACGACCGTGAGAATTGCTTTTGAAGAAGTTTTATTGACATGTTGACCACCAGTCCCCCGAGAACGGGCAAAAGACCAAATGAGGGCTGACTCTGGTACGACCAGATTCCCAGGGGTTCGCAAGTCATTGGGGTTGTCCACCTAAGTATTGTGACGCATTATTGCGGCTAGTGTTTGTCTGGTAGTCACAAAATGGGGGTTGTGCAGTGAATACGAAATCAAACATCAAAGTAGATGAATTCGTCAAAGAGTATGTCGCGCTGATGACGGGCAAGACAGCAGACTTGAACCGCTTTGTTGCAGAGGCAAGTGGACTTGACCCCGAGGGCATGCTGGCAGCACTTAGTCACCCCGATCTCGGGCGACTCGGGATTCAATTGATGGCAGACTTTATGGCGCCGACTGGCTCGCTGTATTTCGATGCGATTTATGGTGCGTTTTATGGCCAGCGAGAGATTCGACAATGGCTTGTGCCCACGATGGCCGAGATTGAATTCATAGATTTCGTTCCCACAGAGAAGCCGGTGATCTTTGATGAAGAGGATGGGGTTTCCACTGTTGATGAATGGCAAATGTTTGCCAATCTGGGCGATGAAAAAATTCCTCTGTCGCGAGGCGTCAGTGTCCGTCGCTATCGAGATGGATGGATCACATGGGCCTGTGATGTATACGACACTGGATCGTTTCGTCAGCCACCTCCAGTTGAGTCAGGACTTGAACCTGCGCCACTGCCGCCCTTCCCAACCGTGGAGTGGCCAATCAACATGCAAACCGCCAGCACCTTGGTTCGTGAGACTGATTTTGAAGCCGATGCACGTACCTTTCACATCACAGATTCTGTTTATCACGATCCTATTTTTGGTGAATTCCACGGGCGTGAGGCAATCCGCGATTGGTTATGCGACATCATGCCCCGAGTTGGTGATGTTGAGTTTGCCCCAATCGGACCTCGCTTAGATAATGGTTCGGTAATGGTGCAGGAGTGGGTGCAGATGGCGATACAGCCAGATGGTGCTCGTGTTCCAATCACGCGTGGCACGAGCGTGCGTCGATCTGTTGATGGGTGGGTGGTATACGCAGCCGACTATCTAGATACGGCACCACTGTCGGACCCAGCAGTGCAGGCGGCCAGCCTTGCTGCCGGCTCAAGTATCACGACTGACGACATCTTGCGATACCGCACGACCTAACGAACTGACGGCCTTGCGTAGAGCGACGCAGCGCAAGTCGTGACAAACTAAAGCAGTATTGAAGTTCCGCAGGGAACATCGTCATTTCATTGAATGGGGAAACTAAGTGGTTCACACGCCAACAAGAGGAGACCTTCCAGCGCGAGTGGGACCACAGATTAAAAATGTGCCCGACTACGGACCGAGCGTGATGAGTCGAACCCCATATTCCGATTCCATTCAATACGAACTTGAGCGCGAACATGTTTTAGGGGCTCATTGGATCATTGCAGGTCGCTCCGAGCATGTAGTGACTGCGGGTGACTGGTTGAGTTTTGAAGGTCACGGAGAAACAGTTGTTGTTTCTCGTCAACCTGATGGATCGCTCAATGCATTTCATAATGTTTGTCAGCACCGTGGGGTTGCAATTGTCACCGAACAAAAAGGTTGTGGGGCGCGACGGTTTACATGTCCATATCACGGCTGGGTGTACGACACGACCGGAAAACTAGTCGGTGTTCCTGAGCGGGAAGATTTTTCAGATCAACATCTGCAAGATGTGCGTGCCAAGCAAGTCGCCGTTGGTGAATGGGGTGGCTGGGTATGGATCAACTTGCTGGGTCCAGAAGAAGCAGATCCATTGTTGCAATCAATCGGTCCTGAGATCACCTCTGACTTGGGTGCTTTTAAGATGCAGGACATGGTTCTGCACGAGGTTCTTGAATTTGATGTGCCAGTCAACTACAAGGCAATTGTTGATGGTTTCAACGAGATCTATCACGTCAGCCAATTGCATCACTCACCCCCGGAATTTGTGAAGGCATGCAGGAGTGCATCGTTTCATTTTGTCGGGGACAATTACATGTGCTTCGTGCCACGACCAGACAAGATGAATCAGTGGGACGAGGACTACGACCACCACAAAAACGCTATTTGCCACTATGTAGTTTTTCCAAATACCGTATTTAATTGCAACCCTGAGCACATTCAAGTTTTTAATCCAGTGCCTATTGGTGTTGATAGGACAAAATTTCTGTGCTGGCAATTGATTTATCCGGGCGATATGAACGATCCCGAGTACGCAACATACTTTGCCAAAATGCAGGCACATTGGCAAGCACTAAAGGGGGTTGTTGCCGAAGACATTGCCATTTATGAACAACTTGCCCGTACAAAGAATTCAAGTGGCTATACACAGAACATCTTGTCTGAGCGCGAATGCAAGATTCATCGCTATCACGAGACAATGGCGGTCAAAATCCAAGGGCGAGCGGAAAAAAGGAAATGAGAGCGGGTGAAGGGGATCGAACCCTCATAACGAGTTTGGAAAACTCGGACTCTAGCCATTGAGCTACACCCGCGAGACCGATAATTCTAGCGAGAGCCGCCTGTGTCTCAACGGGGCAAATTCAGGCAATGACTAAGGTACAAAGATGAAATACGACATAGTCATTCGAGGTGGAACAGTCATTGACGGACGGCGGACTCCTAGATATTGCGCTGATATTGGTATTCGTGATGGTGTTGTGGCGTCCGTCGGGCGAATCGCCGTCGGCGAGGGAGATCAAGAAATACAGGCTGATGGGCTCATAGTTGCCCCCGGCGTTGTGGACCTCCACACCCATTATGACTCCCAAGTTTTTTGGGATCCGTGGTGCACGATCTCAGGCTGGCATGGCGTGACGAGCGTCGTCGTGGGCAACTGTGGGTTTGGATTTGCTCCAGTGCGACAAGAGCAACGCGTGCGAGCGATGCAGACAATGGCGCGCAATGAAGCGGTTCCCCTTGAGTGCATGGAAGAAGGAATGCCTTGGGATTGGGAGACATATCCCGAATTTCTTGATTCGATTGCGCGCACACCAAAGGGTGTAAACGTGATGGCTTTTGTTGGAATCAACCCACTGCTGGTTTGGGTAATGGGTTCAGTTGAAGAAGCTAAATCACGTCCCATGACAGTGCCAGAGCGTCATGAAGTGGAGCGACTCTTGAAAGAGGCGATGACTGCTGGTGCGTGCGGGTGGTCTGCTCAACTACTCGGAAGGGGTTCTATTCAGCGTGACCATGACGGGACGCCGATGATAACCGACCTGATGGCAGAAACAGATTTAGTTTTCTTGGCGGAAGCACTTGGTCGCATCGGCACAGGGGGCATTCAAATGATTGGTGATATCCAGTCGGCAGATCTATTGGCTTCTCACAGTGGACGTCCTGTTATCTACAATGTTTTAGCACCGACAACGGATCAGCATGGCGCGCCGGCACAGTCGTATAAAAAAGTCATCGAGTGGTTGGCCAACACAAACGCTCGTGGAAATCGCATCGTCGCACAAGCAGTGACTTGTTCAATCAACTATGAATTTACACTTGAAGACTGGAATCTTTTTGACTCATCGGCCCTGTGGCGAGATCTGACGATGGGAACGATTGCTGAGCGTGCTGAAAAAATGCGCGACCCGATTCGACGGTTAGCACTTCATGAAGAATGGGCGAGTGGTAAGGCCCCACTTGCAGGCGGAGGGACCCAAGAGCGCGAGGAACGACTTGGTGTATCGCTTCTTGATCTTTTGCTTGCTTACGTCACCGTGGATGATCCAGAGATACGCAGATGGGAAGGACATACGGTGGCCGAGATTGCACAAGGCCTGAGTTGTCATCCGATCGATGCATTTTTGGATATTTCTCTGGCCTCAAATCTCAGTGCGGGATGGCAAAGTAAACCCAGAGACATTGATCCGACTGTGATGAAAGAGATTGCAACCGCGCCTTATGCAGTTCCGGGTTTATCAGATGGGGGGGCCCACACGAAGTTCTTGACAACTGGCTCTTATCCCACGGAGTTTTTGGCAACATGGGTGCGCGATCACAAAGTGATGCAATTAGAAGAGGCTCATTGGCGACTATCGGCTTACACGGCTCAAGTAGCGGGACTCAATGATCGCGGGACGATTGAAATCGGCAAACCTGCCGACATTGTTGTCTACGACCTTGAAGAACTTGCTCTTCTGCCGACCGAACGCGCCTTTGACTGGCCTGCAGGAGCATGGCGGCGTATACAAAAAGCGATTGGTTGGCGTTGGACAATCGTCAATGGCGAGATCACGTTTGTGGATGGTCAATGCACGGGAGCCACGCCTGGCGAACTTGTTCGGCACGGTCAGAAGTAGATACGAGACAGGTCGGACGACTGGTTCAATTTTGATTTTGCCAAGTATTGTCGAAGAGATTTATTTATTTCCCAGAAAGCCCATAGATGAGCGAACATTTTGATGTTGTAGTAATCGGAGCGGGTCTTTCTGGCATCGGTGCTGCCTATCACTTGCAGACGATGTGCCCCGATCGCACGTATGTGATTCTGGAGGGGCGCCAAAATCTCGGCGGAACATGGGATCTGTTTCGTTATCCGGGAGTCAGATCTGACAGCGATATGCACACCCTGGGCTACAGATTCAAGCCGTGGACGGAAGCGAAGTCAATCGCTGATGGTCCAGCAATACTGGCTTACCTCAGAGAGACGGCAAAAGAGAACGGCATTGATGGTCATATTAGATTTGGATGTCTTGCATCACGGGCCGAGTGGTCAAGTGTTGATGCACGGTGGTCGGTGCACACAGTAGACAAAAACACCGAACAAGATTCTGTATTTACTTGCAATTACCTTTTTATGTGCTCGGGTTATTACAGTTATAAAAAAGGCTTCACGCCAGAATTTGTCGGTGTAGAAAGTTTTGAAGGAACAATCGTGCATCCGCAGAAGTGGCCAGCCGATTTGGCCTATGAAGACAAAAATGTTGTGGTGATTGGTTCTGGGGCTACGGCCATGACACTAGTGCCGGCGATGACATCTACTGCTCGTCATGTCACGATGCTGCAGCGCTCGCCAACATACGTCGTCTCACGCCCTGACCATGACCCCGTTGCCGACAAGCTCCGTAAATTTTTGCCTGCAAAACTGGCGTATCGGTTGACTCGTTTGAAAAACACCACGATGCAACAGATTGTCTACAAAAAAACTCGTACTGAGCCCGAAAAAGTTAAGGCACAACTTTTAGGATTGGTTAGAGCAGAATTGGGACCCGACTATGACGTGGACACCCATTTCACCCCTAGTTATAACCCTTGGGATCAGCGTCTTTGCTTGGTTCCAAATAGTGATTTATTTAGGGCCATCCGCAAAGGCAGAGCGTCGGTGGTGACTGATCAAATACAAAATTTCACTCCGACCGGAATCCAACTTGCATCCGGTCAGCACCTTGAGGCCGACATTATTGTGACGGCAACTGGTCTCCAGATGGTGACACTCGGAGAAATGGAATTCGTCGTTGACGGTCAGTTGGTAGATTTTGCCAAGACGTGGACATACAAGGGATGCTCGTACTCAGGAGTTCCAAATATGGCATCGTCATTTGGTTATATAAATGCTTCTTGGACACTGCGTTCTGATCTGACATGTGAGTATGTCTGTCGGCTGTTAAATCACATGAAAAAAACTCGGACGTTGCAGTGCACTCCGCAACTGCGTCAAGAGGATCATGCAATGACCCCCAGATCATGGATCGACGGATTCTCATCTGGCTATATGGAGCGAACGATGCACCTGATGCCAAGGCAGGGTGATCATGCCCCGTGGATTAATCCCCAAAACTATGGTGCCGACAAGAAGATGTTTCGTAAGGCCCCAATCGAAGATGGCGTCATGCTTTTTACCGCCCCTGAGGTTGTTCTAAGGTCATGACCAAGGTTTTTGTTCACGGTGTTCCTGAGACCAGTGCAATCTGGAGTCTCGTGGTGGTTGAATTGAAAAAGCGTGGCATCAACGACGTAATTTTGCTTTCTCCGCCAGGCTTTGGGACCACAACTTCGAGTGACTGGCATGCAACGCAAGATGATTATTGTGCGTGGCTGACTGAAGAACTTGAAAAACTTGGGGGGACGATTGATCTTGTCGGCCATGATTGGGGTGCGGGACACGTATTTGGCGTCGTTGCGTCTCGAAGTGAACTGGTGCGCTCATGGGCTACAGATTGCGGGGGACTTTTGCATGCCAGTTATGAATGGCATGACGGTGCCCAGGTGTGGCAAACCCCAGTTGTAGGTGAGGAACTATTAGGTGGTTTTATTGATATGTCAGAAACAGACAAGGTTGCTGTGCTGACTAGCTTGGGAATGACAGATGGAATTGCCCGAGATGTTGCGCCAGCGTTGACCAAAGAAATGGGTCGCTGTATCTTGTCGCTTTATCGCTCTGCTATTCAGCCTGCAATGAGCAAACTTGGAACCAGACTCGCGCTTACGCAGCAATCAAACGGCCTTGTGATTATTCCAACAGACGACCCATACGCAGGTACTCCGCAAATGGCAGTTGATATGGCCGCTAGTTGTGGCGCACGATCCGTGATGCTAGAAGGTCTTGGTCACTGGTGGATGATTGCAGACCCAGTTGGAGCGGCTGATGTTCTTATCCAACATTGGCAGAAACAAATCTGATCTATTGCCTGATTCGCACCAAATCACGAGTGATCTCAGAAATTGTCGTGACCCCCGTTAGTGCCATCGTTCGGGACAATTCATCCTTGAGCATTTCAATAGCACGCTCCACTCCTTGTTCGCCCGCAGCACCAAGCCCATAGAAGTGCGCGCGACCAATCGAACAAATATCGGCGCCCAATGCAATCGCTTTGAAAATATCAGAGCCACGACGAATACCGCCCTCACAGATAATTATTAGTTGACCCTGCACGAGTTGAGCAGTCGGCTCAATGAGGTCGATTGGTGCAGGTGATCCATCTAATTGTCGACCACCATGATTGGAAATCATGATTCCAGTGACACCAATCTTGGAAGCGATGACGGCGTCATCGGTGGACTGAATGCCCTTTATGAAAAGAGGACCATTCCACTCCGCTTGGAGCCACTCAACTGCATCCCATGTAATTGAAGGGTCAAATTGCTCGTTTACATATGCCGACAAGGAGACGGCAGATCCGCCTGCCCCCCGAGAATCAGTTGCAACGTTGGCAAATGTAATCGGTTCATTGCGAATAAAATCCCATGTCCAAGAAGGGTGACGAATTCCGTCAAGGATGGTGTCAAGACCGATCTTGGGAGGCAATGTGAATCCTCGGCGAACATCGCGTTCACGTCGCCCGAAAACTGCGGTGTCCACAGTGAGAGCTAATGCCGTATATCCGCAAGCCCGAAGCCGTTGCAAGATATCGCGCAGCATTGCTCGGTCTTTCCACATATAGACCTGAAACCATTGTTGACCATTCGAGACGGCAGAGACTTCCTCGATTGAACGAGTGGCCAGAGTTGAATGGCAATACACCAGCTCAAATTTGTCCGCGACTCTTGCGACAGCAAGTTCTCCCTGAGACTGAGCAATGCGGGAGAATCCTGTTGGACCAAGCATAAATGGAAGTGATATTTTGCGACCCAAAAGTGTCGTGCTTGTATCGACAGCACTCACGTCACGCAAGATGCGAGGGCAGAGTTCTATTTGGGAGTAGGCCTGCACATTGTTGCGCGCGCTCCATTCGTCTTCGGCGGCACCATCGATGTAGTCAAATATTCCCCCTGGCAATCGCCGCTTGGCAATCGCCCTGAGGTCGTCGATATTTGCCGCTCGTTCAAACCTCCGTCGCCTACGAGAAAATTGGGGTTTCCTGAAGCGAATCACGCTCTGTAAATTACGGAAAATGCCCACGACAAGAAACTACCGCAAGTTGCTTTTAATCCTTTAGATGCCACCAATAGCCGTTATAACTGAGGCGAACTCTGTATCTCGGTCGGGATTTGCAGGTGGTTGTACCAGCACACCGTCAAGCAAGCCTGAAAACCATGATGAAAGAACTTCAGGAAGCTCTGACCATGTTGCTTGGGGAACCAATGCGTCAAAAATATCTTCGGTCAGGAGAGTGCCGAGTTGTGACCAGTCGTTCGCACGAGTCATCTGTTGAAGTTTTTCGCCCAATTCCTGCCAGCCGAATAATTCAAGTGTTCGGCGGTAGGCGGGTGTTGAATATAAAAAAGCAAGCACGGCACGTTGATGCTGACGACTCGCATCAAGTTCGTCCCGTGTTCGACCCAACGCGATAGGAATTGCGCCAACTATTGGGATCTCGCTTGCGAGGCGACCAGCAGATTGCTGACCTTTTCGCAACGCAGGGAGGCAGCGCTCGCGCAGAAATCGGGGGTGTGAGTTTGTTGGATGCGTTACAAAGCCGTCCGCAATTGCGCCACCAAGTACACAGGCTTTTTCATTGACACCCCCCAACCAAATTTTCGGTGAATCGTGGGGGAGCGGACCTGGATTGAAAAAAGGTTGGAGGCGATTGAGTTTGTAGTTATCAGTTTGCACATTGAGCGCTTCGCCCGTGGTGAATGAATTCCAACAAGCCCGAATAACTGCGACATAGTCGGACATGCGTTCGATGGGAGATGTCCAAGGCACGCCAAAGCGACCCTCGATGTTTTGTTTGATTTGGGTGCCAAGGCCAAGGTCGAATCTTCCGCCACTCATCTGCGACAGATCCCACGCTTGCAGGGCTAACAACATTGGACTGCGCGGAAATGCGAGGGTCAGGCTTGTTTGGACGCGCAAGGTCGTTGTGTGTTCAAGTGCCAGCAACGCCACGGCCATTGAGTCGTGAATAGTTTCAGGGACATGCAAAATGTCGTAGCCAAGAGCCTCGACTCGTTGCGCATATTTTGCTGTGTCGCATAGAGCGATTCGATCACTCATGCCCGCGATGACGCGCATGGATTTACTTATTGAGTGCGAGCAGGGCGCGAAGATGAAGAACGTTCTCTGCCACCTGAACGACGTGGTCCGCCACGATTGGCACCGTAGCCACCGCCACCTGAACGATTGCCACCTGAACGATTGCCACCTGAACGACTGCCACCTGAACGACGACCACCTTCACGACGGGGGCCCCGTGGGTCTTCAACGATTGGCATTTCACGGAATACTCGCTCACCGGGAGCAAGTGTCTGCAAGAACGTATCTTCTGGAGCCACTTTGGTGGTGGTTGCGTTGATGCCTGCTTCTTGAGTGAGTCTTTTGACAGAGCGACGCTGCTGATCGGTCATCATCGTGATGACGGTACCTGATGCCCCGGCGCGAGCAGTGCGACCGGAACGATGCAAAAATGCCTTGTGCTCTTCTGGAGGATCGGCATGAATAACAATGGCGATGTCATCAACGTGGATTCCGCGAGCGGCGATATCTGTGGCAACGAGGGTCTCAATTTTTCCCGATGAATAAGCGGCGAGGTTTTTGGCGCGCACCGCTTGAGACAAGTTGCCGTGCAATTCAAGGGTCGGAACACCTGCTTTGATGAGTTGTTCTGTAAGGCGCTTAGCCCCGTGCTTGGTACGAGTGAAGACAAGTGATTTACCGGGGGCTGCGCACAAATCGGCGATGACAGCAACGCGGGTATCTGTATTTACGTGCAACACATGATGTTCCATCTCGTCTATCTGGTGATGGTCTGAGTCAACTTCGTGAGTGACAGGATTATTGAGATAAGACCTGACAAGTCCGGCAATTCCGCGGTCAAGAGTTGCCGAAAACAAAAGCCGCTGGCAATCTTTTGGCGTGTCATCAAGAATTTGCTTGACATGTTGCAAGAATCCAAGATCAGCCATGTGGTCTGCCTCGTCAAGCACAGTTACCTCGGCGTCATCCATGCGAACATGACCTGATTCCATGAGGTCAACTAGTCGGCCAGGGCAAGCAACGACGACGTCTACGCCATCTCGCATCGCTTGTATTTGTCCGTTATAGGCGACACCTCCGTAAACGGTCGTGAACCGCATGTGCAGTGCGCGCGCAAATGGCGCAAGTACGTCGCGAACTTGGTTGGCCAATTCGCGCGTAGGAACCAGAATCACCGCACGCGGTGAGTTGGGGCGACGCTCAAAATTTGACTCATCGAGACGGGCGAGCAACGGCAATACAAAAGAGAGTGTCTTGCCTGATCCTGTTCGACCGCGACCCAGGGTGTCGCGCCCAGCAAGCGCATCAGGAATTGCTGCCACCTGAATCGGGAAGGGTGTAGCGATGCCCTGTTCGACGAGAACGGCGAGAAGGGGCGCAGGCAGACCGAGGTCTGCAAATGAAAGGGGACGAGCGTCCGCCATAAAATCTCCATTTGGGGGATAAAGCCACAGATACCGGTGTGTACCAATGGGCGCACCGAAGTGCCCTAGCACAATAACGCTTGATTTTCCAAAAAACCCATGAATGATGAAATTAATTATCGATTACGAATTTTATTGCGGTTTCGCCGATTCGGCGGGATGGCTTAATCACCCCGATCACAACGCTATAGAACTGAAGTAGGCGCCCCAAAACAAAGTATTTAGAGCGGATGGCGCGAGCAACCTGTTCAGAGGAGTTGCTATCTAAAACATGGGCCATGCCGCAATAAATGGTCGCACCATCCATGACTTTGCCGCTGCGGTCGCAAACAGCGACAGTGATGGCGGGGTTGCGCTTTATTCGGCCAACTTTGTAGGCGGATGCCCCTGTGGTGAAGCCGTATCCATCATCAAAAGGGACCACCCAAACGGCCGTCGAAACCGGCGTTCCGTCTGTTTTCAACGAAGAAAACGCTATGTATTTTGCCCCATCAATCTGATTAACCATGTCGGGGAGGGGGGACTCGAACCCCCGGCCTCCTGGTCCCAAACCAGGCGCGCTACCAAGCTGCGCCACTCCCCGGTAAAAAAAGAATCTACCGCTTAAAGAGCCCGCTTCGCCGCGCGTGTTATGCGGCGTGCTGTTTTTCCGATTGGGGCAAGATGACGTTGATCAAGGTCGCCGTGCTCGTGACCTGTCACGAATAAAACGCGATAACGCTGCCAATTAAAGCCGTTCGCCAACACAACTTTTCCCTCAGTGCCAATCGCAACGCCGTCAAGTTCAACCGTGGATATGACGGAGTCTCCAAGTTTGAGGTCAATTTGTCCCTCGTGAGGATGGGCAAGCGCATGTGGTTTCCAAAGTGGCATGACCACAGTCTTGCTGATTACCCACTCAACTAGCGAGGCAATCGAACAAGTAAGCACCCTGAGTGCGCCGCCGATACACTCTGAATCCTGTGAAAAGTACTCTCGAAGCCCTAGAGGGCAACAAAGTAAGGCTAAGTATTGAGATCGAAGAAGCCGAAGTAGATCGCGAGATTGATGCTGCTTTTCGCAAGATTGGCAAGGAACTTCGTCTGCCTGGATTTCGACCCGGCAAGGCTCCCCGCCAGGTGGTGGAGGCTCGCATCGGTATAGGTGCCGCTCGCACTCAAGCGATTCAGGATGCGATTCCTGAGTTCCTCAGTCGTGCTGTGCGTGAGCATGATGTGGACATTGTCGCCACGCCAGACGTCGAATTAAAAGAAGGTCAAGAACAAGGCATTGTAAAATTTGATGCAACTTGTGAGATCCGCCCGGAGATCACTGTCCCTGGCTACACGGGGCTGCGCGTTGAACTGTCGTCACCCAAAGTCACGGATGAAGATTTAGAAGAAGTGATTCTTGGTGAGCGTCGTCGGCATGGCGTGTTGACAGACGTTGATCGTGCGGCACAATCTGGTGATTATGTGATTGTCGATCTAGCAGGCCAGAGAGATGGTGAGCCAGTAGCTGGTCTCAACACCGAGGACTGGACCTATGAAATTGGTCGTGGTTGGGTTGCCCCGGGGTTTGATGATGAACTAATCGGCGCCGTTGCCGGCGCAGAACTTCTTTTCACTGCGACACCAAACGGAACTGAGATACCAGCAGATTTCGTGGTGAAGGTACAAAAGGTGCAGACCCTTGATTTACCCGAGTTAACCGATGAGTGGGTGCAAAATACAATTCCTGAATTTGATTCCGTCGCTGCGTGGAAAGATTTCACCCTTGAGCGACTCACGACGGGTCGACTAAATCAGATGCGAAATTCGGTGATGGAAAAAGTAACCGATGCTCTTGCCGAACTTGTAGACATTGAGGCTCCTGAGTCGATGGTCAATAATGATTTTCAAAGTCGAGTAAAAAACACTATTGCGCAATTTCAAAAGCAAGGAATAGCCCTCGACCAGTGGCTTTCGGCGACTGGTCAGAATCCAGAGTCGTTCCTTGAGGGTCTCAGGGTCCAGTCGCAAAAAGCCGTCAAGGTCGATCTTGCACTAAGGGCGGTTGGCGTAGCCCAACAGATTGAGGTAACCGATGATGAAATTGAATCTGAATATCGGATTATCGCTGAACAGGTGAAGCAGTCACCAGACAAAGTGCGCCAGGCGTATGAACAAAACGATGCAGTTTTGGACCTCGTTTCTCAAATGCGCAAGTCCAAGACTTTGGATTGGTTGCTCCACAATGTGGAGTATGTAGATGCCGACGGCAAAACTATGGATCGTGACCTAGTCTTAGGGCAGCACGAACACGAACATGAACACGAAGACATTGAGGCGACAGAATGAATATCCAGAACTACTACGTACCAAGCGTGACCGAACAGACGAGTCGTGGCGAGCGTGTCTATGACCTCTATAGCAAGTTGCTCAAAGAAAATATTATTTTTCTAGGCACACCCATTGATGACACGATTGCCAACTTGATGTGCGCGCAATTGATCCATCTTGAGAGTGAAAACCCTGATCGCGATATCAACATCTACATCAATAGCCCGGGTGGAGACATCACGGCACTATTTGCCATTTACGACACGATGCAATTTATCAAAAATGATATTGCCACTATCTGCCTCGGACAAGCGGCTTCAGCTGCAGCGGTTCTGCTGGCGGCCGGAACCAAGGGAAAGCGGTTGGCCTTGCCGCACAGCCGTGTGATGTTGCACCAGCCCTATGGACAGGTCGGGTACGGCCAGGTGACTGACCTCGAAATTGCCGCCCGTGAGATAATGCGGATGAGAGACCTTCTGGAGGAGGTTTTGTCGTTCCACACAGGCCAAACCCCTGAACGGGTTCATGTTGATACGGACCGAGATTTCGTAATGGAAGCAAATGAGGCCCTCGCGTATGGCATTATCGATGATGTGATTACATCGCGTCAGTTAACGGACCGCTCTGGCCCTATTCGCTGACCACAACCGAGAGGTGCCTCGTGGCCAAATTTGGAGACTCAGGAGAGATTCTGAAGTGCTCGTTCTGCGGAAAGTCGCAGAAACATGTCAAAAAACTCATCGCCGGACCGGGTGTCTACATATGTGATGAGTGCGTTGATCTGTGCAACGAAATCATCGAAGAAGAATTGGCCGAAAAAGGAGACGTTCGATTTGAAGTACTCCCGACCCCACAAGAGACAAGAGCCTTCCTGGATCAGTACGTCGTTGGGCAAGACCATGCAAAAAAAGTCTTGGCTGTTGCTGTTTTCCATCACTATCGTCGCTTGCAATACCAGCAGCAAAGCAGTAGTCGTCGCGACGAAGTTGAATTAGCGAAAAGCAATATCTTACTTCTGGGTCCAACTGGTTGCGGTAAAACCCATATGGCACAAACTTTGGCACGTCTGTTGAATGTGCCGTTTGCAATCGCAGATGCAACGGCACTCACGGAAGCTGGTTATGTCGGAGAAGACGTTGAAAATATTTTATTGAAATTGTTGCAGGCCGCAGACTTTGATGTAAAAAAAGCTGAAGCTGGGATCGTGTACATCGACGAAATCGATAAAGTTGCCCGCAAATCGGAGAATCCAAGTATCACCCGAGATGTTTCGGGTGAGGGCGTGCAACAAGCACTACTCAAGATCTTGGAAGGAACGGTTGCGTCGGTGCCACCTCAGGGTGGACGGAAGCATCCACATCAAGAGTTCATTCAAATTGACACCACCAATGTTTTGTTTATTTGTGGTGGGGCATTTGCTGGTCTCGAACAAATTATTGAACAGCGAATTGGCCACAAAGGTGTCGGATTCCACGGCACAGTCAAATCCAAAGCAGAAAAAGATCCGGGCGACTTGTTTGCACAGGTGTTGCCCGAAGATCTGCTGAAGTTTGGAATGATCCCTGAATTCGTTGGTCGATTACCAATGGTCGGGGCAGTCAATTCACTTGATCGCGCTGCCTTAATGGAAATTCTTACTGTTCCCAAGAATTCTCTTGTGAAGCAGTATCAAAAACTATTCGAGTTTGAAGATGTCGAACTTGAATTTACGGCTGCAGCGCTCGGGGCTATTGCAGATTTGGCACTGAAGCGTGGAACGGGCGCGCGCGGTCTGCGTTCCATTTTGGAGGAGATACTGCTGGACACCATGTATGAATTACCAAGTCGCACAGATATCGCCAAAGTAATAATGGACATCGAAAACGTGATCGAAAAAACCAAGCCAGAGTTGGTGTTGCGTGGCCCAAGCCGTGTTGCCCGTCCGCGGCGTGCCGCCTCGTAATCGTGCTGTTTGCCGACGCTCTGCGTTATCTCGAAGAGCACGCGTCATACGAAAAGACGGGGCGAATTGAATCACCATCACTTGATAAAACTCTTCGGCTATTGGCTGTCTTGGATGATCCACACAAGCTCTTCAAGATTGTCCATGTCACCGGGACAAATGGCAAGGGATCAACAAGTCAAATCATTACTAAGTTACTGATGGCCCATGGCCTGCGTGTAGGCACCTACTCCAGCCCCCATTTAGAGAAAATAAACGAACGATTGGCGATTGACGGTGAAGCAATTTCTGATGAGGAATTTGGAGATGCTGTTGCATCGGTAGCCGATGCAGAGGTACTGGCTGGTGTGAGACCAAGTTATTTTGAGATTGTCACTGTGGCAGCTTTTCGATGGTTTGCCGATAATGCCGTTGATGTTGGGGTGATTGAAGTCGGCATGCTCGGAAGGTGGGACGCCACCAACGTCGTCAATGCTGATGTTGCAGTGATTACCAACATTGCCCTTGACCATACGGAGTTCGCCGGTCCTGAACTTTCTGACATCGCACGCGAGAAAGCCGGCATCATCAAGCATGATTCGTCTGTTGTGAGTGGCGAGACACGATCAAGCCTTGTTGATATTTTTCGTAAAGAGACAAGTGATCAAATTCTCATAATGGACGAGGATTTTAGTGTCCTTGATAATCAACTCGCATTGGGTGGGAGACTTTTACATATTCGGACTCAACGCGGTGATTTTGCTGAATTGTATTTACCCCTGCACGGTGCCCATCAAGGTGAAAATGCAGCAGTTGCGTTGATGGCAGTGGAGGAGTTCTTTCGGGCTCCATTGCATTTTGAAACTGTTGAAGAGGCGTTCGCCAACGTGAGTATGCCCGGACGGTTTGAGATTGTCGGGTATCAACCACTCGTTATTTTGGATGGTGCTCATAATCCAGCAGGAGCTGATGTTTGCGCTCAGGTATTTTTTGAGGATTTTGATCCACCCGGAAGGCGAATCCTGATTGTCGGCGCACTGCAGGGCAGAGATATTAATGACACGCTGTCAGCTCTTCGCACTGACGAATTTGACTTGGTTATTTGCTGCACAGCCCCGTCACCTAGAGCACGCAGTGGGGAAGAAATTGCACTGGCTGCTCAGGGGCTTGGCTGCTCGGACGTGGTGGTGGAGCGTTCGGTGCAAGAGGCCTGTGATCGTGCCGTGCAAGATGCGTCATCCGATGATGCGATTTTGATTGCTGGTTCGCTCTATGTAGTCGGCGCAGCACGACCGCATTTGCGACTTATCCTGCCCTGAGGCTGTCAAAATGCGATATTTTCCAATTATCCTGTTCCCATGACGTCTCGCACCCTTGTTTTATTGAAACCAGACGCTGTTGAGCGTGGCTTGATCGGAAACATCGTGTCTCGCTTCGAAAAAAAAGGGCTACTCATCGTTGCGATGGAATTGCGCTCACTCGATGCCGAGATCCTGGCGCGTCATTACGAAGAGCATCGAGAAAAAGGTTTTTATGCCGACCTCGTGGCATTCATGTCGAGGGGTCCTGTTGTTGCGATGGCGGTAGAGGGTCCCGCCGACACGTGGGAAATCGTCAGGTCAATGATGGGTGCCACGAATCCCCGCACGGCTTCTCCAGGCACAATCCGCGGGGATTTAGGCACAGAATTCACCGAAAATCTTGTACACGGAAGTGATTCTGCCGATTCGGCGGCGCGCGAGTTGGGTATCTTTTTCCCTCGCCTATAGCGGGTTCGTCACTACACTTGGGAGAACCTAGGCGAGCAGGACAATGCTGGCCCAAGACCACACCTTATGAGCCGTAAAAATCCCTTATCCATCGGGCGAGATATCGCCATTGATCTTGGAACCGCCAATACCTTGGTTTACGTTCGGGGACAGGGAATTGTGCTGAATGAACCTTCGGTCGTAGCCATTGATATTCGCGATGGCAGACCAGTTGCAGTCGGGGCAGAGGCAAAACGGATGCTGGGGCGAACTCCAGCCAATATCAAGGTGGTGAGACCTCTAAAAGATGGAGTGATTTCAGATTTTGACACCTGTGAGAAAATGTTGAGATATTTCATCCAGCAAGTGTCCAATAGTCGCTGGAGTAAGCCGCGCATGATTATTTGTGTTCCGTCGGGTATCACGGGTGTCGAGCAAAGAGCAGTCCAGGACGCGGCTGAGTATGCAGGTGCCCGTAAACCTGTGCATATCATCGAAGAGCCGATGGCCGCAGCCATTGGAGCCGATTTACCAGTACACGAGCCGAGTGGCAATATGATCGTCGACATCGGAGGGGGAACGACAGAGGTTGCCGTGGTCTCCTTAGGCGGAATCGTGGTGTCTCAAAGTATCCGCGTTGCCGGTGATGAAATTGATGCAGCGATTATTGCTTATGTGCGTCGGGAATTTTCCCTCGACATTGGTGAAAACACGGCAGAAGAAATCAAAATTCAAATGGGTTCTGCAACCCGACTGACGCAAGAACTAAATGCCGATATCGGTGGCAGGAACACGGTGTCTGGATTGCCACAGACGATTGAAATCAGTTCAGAAAATGTGCGCGAGGCGATTGCCGAACAGTTGACATCAATCGTTGATGTCATAAAAGCAACCCTTGACCGCACTCCACCAGAACTATCTGCCGACATCATGGATCGGGGAATCTACTTGTCTGGGGGAGGGGCGTTACTAGCGGGACTCACGGATCGTGTTACACGAGAGACGGGAATGCCGTGCTACATCTCATCTAATCCTCTTTATGCTGTCGTGATTGGTTCAGGGCGAGCACTGGAAAACATCGAGGCGATGAGTAGCACTACAGCCTCGCCAAGCCTTGAGTATTAGGGACGAGCATTCTCATGGGAGGATTGTCGCGCCAACGCGTCATTGCAATACTTGCATTGACTTCAATACTGCTGATCACGATGGATTTGCGCGACAGTTTTCCAGTATCAGGTTTAAGACGATTGTTCGGAGTAATTTTTCAACCTGTTGAAGGAGCGACCCGCGTCATCACGACGCCGATCAACAACATTTGGCATGGAATGACAGACTATGGCGATGTATCAAAAGAAAATAAGCGCCTAAAAGATTTGATTGCGCGCCAAGAGGGAGCAACTATCGCCAACATTGCTGGTGTGCGCGAAGCACAAGAATTACTTGCACTTAATGGGCTACCAACTCTTGCCGGTATTGATTCCTGCACAGGTCAGGTTGTCGGCCAATCTCCATCAAACTTTTCTCAGACAGTCGAGATTAATCAGGGTAGACGATGTGGGATCAGGGTTGGAATGCCGGTGCTAAATGCGGCAGGTTTGATTGGCAAGGTCACTGAATCTCTTGATGATCGGGCTGTTGTCATGCTCATTACTGATCCCGCCTATTCACTTTCGGTTAAAATCGTCAATCAACCGCCTCCCGTAGTCACGGTTCCTGTCTTGGGGCCTGAGTCAGCACAAACCACAACAACAACTTCTACAACTTCTACAACCACGACGACCATTGCCCCCAAAAATACTATTTCAGGGTTCACGCCGGGCGTTACTGTCGCAACGATTCCTAGCACCTCGCAGATAAATCCATCTCCAGATGACGCGTCTGTAGGAGACATCCGTCCCGGACAGGGCAATGATTCACAGATCACCGTTCCGCCAGGAGCAAACCTGCCACTACGCGAGACAGGAGCTCTCGAAGGTCGGGGGATATTGCGGACCCCAATCGTGCGTTTTATCGAAAATCAGCCGCGTTTTGGATCTGTTTATGTTGGATCTCCCATTGTGTCTTCGGGAGGAGCTACATCTCTTGCTCCTCCAGACATTGTCGTGGGAACTGTGTCGCGAATAATCTCGCGCACGGGAACGCTTGGTCCACTACTTGAGGTCAAAGTAGCGGCGAATCTTGATTCGCTAAACTTTGTTCGTGTTTTGCTTTATCAGCCATCAACGGAACGGCCGGGAGCACCATGAACATGATCCTCATAATCGCCCAGAAGCCTGCCACCCGATTGTTTTTGTTGGCGCTTGTTGTGCTCTCGTTTCAGACAACTATTTTTAATACGATGCGTCCGTTCGGCGTTTGTTTACAAGTCATGTTGCTGCTTGCGACGAGCAGTGGTTTGGCACGTGGTTCAGAAGTGGGGGCAATTGCTGGCTTTGCCATTGGAATGATGTACGACCTCGTGCTTAGTTCACCACTCGGGCTTGGAGCGGTGGTCTTTGCGATTGTTGGTTACATTGCTGGCACCGCGAACGCATTCGTCCATGAACCCACTTGGTGGACGCGAATGTTATTAGGGGGAATGTCGTCAGGACTTGGCATGTTGCTGATGCCTGTCGCGCTCACCATCGTGGGTCGCGAGGGCGTGATGAGTCGACAGATTATTGTCGTCGCGCTAGTCGTGGGGCTCACAAACGCCGCGGTTACCGTTCCCGCGACGAGTCTGTGCCGCTTTGTGTTGACTGAGCCAAGCAAGGCTGGACTGTGACCGACAGGCCTGCACGCTCAAGACTGGCAGTCCTCGGATCCGTGTCGCTAATTTTAATTGGCTTACTTACGGTGCGTTTGTGGTTTTTACAAACAGTTGATGCTCAGGGACTGCAAGAGCGAGTGAGAGAAGTTCGCACGCGTACGGTGAAGCTGGTCCCCGAGCGAGGACGAATTGCCGATTTGAAGGGACGCATCTTGGCAGACAATCAACGAATTTTGACGATCACCATTGATCGGTTGGTGATTGCTAGAGACCTGCCGCGACAGCAGATGTGGGACAGATTGTCTGGCGTCTTAAACATGACCGCTCAGGATCTTGAGAAACAATTTCAGAGCAAAAAGTATGACCCACTTCAGCCTGTCACGTTGAAAGAAGGTGTAGCCGAAGATATCGGAATTTTTTTGCGGGAACGCTCGGAAGATTATCCCGGGGTTGATGTGCGCGAAGATTGGCGTCGAGAATATCCCTATGCCCCGATGGCGAGCCATGTCGTCGGCTTTTTAGGCGCGATCAAACCAAATGACATTTCGATGTACAAAAATTTGGGGTACGACCCGAATGCACGAGTAGGTCAATTTGGGGTTGAACAGACCTACGAGTACCAGTTGCGCGGTGTTCCAGGCTTCGTGAAGTACGAAGTCGATTCACTCGGCAATGTTTTGCGAGAACTAGATCGCAAAGAGCCAGTGCCGGGAAATGATGTGCAACTCTCAATAGATCTTGAAATTCAACAATTCACCGAGCAAGCACTACAAACAGAATTGTTGGTTCGGCGTCGCACTGAAGCAGCAACCGTGATGTTGGACGGAGTGCCCGATCCCAAGTATCCGCCAGTGACTTATTACAAGGCCCCTGCCGGGTCTGCAGTCGTGCTAAATCATGACACTGGAGAGGTATTGGCGATGGCGAGTTATCCAAATTTTGATAATCGCTGGTTTAATTCGGGAATCAGTGGAGAAAAATTTGGACAGATTTTTCCTTTGAACAATGATCCAGATCAATCAATATTGGTCAATCGCGCCATTTCAGGTCGCTATAACTTGGGCTCGTCATTCAAACCTTTCGTTGCCTACGCAGCCTTGCACTCAGGACAATTGGTTGGTGGCACGGATTACTACCTAAAAGACGATGGTTATTATCAGTTGACGAGTATCCCCGAAGAGCGGTGCCAACTTAATGTCAAATGCGTTTTCAAAAATGCAACCTGCGGAAATGGTGCTCCCTGTCGCTATGGCCGAGTCAATGTGGTCGATGCGCTTGCGGTGTCATCAGATGTCTTTTTTTATAAAATTGGAGAAGAAATTTTTTCGGAGCGTGGAAACCGTCCAGTGCTTGAAGAAGAAGTGCGTCAATTTGGGTTTGGTTCACCAACTGAGATTGACCTTCCATATGAATTCGTTGGAACAGTGCCAAGTAAAGATTTGAAAAAACGGTTGGCCGCGGTAGGGGCGATCACAGAGGATGAAGGTCGCAGTTATTACGTTGGCGACAATGTTCAATTTTCCATCGGCCAAGGCTTGATGTCGGCAACCCCTCTGCAGATGGCTGTTGCTTATGGTGCGCTCGCTAACGGCGGATTGGTTTTGCGACCAAAGGTGGTTCGTTCTGTTTGGGCTTCGGGAACTCAGGTTGCAAAATCTGGACGACTTAATTTTGGTACTGGAGTAGTCATCATTGACTTGTTGGATCCTGTTGTAAATCGTGACATGAATATGCCTGCAGAGATTCGAGATCCAATCGTGGAAGGTTTAACTCGCGTAATAAATGGGCCTGGAGTGAGATCAGATATCTATCACTCAACAACAGGGGAAAGACTGTTCAAAAGTTACCCCAAGGCTGTTATTCCTTTGGCTGGAAAGACGGGTACGGCGCAAGGATTTGGAAATCTTCCTTGGAATGACTCGTCTGCCTTTGGGGCATTCAGCAAAAATCCCGATAAACCGTATTCAATTTACGCGTATTTAGAAAAAAGTGGTTACGGATCGCGGGCTGCAGCACCAGTGGTGAAATGTATTTTCACAGCGCTTGCAGGACGCATCCGCCCCGACACAGTGGTCCCTGCGGATCCACTCGATCGCAGCAGTGTCGCTCCGGCGACTGCGCAATCACTGAGAAATCCACTTTGCCTTGTTGGTAGCGGATCAACGGTGCGTGATTAATGGCTTTTGCACTTTTTGAACGCGCCGCAGACTCAGGTCTTGGCAACGTGCGCCGAAGTTATGGCGAACCAAGTCGAAATATTGACTGGATCCTGATGGCGGCGGTCATTGCTCAAACGAGCATTGGCGCCGTCATCGTCTATTCAGCCACTCGCCCTCGGCTTTTGAACAGGGGCTTAGATCCATTTTACTTTCTTCAGCGTCAAGTCATTTTCGTCATCTTTGCGGCGGTGATGTTGGCTTTTGTCATGGCGCTTGATTACGGGGGTCAAATCCGAGGGAATGCAACATTGTTCTATGTTGGAACAAATATTTTGCTGGTGCTCGTTCTTGTTGCTGGGGCCGCCACGGGCGGTGCACGACTTTCATTCAATTTGGGTCCAGTTTCACTGCAGCCATCAGAATTTGCCAAAGTGGCGATGCTGGTGATGTTGGCAAGTTTTTTGGCAGATGATGATTCAGACACTGTTTCATATGAGCGTTTTATCCAAGGTTTAATGTTGGTTGGAATTCCTGCCGCACTGATCACGGTCGAGCCCGACTTGGGTTCAGCGTCAGTGCTAGTTGCGTGTGCAATGGGCGTGATGTTGGTGGCCGGAGCGCGAATGCGAAATATTATTTTTGTTTCGAGTCTGGCGATTGTGTCAATAACAGGAGCTGTCGCGGCTGGAGTGGTGAGCAACTATCAACTCCGTCGAATAACGGCTTTCTTTAATCAGAACTCAGATGAGGGACGTTTGCAAACGATCGTCTATCAAGTTCGCTTTGCCAAACGCGCAGTTGCCAACGGAGGAGTTTTTGGCAAGGGATATCTCAAAGGTCCTTTGACCAACGGCGCCTTTATTCCAGTGCAGTCAACAGATTTCGTTTTTTCGGCTGTCGGAGAGCAATTCGGGCTGATCGGGTGCCTTGTTGTCCTGTCGATTTTGGGGGTTATTTTGTGGCGAATCATGCGCATCGCCCAAATGGCCAAGGACCGTTTTGGTCGCTTTCTCTGCGCCGGCGTATTTACGATGATTTTGTGGCAGGCATTCCAAAATATTGGAATGACGATGGGATTAATGCCAGTTACGGGGGTTCCATTACCTTTTGTCAGTTACGGGGGTTCCCATACGGTGGCTTTTGCGATCATGGTCGGGATTGTCCAGAACGTCCATATGCGCCGTTTTCGCTAGTCGCCTCAGGTAACCTGAAGGGCAGAGGACAACAAGGTCCTAACGATCGTTTGGGTAAATGGCGCCATTTTGGCAGCCATCGGCCCAGCATGGCGCGCCTTTTGGTGCGACGTGGGAAGGGATTTTAAATGGACACCCCAAGCGGTGCTACACCTGCACAAAAGCGTCGTCGCGGTTCTCGTGGTGGCAAAAATCGTTCCAAGCGACCAGCAATTGATGGCTCTGCTTTGGATTCAGATGAGTCTGGAGAAGTCCAAGACGAGTCGGCGCGCGCCACGATTGATCCAAGTGAACTGCCCGACCCTCCTCATGAAGGTCGCGTCCAAGACCCAGAAGTTGCCCAACAGTCGCTTGTGCGGCGACCTCAAATAGGCGACACTCGACCAGCGCCTCGCCCGCCGGTTGAGCAGCCTCGCGGATCCAGTTCTCCAAGCAACGCCCAAAGTAACCAGCCGTCAGTCGCTGAGGAATCGCCTACAAGCACCTCACGAAAGCGCAATCGCCGGGGCGGACGCAATCGCAATCGCAATCGGGCGGGATCTGGCTCGGGGTCCAAGAAAACACCTATCGAGACTGATGCCAGCATCATCGAGCGACGTCGTGGTCGTGAGCGAAATGGTCGTCCTGTGGGCCGATACTTCATGTGTGTCCAAGTGCGCGGCGGCATTACTCAAGTCGCAGTTCTTGAAGGACGAAGCCTGATTGAGCATTATGTCAGCAGACCAGCCGACGACGTAGCCCAGATTCACGGAAATATTTATCTAGGGCGAGTGCAAAATGTTTTGCCAGGAATGGAAGCGGCGTTTGTTGACATTGCTACTCCTAAAAATGCGGTGTTGTATCGCGGGGATGTGCAATTTGATCAAGAAGATGTCGAAGGAGCCCCAGAAGCGCGAATTGAACAAATTCTGCGATCAAGCCAAATGATTTTGTGTCAGGTCACAAAAAATCCAATTGCGGCAAAAGGTGCTCGACTGACTCAAGAAGTGTCTCTGCCGGGTCGGTTCGTTGTCTTGATTCCCAACAGCAAGGCCTATGGCATTTCCAAGAGGCTGTCAGACTCCGAGCGCCGTAGATTGCGGTCAATTCTTGATCGTGTCAAGCCCGAAGAACATGGTGTTATTTTGCGCACTGCGGCTGAACACGCAACAGAGCAAGAGTTGACTGCGGACATGACGCGTCTCGTTGAGCAGTGGAAGATTATTGAAGAAAAAGCCAAAAACGCCAAAGTCCCGACACTTCTATATCGTGAGCCCGAACTTGCAGTGAGGGTGATACGTGAGGAGTTCACCGGGGAACATCGCGGGGTAATCATTGATGATCTTCGTCTGTATGAAGATGTCAGAGACTATGTCGGAGCATTTAATCCAGAACTAGTCGACCGAATTGAGTACTACGACGTCGCCGCCCAAACTTTGTCTTTATTCGAGACGCACCATGTGCATGAGCAACTTCACAAGGCCCTTGATAAGAAAGTGTGGTTACCATCGGGCGGCTCATTGATTATCGAGCACACAGAAGCTTTGACGGTGATCGATGTAAACACCGGCAAAAATGTCGGTTCTACCAGTCTTGAAGAAACCGTATTTCGCAACAACTTAGAAGCAGCCGAAGAGGTCGCGCATCAGTTGCGTCTTCGAGATATTGGTGGGATCATTGTCATTGACTTCATTGATATGGAGATCAAGGACAATCGCAAGAAGGTGCTGGAATCATTCAAGATCGCCCTCAGCAGGGATAAGACCCGCACTCAGGTGTTTGATATCTCAGACCTTGGCCTCGTCGAGATGACCCGCAAGCGAATCGGTGAGGGTTTGCTGAACTCTTTTACCGAACCGTGCCCCGACTGTGAAGGGCGTGGTGTCAAAGTGGATTATGAGCTTCTGAACTGAAGCCAAAATCACGGGTATTTTCCAAAATAAGCAGAATCTGGTGAACGGGACATTGTCATTTCATCAATTACAGAGATAGAGTTTTCAATCGTTATGTACGCAGTAATCGCATCAGGTGGCAAGCAAGAAAAAGTAGCCCAGGGTCAACAGGTTCAGGTTGAACTCTTGCATGTCGAGGACGGCACGGAAGTGTCGCTTCGTCCAATCATGCTCGTTGACGGTGACGCCATTCTGGCAACACCAGAACAACTCAAAGGTGCTTCCGTTACAGGTCGAGTTGTTGGAACCGCCAAGGGACCCAAAATTGACGGCTTCACATACAAGCGACGCACGAATCACCATCGTCGTTATGGGCATCGTCAGCAATATTCTGTTGTTGAAATTACTTCAATCTTGAAAGGCTGACACCAAATGTCCAAGACAAAAGGCGGCGGCTCGACGCGAAATGGTCGTGACTCAAACGCTCAGCGTTTGGGGGTAAAAGTTTTTGATGGAACCAGCATCAATGCCGGGACCATTCTCGTGCGTCAGCGTGGCACCACTGTTCATCCCGGTAAAAATGTGGGCAAAGGCAAAGACGACACCCTGTTTGCACTTGTCGCCGGCAATGTCAAATGGGGCGAGCGCCGCGGCCGCAAAGTAGTCGACGTACTGCCATTTATTTAACTCGAACCGCGGGGCTCACATGATGGTGTCGATGCCTTGTGGCAATTTGGAAACGTTGTAATCGAGCAATGTCACTGCTTGTCGACACGCAAAACGATCCGTCATTCCGCCAACATAAGTAACCGCATTGCGCACAGCCATCATGCTGTTGGGGTCGGCGGGTAAAAAATCGGCAGCCTCTGGTAGGTCGCGCGGGTTGGATGCAAAATGGTCTACGAGAGAGCGCAGTAGGTCGATAACTGCCTGCGCTTGAACTTGGGAGTCAGGACGCAAATAAACTTGGTCGTAGTTGAATTGTCGAAAGGCAGCGAGTGCGTCTGCTGTGTCTGGGACCATACCGATGAGGCCCGTGGTCGCAGTTGCCTGAATCATGGAGTTGATGAAAGTGTGCAGTTGTCGACCACGTCTTTCACCGCAGCGGGTGCGAACGATGTCGGGAAGTTGTGCGGGGGTGACGAGTCCGGCAGCGACAGAGTCTTCGAAGTCGTGGCACACATAAGCAATTCGGTCGGCCCAACTGACGACCTCTCCCTCGGGTGTGCTCGGTGCAGGACGCGACCAACTGTGATTGCGAATACCGTCAAGTGTCTGAGAACAAAGATTGAGTGGGAGCAAAACAACGTCTGATCCCCAGACGGCGTGGTCGTAACCACCCTCGATATAAGGCGAAAGCGCGTCTTCACTGGCATGACCCCCAGGGCCATGTCCGCAGTCATGGCCAAGGGCAATCGCTTCCGTGAGGGCAACATTTAACCGCAATGCTTTGGCCACCGATACTGCTACTTGGGCCACCTCAAGGGCATGTGTGAGGCGCGTGCGTTGATGGTCGTGAGGGAAAACAAAAACCTGAGTTTTGCCCGAGAGGCGGCGAAACGCAGAGGCATGCAAAATGCGATCACGATCGCGCTCAAAACAAGTTCGGTATTGATCGGGCTCTTCTGCAATCGCCCGAGTTCCCGAGGAAGTGGCCGCAGTTGCATGCGGGGCAAGCGTCGCGGTTTCGGCTTGTTCGCGGGCAAATCGATCGGCGATGTCCGTACTGCCTGGGCCCGCCCACGAATCAGCATGTGCCAAGCGAATGTCGGGAGTCGTATGGCCAATCATCGTGGCAGCCCAATCACGAGATCGCTTGGTCTGCTCGGTTGGAACAATCTCTTGATTTGCCATGTAAACACGATAGGTCACGCTTGGACCAGGGATGTGGAGACTGTGTCACCGATAGCCTGACAGGTGTGAGTGCATTCGTTGACGAGGCGCAATTAAATGCCAAGGGCGGAGATGGTGGTGCTGGCTGCGTAAGTTTTCGACGTGAGGGCCCCGAGGCTTTTGGGGGGCCAAATGGTGGAGATGGTGGCAAAGGCGGAGACGTGTGGCTTGTCGCAGATCGAAATGCAGCATCGCTGTTGGCCTTTCGAGATCATCCGCACCGCAGTGGTGCCAATGGTGTGCACGGTAAGGGCAAAGATTTGCACGGCAAACGTGGAGCAGATTTAATCGTCGCCGTTCCTGAAGGAACCATCGCCCGTGACCTCTACAGCGGTGAAATTCTTGCTGACCTAGTTAACCACGGAGATAAATGGCTTGCAGCAGCGGGTGGAAGAGGCGGACGAGGCAATGCACGATTTATGACCAACCGCCGACGTGCTCCAAGTTTTGCCGAACAAGGTGAACATGGCGCCGAGCGGTGGATGCGGCTTGAACTCAAGTTGATGGCTGATGTGGCATTGGTCGGTTTTCCAAACGCCGGCAAGAGCACTTTCATAAGTGTCGTATCTGCTGCGAAACCAAAGATTGCCAATTATCCGTTCACAACTCTTGAACCTCATCTTGGTGTCGTGCGTCTAGACAGTGCAACTGAATTCGTGATGGCAGATATCCCTGGACTAATCGAGGGAGCAAGCGAAGGTCGTGGATTAGGACACCAATTTTTACGCCATGTGGAGCGTGCTCGCGTGCTGTGCTATCTAATCGACCTGGATCCGATGGAGGCAATTTCTCCGCAAGAACAACTCGATACCTTGCGCCACGAGATCGGGCAATATCGCCCAGAACTACTTGATAGGCCATCTTTGGTGGTCGGCACCAAAGATGACAGCGCGAGTGATCAAGTTATTGCCGAGTGGACCCATGAACACATGTCAGCCATCACTCGTGCCAACGTCCAAACGATTGTGGGCAAACTCGCAAACCTCGTGCAACAAGCCAGGGGTCAAGAACCGGTTTTTGAAGCTACCGTCATCATGCGTCCAGAGCCTGATGGCAGTTGGGTTGAAAGAATCAGTGACGACGAGTTCCGCGTTTTTGGCCGCACAGCTTTGCGTGCCGTTGCCCTCAATGACGTATCTAGTCCTGAGTCTCTCAATTATATTGACGACCGCCTCACCAAGCTCGGCGTACCCAAACTTCTGGCCCGTGCAGGTGCCAAAGCAGGCGATGTGGTGTGGATTGCAGAATTCAGTTTCGAATACATCCCGGATATGTGAGTCTGTAGAGATGAAAATTGTTGTCAAAATTGGAACTTCCTCGCTGACCAATGATGCTGGCGTGTTGCGACACGATGTAGTTGAAGTAATCGCAAGACAGATTTCCCAAGTCAAGACTGCGGGGCACGAAGTAATTCTCGTGACATCTGGTGCTGTTGCGCTCGGCATCGCTGGCTTGAGTCTTAGTCGCCGACCAACTGACGTCCTCTCGTTGCAGGCTCTGTCTGCAGTTGGACAACCACAATTGATGGCGGCGTATGCGGCCGAATTTGGTCAATATGGCCATCAGGTCGCCCAAGTGTTGCTGGTGCCCCATGATTTCGTCGACCGCACCCAATATCTACACGCACGTAGTACCATGCTGAAACTTCTTGAACTTGGCTGCATACCAATTACCAATGAAAATGATGCGATTGCCAACAACGAAATCAGATACGGCGACAATGATCATTTGTCAGCATTAGTTTCTCATCTGGTTTCGGCAGATGTTTTGCTCCTGCTCACCGATACCAATGGTTTATACACCGCCAACCCCCACACTGATCCAACGGCTGAAATAATTCGGGTTGTCAGTGCTGATGACCGTCTTTTGCAGGTTGATGCCCAAGAATCCGGTACAGATCGCGGAAGCGGTGGAATGGCCTCAAAAATTGCTGCGGCACGAATTGCGTCGTGGTCGGGCGTAGTTGCGGTCATTGCCTCTGCAGAAGCACCTGACGTGATTGCGCGTGTTATCGCCGGCGACGATGAGATCGGTACCCGATTCCTACCTCACGACCGTCAGTTGTCGGCACGCAAGTTATGGATTGCCTTTGCCTCTGAAGTAGAAGGAAAGGTTGTTGTCGACGCGGGTGCCCGAGCGGCAATGATTGAGCGCGGCACGTCGTTGTTGCCAGCTGGCGTGGTCGGTGTGTCGGGCGATTTTGCTGCTGGAGCTACGATTGAGATCTGCGACCAAGAAGGCGTTGCCTTCGCCCGCGGAATGACGGCGATGTCAATGACACAAGTAGAACAAAGTCAGGGCAAGCGCAGTTCCGATATCGACAATTCCGGCACGATAGAAGTCGTGCATCGAGATGATTTGGTTATTTTGTAATTCTATAGATTTTGATCATCAGCAACATAGGGTGATTGCGCCGTCGTTGCACTTGCCACCAAATGAGCCTTAAGTTTGCGTATTTCTGGAATTCGCAACGCGTATAGACCGCCGATATAAATAATCAATCCTGCAGTGATACATAAAAAGACCTCACCAAAGCGGGCAAGCGATGAGATCGACTCAAGTCTGACTTGCATGAGTTGCAGTACAGCAGCCATGGCGCACGTTGCAACTACTGCTCGCCAGAAAAGCAGACCCAGGGAAGCCCACTTTATTGCCGCATAACGAGTATGTAAAATTGCGATTGCCAACACAGCAGAGATCGAATATGCAATACCAAAAGCAAGTCCAAGCCCGAATACCCCGTGACGGTCAACGAGCAGAATGGCAAGAATAATATTGATTGTATTTTCGAACAGATTTATAAAAAATGGCGTACGGGTGTCTTGATGAGAGTAAAAACCACGCAGAGTGAAAATGTAAATTGAAAATCCAACAAGTCCGATGGCAAAACCAGAAAGGGCGCGAGCAGTATTGGTGGCTGCAGCAGAGTCAAAGTGACCGTGTTCCAGCAGAGCACTCACGATGGGGTGCGATAAAATCAGCATTCCTGCCGACGCTGGCAGAGTCAATAGGCCGATCCAGCGCAATCCACTTGTCATCCATGTTGCAAATCCATCCCTGTCAGATTCTTGGACGCGTCGAGCTAGTTCAGGTACAAAAGTCGTGGCAATCGAAATAGCCAGCAGGCCATGAGGGAGCATGAAGAAAGTAAATGCTTTGCTATAGGCATCTTGGTCACCGCTTCCAGGCCTTGCGAGGTTTTTAATCGCGATTAACGCAATCTGGTTTGTTATGACGTAGCCAAATGTCCATGCCGACAGGCGTGCGAGTGAACGAACTGCTGGGTGTTTGAACTGTGGCGTGAAACGCCATTTAAATCCCGCAACTCTCAAGGCAGGTATAAGCACTATCGCCATGGCGGCGATGCCTGCGGTAGATCCGAGTGTCAGGAGTAAAAAAAATGTTTTATCGTTGAGGGCGTCATCAAGAGTTGGTGTTCCGTCCCGAGTGAACGGAATAACAAGCAATGATGAAATAATAACAAGGTTGGACAGCACTGGTGCCCAAGCAGCCGCCACGAAGCGCCGTCGAGCATTGAGCAAGGCAGTTGCGATTGCGGTCAATCCATAGAAAAATATTTGAATCAAAAAGATTCTTGTCATCACGGTTCCGACATTTCGAAACTGAGACGCACTTACAGAGCTACTTGGATTCAGGGAAAACATTCTGAAAATAAGAGGTGCTGCCGCGATTGCCACTACGGTGGCCGCGATAAGGGCAATGAGTGAAACAGTTACTACTGCCTGGGTTCCCTCGTCGTCGTCTGCATCTTTTTGTTGAGAGGCGAGTTGTGTAAAAAGTGGGACCAGCCCCGCAGCCAGTACACCACCCACGAGTAACTCATAGATTGAGTTTGGTGAATTATTGGCTCCGTCAAATGCGTCAGCCAGAGCAGTTTGACCGATTATCACTCCGAATACGATGATGCGCAAAAGTCCTGTGAGGCGCGAGATGGCCGTGCCGATGGCAACGACCACCGTGTCTCGAAACATAGTACGAGCGTAGAGGCACAATAGGTTCGCCTGACTGATACCAGTTCTGTTGCTCCTAGTACGGTTGAGTTCTTATGAACCACCGCCTTGAATCAGTACAGACCGTCCGCCAAGGCCTCAAGGACGTTAATTATTTGGCCGATGATGGTATTGCTGGTGTGGTTTTTTTAGCCGAGCGGCTGGGGAAACCAGTCCTTGTGGAGGGTCCAGCAGGCACGGGCAAGACTCAACTCGCCAAAAGCGTTGCTGACTTCACGGGTGCCAGACTCATCCGCCTGCAATGTTATGAAGGTCTTGATGAATCTAAAGCGCTTTATGAGTGGAACTACAAAAAGCAGTTGTTGCGAATTCAGGCTGATCGAAAATCCGACTCGTGGGAAGATGTACACGATGACATTTTTGGCGAAGACTTTTTGCTGACAAGACCACTTCTTGAAGCCATCACTAGCAATGATCCTGTTGTTTTGTTGATTGACGAAGTTGATCGTGTCGAGGTTGAGACTGAGGCTTTGCTGCTTGAAATTTTATCCGAGTATCAAGTATCGATTCCTGAATTAGGCACTATCCAGGCGAAGCAAATCCCGTTGGTGTTTTTGACTTCAAACAACACTCGTGAATTGTCAGAGGCTTTGAAGCGACGTTGTCTTTTCTTGCACGTGGACTACCCGGACATGGAACGCGAAAAAGAGATTGTGCTCACGCGTGTTGAAGGTATTTCTGAGAACCTTGCAGATCAAATCGCGCGCATCGTGCGCAGTATCCGCCAGTTAGATCTTAAAAAAGCTCCTTCAGTAAGCGAGACAATCGACTGGGCTCGGACTCTTGTATTGCTTGGAATCGAATACATTGAAGCAGAACAGGCAAAAGAGACTCTTCATATTTTGTTGAAATATCAATCCGATATCGCCAAGGCTGCCAAAGAACTTTCGATCGACAAGTAAACAAGGAGACCAATGCTCGATCTTTTATCGGGCTTCATCACAGAATTGCGCAATGCAGGTCTGCCAGTGAGCCTCACCGAAAATCTTGATGCCATGGAGGCAATCAAGCACATTCCGATGGAAGATCGAGATGCATTTAAGTATGCACTCGGAGCAACACTGGTCAAAAATAATTCTCATTGGCGTTCTTTCGAGACGGTGTTTGAGGTCTATTTCAGTTTGCGTGGGGCAGAATACGCAATTGACGGGGACAAGGATGCCGACGAATTCTGGCGTGAGATGCAAGAACAACAGCGTCAAGGAGAGGCCAACGGTAGTTCTGGCGGCATGGAAGGACTATCCGCAGAAGAATTGATGAGTATTTTGATGAAAGCCCTGATGGCGGGAGATCAAGCAATGATGCGTGCCCTTGCTCGGCAAGCGGTGCAGCGGTTCGCTGGCATGGAGCCTGGACGGCCTGTTGGTGGGACCTATTACCTCTACAGAACATTGCGCAATTTGGATTTGGAGGCGATGCTTGAGAAGTTGATGGAAATAAGTCGTCAAGAAGTGGGCGGGGAATTGACTGCGCTTGAAGAACGCCTCGAGAGAGATGAACACGAAGATCAGATTGAAAAATTCAAGCAAGAAATTGAATCTGAAATTCGCCGCCGTTTAGTTGCCGATCGAGGAGTCGAGGCGATGGCCAAAACGTTGCGCAAGCCCCTGCCAGAAGATGTCGAGTTCATGCATGCCAGTCGAGACGAGATGCAGAATTTAAAAAAGGCTCTGCAACCCCTCACCCGAAAATTAGCGGCACGGCTTGCTCGCAAACGTCGCCACGGACGCAAAGGACCATTGGACTTTCGCAGCACGGTGCGACACAGTTTGAGCTACGGCGGAGTGCCTGCAGATCCACAATTCAAGTATCCGCGGCCAGCAAAGCCAGAGTTGATGGTGGTGGCTGATATTTCCGGCAGTGTTGCGGCGTTTGCCCGATTTACCCTGATGTTGGTGTATGCGATTCAGGGACAATTCTCAAAAGTGCGTTCATTTGTTTTTATTGACGGCCTTGATGAGGTGACTGAGTATTTTCGGAACACGGAAGACATCAGCGTGGCGATTCAGCGAGTCAACACGGAGGCAGATGTCATCTGGGTCGACGGACACAGCGATTACGGTCATGCTTTTGAGGTTTTTTGGAACAAGTTCGGCAAGGAAATAGGACCCAAGACGACCGTTCTTTTGTTGGGTGATGCGCGCAATAATTATCATGCCTCTGGTTCGTGGGTAGTAAAAGAAATGCGTCAGAAAGCCCGACATGTCTACTGGCTAAATCCTGAACCCAAGTCCTACTGGAATACTGGTGACTCAATAGTTGGTGAATACGGAACCTTTACCGATGGTGTTTATGAGTGTCGAAATATGCGACAACTTGAATCTTTTGTGGAGAAACTGGCATGAGTAACACACGTCTAGTCCTAATTCGTCACGGTGAGTCACAAGTGACCGTCAAACGAATACTCGGAGGTCCCCGATCCTGTACTGGACTATCGCCACTTGGTCGCCAGCAGGCTGAGAGATTGAGAGACAGGTTTTTGTCGAGCGGCGAAATTCAACCAGACGTCATTATTTCTAGTAGGTATCCGCGAGCACTTGAAACGGCCAACATCGTGGCGCCAGGGCTTGGAAGTTTACCAGTGCAGGTTGATGCCGCATGGGGAGAGCACGATCCTGGTCCCGAATGTGACGGAATGAAGTATGCCGATTTCGTGGCTCGATTTGGACATGTGGACTGGAGCGGTGATCCCGATGGAGTCACTTTTCGTGGCGGAGAAACAGTCGCTGAATTCAGCCATCGCGTGCGCGGAGCTGTTTTCAAGGCAACAAGCCAATACGAAGGCAAAACAGTGGTCGTGTTTTGTCACGGCGGAGTCATAGACGCAAGTTTGCGACGCGCCTTGAATGTGCCCCCGGTCGGGGGGTTTGACATTTATACGCTCAACACAGCCATAACGGAAATCGTTCATGTGGGTCCGAATAAATGGCAGTTGCATCGTTATAACGACTCCTCGCATCTCGCTGGACTACCAGCGTCAACATTGATTCATAGCGAGTCCTCCGGGAAATAACAAACATGTCTTCCCTGCGCACGGTCGTTGTGGTGGGTGGAGGCACTGCTGGTTGCACGGTGGCAGGTTCATTGGCAATGGATGAAAACATCTCCGTGGTTTTGCTGGAAGCAGGCGCTGATTTGGGCAATGGTCAGGATCGAGACTTTTTTCAGGTGTTAAAAAATAAAGACGACTCAATAAGTCATCTGCAGGTATCACTGACAGAGACCTCCTCAACAGCAAATTATCTTCAGGCAAAAGGGTTGGGTGGTGGTAGTGCGATCAATGCCATGGTGTCGCTCCCGGGTCATGCAGACGGCTACAACGAATGGGCACGAGAATTTGGGTGCACAGAGTGGGCGTGGGCGAGTGTTGCGCAAGCGTTCGACGGCTTGCCCTTGGCATTACATCGGCCAAACGATGATGAACTGGGAATAATGGGTGCCGCGTTGCTCGAGTGCATTCCGCAAGCGCAACGGTCTCCACTTGCGTGGCACAACGGACGTCAATCTGCGGCAATGTTTTTAGACCAAGATTCACGGAAGGGTGCTTTAGAAGTCCGCCTCAACGCAACGGTCTCGCGAGTTGTCATAAAAGATGGGAAAGCAGTCGGAGTAGAACTCAGCGAGGGAAACATAATACCTGCTGATCTCGTGGTGCTTTGTGGAGGTGCATTAGTGACACCTCAGATTTTATGGGCGAGTGACATTGCAAGACCAGCAATTGGTTCTGGTCTTCAGGATCATCCCGCAGTGATGCTTGGTACAGTGCTCAACGCACCTGCTGCAGACGGTTTTGTCGTGACAGCGCACGCATTTATTGAAATTGATGGTGTTGCTGATGCTGGACAAATCATGGCCTATAACTATGTCGGCGATACATCACGCACGTTGGGCGGACTCGGCGTGGCGTTGACTCATGTATGGTCCCGAGGCAAAATCAGTACCGACGGGTCTGACGTGAAGATACAATTCAACATGCTGAGTGATCAGCGCGACAGGCAGGCTTTTCGGTCACTCGTCCGCCAGGCAGCCAAACTGGTGGCTACGGGTGGTTTGAGTAAACTTGGGTTGGACTGGACCTGCGATGACAAGGCGACACCTTGTGGCGTGTTGCTTGAAATGCAAGATAATGAACTTGACTCATGGCTGATGTCAAATTTGGGGCATCAGTCTCATCCTGTTGGAACGTGTCGCATGGGGGAGTTCGAAGATGCTCTTGCAGTGGTATCCCATCGCGGGCAAGTCCATGGTACGTCTGGTTTGTGGGTAGCGGATGCTTCGGTATTTCCAAAGATTCCGAGAGCAAATACAAATCTGCCCGTCACAATGCTCGCCTCGCGAATTGCCGGTTTTATTTTGGACTTTTGTCGCTCTTAATTCTTCGGTGAACGACAAACGCCCAGCCGCCAACAATGCAGGCTGAAAAAAAGAACCATTGAACTGCGTACGAGAGATGTGTTCCGTTATCCAGGGTTGGATTGATTACTCGCGCTGGCCATTCTCCCTCGCGCGGATTTGAATCAAGTCGCTGGATGTACATTGGCGCAAGGTCACCATCAAACTGTGCATCAATACGCGGGATATCAATGCGCTGCCATTCCAAAACAACACCGATGGAAGCGTCAATCGCACCGCCAAAGGATCGGGTCTGAGACCTTCGGAGAAATCCAGTGACACTGACAATCGACCCAGGAGGAGGAGGCACGGATTGCGCCAGCGGAATGAAACCTCTGTTGATTAGGACGGTGAGCCCCGTTGTTGTTCGCAACGGCACGACAGAGTTGACACCTGCTGCGCCATTTTGTGATTTATTTACAACGGTAAAGGCATCATCAACGAGATATGAACCGGTAACCGTGACAGGTCGCCATTCAACTGCCTCTGGGGTTGTTTTGGCCGTCAAGATCGATTCAAGGGGGGTGACTGATGCCGAACTATTTGAGCGCACAAGGGAATTAAAGGTTTGCCGCTGGTCAAGTCGATGAAGTTGCCAAAAACCTAGATTCACCAGTAAAACAACCATGATGCCCGCCAAGAGGTGCAACAGAATCCAGCGCGGGCGAAGAAGAAAGCGATACATGGTCAATCCAAAGGTAGTGCGGAGAAAGCATCGGACTACCGTCATAGTGTGACAACTTTGGAATATACCCGAGAGAATTTGACGGACGAGTGGTGGTCGAGCATCTTTGGCCAATCCGTGACTGCTGGAATTTCATCTGCCATTGGTGACGGCCTTGTGGGAATGAATCTGCGTGTACCGCTATTTTCAGATTCCCCAGGAGTGCCCTCATCAGTTGTTGTGAAGTTGGCATCAAATGATCCCACAAGTAGATTCACAGGAATCACCTTGCGCAATTACGAGCGTGAGGTTAAATTTTATAATCATCTTGCAGCAACAGTTGATATCAAAGCACCACGCTGTTTTTTTGCTGATTGGCACGAGACCGCCGGTGATTTTGTAATCGTTCTTGAGGATATGTCCCCCGCAGAACAAGGAAATCAGATCATTGGATGTGGACTCAATCACGCAGAGGCTGCCATTGATGAATTGGTGGCATTGCATGGTCCTCGGTGGAATGATCCAACGCTATGGGATGTTGATTTTCTGCAGCGCCGCGCAACGGCAGAGGACGCGATGACGTTGCAAATGATGTACAGCGGGGTAAAGACTGCATTTTTGGCCACCTTTGGTGATGCGATTTCGGCCACCTGTGGTGATGCTGGAATAGATTTTGTGGATCAGCTCGAAAAAATATTGACTCCTTATGTCTGCGAGCGAGAAGAACCTTTCACGCTTATCCATGGGGACTTTCGTTTGGACAATATGCTGTTCGCTTCTGCTCGCGGTGGTGCACGCTGTGTCGTCGTTGATTGGCAGACCCCGGGGCACGGGAACGGAATTGCCGATCTGGCTTACTTCATCGGGGCGGGTCTTGTGCTGCAGGATCGCCGCGCATATGAGCGACAACTCGTAGATCGTTATATTTCTGGGCTTCAGTCCCGGGGAGTCGATGTTGATCCAGCCTGGGTTCATCGGCTTTATCGCCGAGAAGCAGCGGCCGGAGTTTTGATGAGCGTGGTGGCATCTCAAATCGTGCAGCGCACTGAGCGCGGTGATCAGATGTTCACGGCGATGGCCACGCGTCATATTCAGCACGCCCTAGATAGCGAAACATTGTCACTGATCTGATGAGTCCCAAACTCAGTCCAACCCTGACTAGGTGTCGAAGAATCCTCAACGAACGGATTCGCCCCCAAGTGACGTCCAATATCGCTGATCTTGAAGTCTGGGCTGCGGCTGCAAATTTTGAGCCCGTGAGCTTTGAAGAAGCCAAAAATTTTGTCTATCAACCCTTTTTGCTTGGCTCCTCAATTGCTCCAGCGTGGCACACACGGTGGTTTATTCTGCGTGGCCATATTCCAAAAAATTGGGACATCAACACGGCGATAGCCAAGGTTGCCGTGCATCTGGATCTCGGCTTCATCGGCAATTATGACGGGTTTCAAGTTGAGGCGATGCTCTATCAGCATGGTCAGCCAGTGCAGGCAATTCAACCTGACCGCCGTCGATTCGTGCTTGAGGTCGCAACGCCTGGAGAAGATCTTGAGTTTTATCTTGAAGTCGCCACAACACCAATGGTGTCAAATCTTGGCGTTGGCAAAGAGTTGAACGGTCCCGTGATTACACCATACGCCGATCCTGCGACATCTCCGCTGACGCCTTTGTACCGCCTCGGCATTGCACAACTAGAACGTCGTCTCATCTCAATGGAGCAATTGGCCCTGATATTTGACACCGTTCTTGATCTTGCAACTGATTTGTCTAGCAACGATCCAATGTGGGGGGCAACAATTCGTGCGCTTGAGGATTCAATCGCAAGCATGGACATCGCTCACATGTCGCTGGGTGCGCAACGAGCAACAGAGATTCTTGCCGATGTGCTGGCACTGCAAAATGGTGATGTGAGTCATCAAATCGTGGCTACTGGACATGCGCATCTTGATACTGCGTGGTTGTGGCCGTTGCGAGAAACTCGCCGCAAAGCAGCCCGAACATTTGTCAATGCGACTGGAATGGCGCGTCGGCATCCGCAGCATGTTTTTAGCGCCTCTCAAGCGCAGCACTATGAATGGGTTCGATTAGATCATCCTGAGTTGTTTGCCCAGATACAACGTCTTGTCGCTGACGCTCAATGGTCACCAGTGGGAGGAATGTGGGTAGAAGCAGACCTCAACTTAAGCGGTGGGGAGAGCTTGTGTCGTCAGTTTTTATACGGACAGAGTTTTTTTGAAGAGTGGTTTGGTTTTAGAACCGATGTTGCTTTTTTGCCCGATGACTTTGGGTACCCAGCAGCGTTGCCACAAATCGTGTCACAGTCAGGATGTTCATATTTCTTCACTCAAAAGCTTTCCTGGAACGAAACAAATGTTTTTCCGCATCATTTATTTTGGTGGCAAGGTCTTGATGGCTCACGCGTACTGACTCATTTCAGCCCAGTTGAAACCTATAACGCGATAAATACCCCATCACAGTTGCGATTCGCTGCCAGGAACTATCTTGATCACGCAATTTCTGAGACATCATTGTCTTGTTTTGGACATGGGGATGGGGGCGGCGGTCCAACTGATGAGATGGTAGAGCGAACACGCTTGCTCGCAGATGTGAGCGGAGTCCCAAGGGTTCGCACTGGTTCCCCCTCTGATTTCTTTGCAGAAGTAAACGCTGCATCGGGAGAAGTAGCGCCGGTTTGGGTCGGCGAAATGTATCTTGAAAAGCATCGGGGGACTTTGACTTCACAAGTCAAGACAAAGCAAGCCTGTCAAGGTGCCGAAAGAGCACTTCGTGAGGCAGAACTCTGGAGTGTCTCAACCAACACGAGTAATCCAAATTTGACGCAGCAGTGGCAAAACCTCTTAACTCAACAGTTCCACGACATCCTGCCGGGATCGTCGATTACATGGGTGCATCAGGATGCAGAGCGAATATTGAGTGATGTAATTTTGGAAGCCCGCGCGATTTCGGTAGGGGCCATCAATGCCACTGACGAACAATATTGTCTGACAGTAATTAATGCATCGTCATTCGACCACTGTGGGGTCGTCATTTCAGATCTGCCCACTGGACTGATCGGACTCAGCAGATCAGAGAGTCTCATCGTTCATCAAGACGACCAAACATCAATGGTTCAGCGTTTGTCTTCTGGCCAAATCGCTTTTATCTGCAGTGTGCCTGCGCTGAGCGCGGTCCCTATTCGTGTTTCCATTGGTGTTGCTGTGGCGCCTGAACACGCCGTGGATGTGGTGCATGATGCGGCGGGTACGACGATGTCAAATGGCCTTGTCACAATGCATCTCTCTCCGACTGGAGAAATCGATTCTTTGGTGGAGATGACGTCGCGCCGAGACATCGTGCCCGCTAACGCTGCTATCAATTGCTTGGTATTACGAACTGATCAACCAGCCGAATATGACGCGTGGGACATTGACGAGCCAGATACGCGGGGTGACGGTACTGCGATCGAGGGTTGGTCTGTTGAACTCATTGAGTCAGGTCCATTGATGGCAGTGTTGCGCCGATTCTGCGAGGTCGGTCCATCACACTTTTCCCACGACATCATGTTTTATGCCGATCGGGCAACGGTGAGCAACGAACTGCATGTTCTCTGGAACCACGATGAGACTCGATTGCAGGTGCAAACACCGCTCGACATACATGCACTAGTTGCAACATGTGGCACCCAGTTTGGCCACATCGAGCGTCCACGACACGCCAATACATCATGGGACACCGCAAAATTCGAAGTATGTGCCCATCGGTACGTTCATGTTGGTGAACCACATTTTGGCGTCGCACTCATGAGCGCAGGTGCGCACGGCTTTGATGTTCGAGGCGACTCGCTTTGCATGTCGTTATTGAGGTCGCCTCGTTTTCCTGACCCTGTGGCGGATCGGGGTGAACAGACTCTGCAATGGACCTACTGGATCAATGCAGGAGAAGCCTTTGCCGCCGGACTTGAGGCGCAGGCACACCTAGTCACCGATCCTGTTTACGCAATACAGGGTGAATCTCGCATTGATGCGTATATCAAGCACGACTTAGTCGGAGTTGTCGTGGAGGCCGTCAAATATGCCCATGATGATTCTGGCGATATCGTCGTCAGACTTTGGGAAACGACTGGTGACCGAATTACAGGCAAGATACAGGTGCTCGGAACTTCGGGTGGCAACACGAATCTGTCATCCGCACACGAATCAAATATTTTGGAAGATATTTTGTCCGCAATACCCATCCGCGATGAATCAATTGTACTCACAATGCGTCCGTTTGAGATTCGGACTCTACGCTTTACACAATGAATCCTGATTCAAGAGGCCTGATCGTATTTGATGGACAATGTGGCTTTTGTCGAAGGTGGATTCGGTATATGAATCATTTCAAACGTCATCCTGAATCAGTCGCTTGGCAGCAAACAGACCTGGCAGCATTAGGTCTGACTGCGGAACAATGTATGGCCGCCGTACAGTGGGTTGGGCCCACGGGTGCGATTGCATCAGGGTCAGATGCGGCTGCGCGTGTTTTGATTGTCGCGGGTTTGCCGTGGAACATTGTTGGGCGACTTATGTTTTTGCCCGGAATACGCCCGATCCTGCAACGCGCCTACCGTTGGGTGGCAGAAAACAGGCGGCGTTTTCGCGGAGACCCGATACCAGAGTGACATTATTGCAATATGAAATTCAATCCGCGAAGTTCGTTGAGTTCTTTGGCTAGTTGGTCAAGATGATGAGGATCATGAGCGATGAGGTGGTGCTGGCGACTATCGGCGATAGGCATTGCAAGTATTAGGTCAGACCACGAACCAAAAGGCAGACCCAGCACAATTTGCAATGCGGTGGTGAGTGCCAAAACAGGATTTGTATCGTAATTACGAAGAAGCGTCTCGACATCATTTTTATTGAGTTGTCGAGGGCGTTGACTTGGAGCGGGTAAGTCACGCATCGCAATAATCTATCGGGCGATGGGAAAGCCACATTTGAGCACGCAAAACGCGCCAACCTCAACTCCGCCCGCTGAGAGATGCAATACGGTATCAGCGCAAATACGCCATCCCACCGATGAACCAAGGAAGAAATAGTGGTGCCCCTTGCTACGGTTGGAGGTGGCAAGATTAAAAAAGGGGACATCATGACGGACTGGAACTTCGGGCTTATCTTTAGGGCTAACGCCAAAAAAGCACCTAATCGGCCGGCACAGATTCATTCTGGAGTCACCCAAACATGGGGTACTTTGCATCAACGTGCCAACGCTCTTGCCACAGACTTGCTGGAGTCTGGACTTGGTCACCAATCCAAGGTTTCTTGTTATTTGTACAACTCACCTGAATATCTTGAGACAATGTTCGCAGCCTTTTTGGCTGGGTGTGCACCTATCAATACCAACTATCGCTACGGCGCTGAAGAAATTGTATATCTATTTGACAATGCAGATGCTGAAGCGGTCGTGTTTCATGGTGTTTTCGCCGAGTTGATTGATGGTATTCGTGCTCGGTTGCCAAAAGTTAAGCGCTGGTACATGGTGAGTGACTCGGTGACGACTGTTCCAGCATGGGCAATTAAATATGAAGATGTTGCGTCGCGAGTCGTCCCTGATTTAGAGCCCGAAGTTCCGCTTTCAGGGGACGATCTCTTGTTGCTCTACACCGGGGGCACCACAGGAATGCCAAAGGGTGTGATGTGGCGTCAAAACGATTTATATAACGTTTTGGGGTCTGGCGGCAATGCCCCAGCCGGTATTGCTCCCGTCGACAATATTGAAGAACTTCTGGAGAGACTCGACCCCCAAATTGCTGGATTGCGAACGTTGGTCGCATGCCCACTTATGCATGGGACGGGGCAATTTATGGCACTAAACACTCTTGCTGGTGGTGGATGTCTTGTGACGCTTTCAAATCGCAGTTTTGATGTGCCTGCCTTGTGGCAGACAGTTCAAGATAGCGCCGCAAACATCGTCGTTATCGTCGGACAGGCTTTTGCTGGCCCGATGCTAGAAGAACTTGACGCTCACCCGGAAAAATATGATCTCAGCAGTGTTGTCATGATTGCTTCGTCTGGGGTGATGTGGCAACACGAAAATAAACAAGGCTTACTTGTGCACATGCCAACAACAATCTTGTTCGACAGCCTCGGTTCGTCCGAAGCTGTTGGTCTCGGCGGATCAATGAGTGTAAAGGGCGCAGCCCAAAAGACCGCCCAGTTTGTGCTTGGCCCTAATTGTGCTGTGTTTACTGAAGATGGCGATCGCGTGCAGCCGGGCAGTGGAAAAAGTGGTGTCGTTGCAGTTGGCGGCGCAATCCCGCTGGGGTATTACAAAGACGAAGTAAAGACCACGCAGACTTTCAGAATTTTTGAGGGGCGTCGCTGGAGTGTCCCGGGGGATTGGGCCGAGGTCAACGCTGATGGATCGGTGCACCTACTCGGTCGTGGTTCTGTTTGTATCAACACAGGCGGTGAAAAGGTTTTCCCCGAAGAAGTTGAAGAAGCAATGAAGACTCACCCTGCAGTCCGCGATGCAGTCGCCGTTGGTCTGGCTGATAAGCGCTTTGGTGAAACTATTTGTGGAGTTGTTGAATTCGAGACCCAACAGTCGGTTTCTTTTGACGAGCTAAATGCTCATGTCAAGAAATCACTTGCCGCCTACAAAGCGCCACGAAACATGGTGGTGGTTAGCACGATTGGTCGTGCAGCAAATGGCAAGGTTGATTACAAGCGTCTGAGGGAACTGGCAGAATCATCGATTGGTGCACCATGAGTTCTAATCACGCAAATAACTTGCGTCACCGTTTGGGCAACGGCGAATCAGTGTTGATGCCTGGCGTCTGGGATCCATTGTCGGCATTACTCAGTCGTGATGCCGGCTTCAACACGGTTTTCATGTCTGGGTTCTGTGTCTCGGCAACATTGCTCGGAGAGCCAGATATCGGACTAGTGACTCAAATAGAGATGGCCGACGTTGCACGAAGAGTTTGTGCTGCAGTGCCAGACGTGAATGTAGTTGTTGACGCGGACACTGGCTACGGCAACCCCAGCAATGTCATTCGAACCGTTGAACTTTGCCAACTTGCAGGTGCGGCTGGAATATTCCTTGAAGATCAGATGTGGCCAAAAAAATGTGGTCATATGGACGGCAAGCAAGTTGTGCCCCGTCAAGAGTGGCTCGCTAAGTTACGTGCGGCGGTGGATCATGGTGAGTCATTACACATCACGGCGCGCACTGACGCGCGCGGCGTTGAGGGTCTTGACGAAGCGATTGAGCGGGCAAAGATGGCACGCGACACGGGGGTAGATGCACTCTTCATTGAGGCACCTCAATCGGTTGCAGAACTAGAGGCGATTGCGGCAGCGCTAACCGATATCTCTTTGGTTGCCAACATGGTCGAGACTGGTAAAACCCCATTGCTTACCCCCGCAGAACTATCGGCTCTCGGATTTAATCTCATCGTGTCTCCCTTGACGAGTCTCTTCTCAATGGCACGGGCAATCTCGCAAAGCCTTCAAATTCTTGCCACGGAGGGTACTTTGCGAGGCCATCTTGACCGATTATTGCCCTTTGACGAGTTCACGGCGGTTGTTGGTCTTGATAAACATCTCTCCAACGAAGCCGACTACCGCTAAGGTAGTTCTGTCGCATTAAGAGAGACCGACAGGTCCGGCAACCGGGGTGCGAGCCGTACGGTGCCAGCCCATTTCACGATGGGGATGTGGTTCCGCCTCGGCGGAACAACGGGCTGTAAAACTTTCCTGATGAGAGAATTAGTAACAGTCCTAGGGAGTTTTCATGCGCAATACCAATCAGCACACGGGCACCCCTTATGCAGCGACGGGAGCGTGGCTGCAAGGTGACGCTGTCGGGCATCGATCTTTTTTTACATTCGCAACTCAAAGGCCTTTTACTTTGGACAGTGGCGCATCACTTCGTGATGTGACACTCGCTTATGAAACATGGGGAACGCTGAATGCAGATCAGTCGAATGCAATTCTTATTTGTCATGCATGGACTGGCGATAGCCACGTAGCAGGAGAAGCAGAGCATGGGCATCCCACTCCTGGTTGGTGGGAGGGCGTCGTCGGGCCAGGGCAAGCCGTTGATACAAATAAATATTTTGTGGTGTGCAGCAATGTTTTGGGTGGCTGTCAAGGCTCGACTGGCCCCGCATCACCCCATCCCGACGACGGTGCTCCGTATGCATTGCGTTTTCCCGCGGTCACAGTCCGCGATATGGTCCGCGCTCAAGCATGGTTGACTGACTCACTGGGGATCAAGGCTTGGCACAGTGTCATTGGTGGATCAATGGGCGGGATGCAAGTGCTGGAATGGGCAATCACATATCCGCAAAGAGTGAAGTCAATCGTGCCGATTGCTACATGCATTGAGTCAAGTGCCCAACAAATTGCGTGGGGTGCCATTGGGCGTCGTGCGCTGTTGATGGATCCACTTTGGAACAATGGTGATTATTACGGGGCTGCACCGGATCAGGGGCCCTGGCATGGTCTGGCAATCGCACGAATGATTGCACAAGTGACTTTTCGAACCGACAACCGTTTCAACGAAAAATTTGGTCGGGAACAATGCGACACAAACTTCCACAGTGATGGAGTTGACCTCTTTGATCGCTTTGAAGTTGAAAATTATCTTGAGTACCACGGCGACAAACTAATCCGCCGCTTTGATGCGAATAGTTATTTGTATATTGGCAAAGCAATGGACCTTCACGATGTTGGAAGGGGACGTGGGGGCGTTGGTAGGGCAATGAGTCGCATTACAGTACCAACGCTGACACTTGGTATTGACAGTGACATTTTGTATCCTGCGTACCAACAGGAGTTACTGCATGAAAGCGTGAGAGGGCGTCATTCACTGACAAAATACACTCAAATATCAAGTCCTGAGGGTCACGATGGATTCTTGATTGAAACAACGAAAATCAGCGTCGAGATCTCAAGATTTTTGCTTGATCTGCAGGAGGCATTCAATTAGATTGCGCCAATAAAGCATTAAGTGGTGCGATACACCTGCTTGTGCTTGGCACCCGCAGTACCAAGAGATTTGACTGACGCAGGAGATACAAGTTTTTTCCCTTCGGAGGGTCTGGAACTGCACCAGTGAGGGTCCAGACACCCTGAATCTCGCGTTTCCTGAGACCTCGCAATCGGAGGTTGACCACGCCATCGGATGTTATGTTGGCTCGTGCATCTCTCCATCTACCGAGTGTCGTTCCGCGTTCGTCAACGGCATGAACGCGACAAGTAAAACGAGTTCCGTCTCGCGAACTCCAGTGGGCCTCGTGTGTTTGCAGATACCAAGCCAGCATGCTGAGTGCGCCCAAGAATGCGGTAGCCGTCAGGAAGTTTTCCACAGGCGGTAAGTCTCTCACGCCGTGTCCATGATTTAAAGCATTGCCGTGAGAGAATAGGGCATGTCTTTTGCTCTGCTGGGATCTCAGTTTGTTGTCAACATTCTGGGCTTTGGACTCATTTTGTTTGGGGTGGTCCTTATTTTTGCCACCTTGTCGTTTTGGCGAGCATCTCTCGTTGATCCAGAGGCGCTCGCCCCTCTTGAAATTATGCAAGATCGAAAGTTCAGTCGGGCTGACTCACAAACGAGAATTGCATTACTCAATAAATTTCGCCCTCCGAGTGCTGAGATAATTGACAACATTGTGGCTCCACTAATCCTGAGTCGTGAGCCCGCGTCGGAGCCCGAAAAAGAAGTTGTCGATTCTTTCTCACACGATGACGATGCGTTTGAAATTGTAAATGTTGCTCAATCAGTCCCAGACTTAATTGACCCACTAATTCAACGACAACACAGAAAAGGGGCGGATTAAAATGTCCACATTTAATCCTGAAGAAATGATTGCTCGATACAAAGATCGGGCAGCAGCAGTGCGTAAGAGACCTTTACCGCCGGTAGCGGGCGACGAACGACAACACTTCATCGCTCAAGCCGAGACTGATTTCAGGGACTTTGCAATAATCGGCGATTCGGTTGCGACGATTGAAGATGGTGTGCTTGTCTTGCGAATTGACATGCGTCCACCAAACACATGACCTCAATGTTCGTGCGTGCCCGCGCCGCTGGGTCGACACGAAATGACCTTCCTGTTCTTGGAGCCATAGTCGCGGTTCTCGCATGGGGAATTGGTCCTTTGATGACTCGCGGGATGTCTGTGCCGACGTCGACGTTAGTTTTTTATCGGCTTGCCCTCGGTGTGCCGCTGATGATCCTGATTGCGTTCTGGACAGGTGGAAAATTTTCTCTTGACTTAATCAAGAAAACAGCAATTCCAGGTGTTTTATTTGGCTTGTCAATGCTGACCGGTTTCGCCTCGATCAAATTGACAAGCATCGCCAATGCAACCCTCATTACGACCCTTCAGCCAGCATTAGTGTTACTCGTTGCTCCGCGATTATTTGGCGAGCAGTGGCGTGCTGTCAGATTATTTCATGCCACGGTTGCGTTCGGGGGAGTATTAATCGTGGTCTTGGCTGCAGCCTCGACGAGTGGAGCCAGCGCCAAAGGTGACCTCTTAGCAGGTGCCAATGTCGTTATTTGGACAATTTATTTTTTGATGGCTAAGCATTTGCGCAACTCAGGTATTCATTCCTGGACATTCTTGGCGTGTGTTTTTTCTTGGTCATCAGTGGTGGTTGTGCCGTGGACTTTCTTGTCACGCAGCGACTTGGGGGCGATGAATTCAAAAGATTGGCTGTTGGTTTCATTGATGGCCCTAATTCCTGGAATTCTCGGACATGGATTGATGACATGGGCGCAGAAACACATTGACGTGACCCTTGCTTCGCTACTTGGACTGGCAAGTCCCGTGATATCAACAATTGGTGCTTGGATGATCTTCGATCAAATATTGCGTCCAATGCAGATCCTAGGAGCGGGCATCGTTCTCGGAGCACTAGGTGCTTTATTGCACAGCTATCGGGGTTCTGTCGACTCTGGACATGACGTCATCACGCCATCAGTTGATCCGCTGCTTTCGTAATAAATCATCTCCAGAACTGAACTGCAGGCACAGTTATTAGGCTGTGTTTATTGCTTGTCTTGTGACAATGTCAGGGAAAACCCAATGAGCACAATGGGTAAAACTCAACTAAAAAGTCTCGCGTTGACTTTTCTTTGCTAGCCTAAAGGCTCCACGCGGATGTGGCTCAGTGGTAGAGCATCACCTTGCCAAG
>SXGU01246734.1_pt1 | contig 61886 bp, 36 predicted proteins | sample 3174531 | NCBI WGS metagenome assembly SXGU01 (sample SAMN11356863, study PRJNA531348) | freshwater metagenome | isolation source: freshwater sample F1-140 | place: China: Fuxian Lake, Yuxi | collected 2017-12-25 | reverse complement strand
CGGGCACCTGGTGCTGAGCACCGTGCATACCAAGGACGCGCCCTCAACCATCGCTCGCCTGTTTGACCTCGGCGTGCAGCCGTACCTGTTGGCGGCGACGTTGCTCGGCGTCATCGCCCAGCGGCTGCTGCGGACCGTGTGCTTGCACTGCCGCCACGAGACCGAGCTGACGCCCGAGCAGATTGCCGCGCTGGGCCTGGAAGTCGGCGGCGACCGTTTTGCGGTGTTCAAGGGCCATGGCTGCGCGCAGTGCCGCGACACCGGGCTCAAGGGCCGCTCCGGCATCTATGAAGTGATGCCGATGAGCGACAAGCTGCGCCGGCTGGTGGCCGAAAAAGCCGACGCCGGTCGGTTGACTCGCCAGGCGCTCGAAGACGGCATGACCAGCTTGCGCGAGGCGGCGATCAAAAAGATGGCGCTTGGGCTCACCAGCTTCGACGAAGTGCTGCGCGTCACCACCGAGGCCGAGTCCTGAGCGTGCGGCGCTTTTTCGACCACGACGGCGTACCGACTGCAGAAGCGGTGCGCCTGCTGGCCGAGCGCCGGGCCCAGCGGGCGGCGGCACCGACCACGTTTGTCGATCCCGCACCGCCGGTGCAGTGCGACACCCTGTGGCGCGGCCTGTTGCGCGATGGGCAGGCGCGCGTGCTAGTTGTGCGCGCGACGGTCGCCGTGCAAGAGGCAGCGCAGCGCCTGGGAACCTCGTCCGATGCCACCCGGCTGCTGGGCGAGCTCCTGGTCGGCACGCTGCTGGTGCGCTCGGCGCTCAACCCGGAAGAACGCTTGCAGATCTACCTGGAGCACCAGGGCCCCATCGGCAAGGTCGCAGTCGACGCCTGGCAGCAGGGCGGCATTCGCGCGTATGTGGCGCGCCCCGACGCCGATCGCGCGACGACGGGCTTTCTGGTCGGCGAAGGGACGCTGCACGTGTCGCGCACGCTTGCCGCCAAAAGCTACAGCAGCGCCGTGCAACTGGACGGCGACGGCGTCGACGACTACCTAATGAACTACCTGCTGGGCAGTGAGCAGATCCTGTCGCTGGTGCGCAGCGAGGTCTCGGTCGATGCCGATGGCGCGGTAGGCCATGCGCTGGGCTACCTGGTGCAGCTGATGCCCGAGGGCAAGCGCGACGACATCGCCCAGATCACCGCCAACCTGGAACGGCTGCCGCCGCTGCACGAGGGCATGGCCGAAGACGACCCCGATGCCCGCGGCTGGGTGGCGGCCATGATGCAGGGCTTTGCGTGGGATCAGGTGGCGCGCGAACAGGTCGCCTTTCGCTGCCGCTGCAGCCGCGACCGCATGCTGTCGATGCTGTCGAGCCTGCCGGCCCGCGAAATTGCGGAGCTGTCAACCGGTGTTGAGCCGCTGGAGCTGGTGTGCGACTACTGTCGAGCTACCTATTCGGTCAAGCCGCGCGAGCTCAAGGCGTGGCTGGCGGAGCCGTCGTAGTCTTGGTTTAAGGCGCGGGAAAGTAGGTATCTACATCTTTGAGCAGCGCCTCAGCTTTGCGCTTTTCGATGGCAAGCTCGGGCAGCAGGTCGGGCAGCACGTCGGGCTTGGCGTTCTTGACCGTATTGAGCAGCGACTCGAACAGCGTCCGGCACGGGTGGACGGTCGGCGCCGGCGCGCCTTCGGCGATGGTCTTGGCACCAATCGCGCACACCCTGGCGCGCGGATCGACCTTGTTGACGGCGCGAATGACGTACATCTCGGCCATCAGGTTGTAGGTGGCCAGATAGTTGGGCGCGCCCTTGATCGACGCCGAGAAGTGGGCGAACGACCGCGCCAGATCGCCATCGGGAAACGGCACCTTGGTGTAGTAGCCGCCCAGATAGCGGTCCGGCGCAAAGTGAAAGTAGTCGGGCTTAAGCGTCTGCAGCTTGCTCATCACCGCGAAAATCAGGTCCTTATTGGACAGCACTTCAAGCAGGTCCTTGGCCAGACCGTACTTGCCCATGTGGGTGCAGAACCAGTAGATGGGCTCGACCGCCCGCTCGTCGAGCGACGCCACAACATCAGCCATCGGCGCACCCGCGCAGATCTTGCGCTTGAGCACAGGGCTAGTGACCGCCAGCGCCGCGGCGGCATGCGCCATGCCGCGCTCGAATCCGGCGATCATGGCGGGTTCCCTTGCTTCGCCGGCAAAGCGGAGGTAGCCGTCGGCGACGAGGTAGTAGAGGCGCGCGGCCTTGATGCGCACGGCGACGTTGCCGGGATCGCTGGCCAGCGCCTTCTCGTAGGCATCCAGGCCCGCCTCCGCTTTGGTCTGGTCGGCGCGGGCCGCAAACAGGGCCTCAGCTTCAACCAGCGCGCGCTTGCCTGCCTCCGCTTCAGCGTTGGCCGCGGGCAGATCCGCGCATAGGACGGTCGAGGCCATTTTCGACAGCGCAGCAGCGGGCGCCGGCATGGCCAACGCTGCCATAGCGGCGGCGAGGCTCCAGCACAGGCGACGCTCTGCGGGTTTGCGATTTGCGGTCATATGCCAACTCCTGGACAACGGACAAGCAGTCTACGCGGGTGCAGCGGGCCTCACAAGGCGGCCAATTCCAGCCGCACATGCAATTCCGTCGCGGCGTTCAACCGCGGCAGATCCTTGCGCTGCGCCCACAAGCGCTTGAGGCAATTGCCGACCACCGGGTTGGGGTGCTCTACCGCCGCGATCTTGGCGACGCCGTCGCTGCCCAGCGTGAACTTGACCTGCACCTCGCCCAGCATCTCGTCGGTCGCGGCGGCCAGGTGGCGGTCATAGCAGCCGTGGATGTCGGCCAGGACGCCGGCTGCTTTGAGCGTGCCCTGCACTTCTTCGGGCACTGCAATCAGCCACTTCTCACCGCGGACGCGGCTCAGCGGGTGCTGTCGTGGCAAGTAACGGTTGAGCTCGCGCTTGGCTTCGTTGCGCCACTGGCCGTCCATGTTGCGGCGGCCGATTTCGGCCCAGGCTGCCTCGACCAGCCGCAGCGACTGGGCCTCCAAGTCGCGCGCCGTCTCGTCAACGATTTGCCGCCACTGCGCCAGGTCATCTGCCGACTGGTCGTTGGGATTGGGTGTGTCGCGAATCAGCTCCGCCACATGCGACAGCAACCGCGACTGCGTCACCGCTCCGGCAATCACCCACTCGCGAGCACGGTAAGCCGCTACCAGCGTCGTGTAGTCGCCGCACAGACCGCCTTTGCGCTCTGGAATGCCGCCTGCAGGGTTGGGCACCTCTTCGCCGGCGATGTTTTGCCGCAGGCTGCGAATCTGCGCCGCCAGCCCCTCCGACGCCTTGCCGCCCTTGGTCAGGGCAAGCTTGGTCTGCAACGCCTGATCGAGCCGACCCGCCAACAGCAGGAACTGCGCCTCGGCCGCCCAGCTGGCCTCTGGCCCGCCGTTGCGCGGCAGATTGGCCTTGACGAAGACCTTCAAGATCTCGCGCGCCTGCTCTTCGAACTTCTTGGCCCAGTGGGCCTGGTGGTATAGCCGCATCAGCCGACCGCGCACGGGCAACAAATCGGCGGGCGGCAGCTTTTGCGCCAGCGCTTGCCGCAACTCGCCCTCGGCGGAGGACATCTGGTCTTTGAGTTCCTGGTTGGATTCCGCTGCGCGGACAACTTGTGGCGCTGCAAGGCCAATGGCGAGGGCCAAAAGCAGTGCCCAAGAGGGTGTGGTCGTCATCGTCCGAGTCCCAGCCGCAATCGCGGCGCAAGCCGGCAAACGCAAAGGCGCCAGCGAGCATTCAGCGACCACGATCGGCCAATCCGGCGGTTTGTCAAGTAAAGGCCAGGAAATGATTTACGCAATCATTTCTCAGGCCCTTTGCTCGCTCAGTGGGTCGCCAGTTCGCGGCCATGGCGGCCGACTCGCGGCGCCGCGCCTTGCCGAGAGTCATCAAAGTATCGGTCTTCAGTTCTTCGATGGCGGGGCTGGCAGCCGCGTCACCGTGGCGGAAACAGGGCCGCCAGTTCGACCACCAGCTGCTGCAAGATGCCAAGAAGAAACGGATCGTCGGCGATCATGGGCATGACTTCGCGCGGCGTCTCTTCCAGGTACTTGCGCGACAGCTTCTCGCGCGACCAGCGCAGGCAAGATCGCAGGTTATCGATGCGATCTGCGGCTTTGACTCGCCGGATGGGTAACGGCGCTTGCCGCAGCACCTGCCAGTATTGGCCGTCGGTTTTGACCGCCGTCGGCACCGCTCTAAGCTGCTTGGACAGCGCGCGCACCGCCGCACTTACGTTCTCACCGAACTGGTCGGCAAGGGCGTCGTGATGCACGTCGCAATCTTCAAGCACGTCGTGCAGCAGCGCCACGGCCAGAATCCAGCTCTCGCGAGCGGCTGGGTCGGGGTGCTCGTGCAGCAAGATGTCGCGAACAGCGCGCGGGTGGACGATGTACGGCACTTCGGGCGCCGAGTCGTCGCCGGTGTTGCGGCGCTGGCCACGGTGGGCTGCTTCGGCGAACGCGTCAACGGCATCCAGGTCGACTTTGACAATGCGGGGGGTCATGGGGCTGGCTCCAGGTCGGCGCCGTCGTCGACGTCGTCCACGTCGGGTTCTTCGGGTTCCTCGCCGGGCGCGGTGGTCGGCGTGGCCTCGACCGCCAGCGGTTTGCTGGTCACGGCCCGACCGGCGCCAGTGGTCGTCTCGGGTGCGCCATCGGCCGCGATGGTTTCGACGGTAAACTGGCAGAGCGAGTCTGCGAGCTTATCGCGTAACTGCCTGGCCGGCCCCGTCACCACGGCGACCAGGTGCTCCGGCCGCAGCCGCTCTTTGAGCGTGCGCTGCACCGTCTTGAGATCGACCGCCGCGATGCGGGCCGGGATCGCCGCAATGTCGGCAGGCTCCATGCCGAGCGCCCTGCCGCGCATCTGGTAGGCCAACTCGGCCGCCGCCGTCTCCTGCGACAACTTGTGTGCGCCGAGCAGCCAGTTTTTGGCGAACTGCAGCTCTGCCGGCGTCACGCCGTGACGGCCGAGTTCCTCCCACAGCTTGACCACCAGCTCAAGCGCCGGCACGGCGTCGGCAGTCGCGGAGCCGAGCGTGGCCACCCAAGTCGAGGTATGCATGCCCGGCGCGAGCGTGGTCTCAGCATGATAGGCCCAGCCGCGCAACTGCCGGACATCGCGGCTGACCCTCGACGTAAACGGGCCGCCGAGCACGGCATTGGCCACCAACAGCGCGGTGAATTCGCGGGCGCTGGCCGCAACGGTGGTGAGCGCCACGGCCATCTGCGTCTGACCGCGGCGGGGCTTGTCTACCAGCAGCAGCCGGCGGCCTTCGGTCACGCCTTTGACCGCAACTGCGCGCGGCGCCGCGCGGTTGGGCAACCCGCCGAACGCCGCTTTGACCAGTTCGTGCGCGCGTTTGGCGTCGATGGCGCCGGCAAACCCAACCCACAAGTTGCTGACCGTGACCTGGCGGGCGTGCCAGGCCGCAAGCTCGGTCGGCGCGATCGCTTGCAAGCTGGCCACTGAGCCCTGCGCCGGCCGCCCGACGGCCTGGCCGCGATAGAGGTAGCGGCCGAGCGCATCGTCGCACAGCGCCCCGTCGTCATCGGCGAGGTGCTGCAGGTCGGCCAGCAACTCTTCGCGCTGCGCGGCCACTTCTTCGGGATCGAACCGCGGGCTCTGCAGCGCCTCGGCAAGCAAGCGCACTAGTGCTTCGACGTGATCCGCGGCCGCGTCGGCGACCAGCATCGCGCCGCTTTTGTCCACCGCGACTTCGACCTGTGCGCCGATGGCATCCAGCGCCGCCTGCCACTGCTGACGACTCCTGTCCTTGGTACCGCGCAACACGCTGGTCCAGCCAAGCAGCGTTTGGCCTTCCTTGCCGGGTGGGTCAAGCGACGATCCACCGCCGATGAACACCCGCACTGAGACCAGCGGTGGCCAAGGGCGGTGCACGACGAGTGTCTCAGGCATGGCACCTCGCGGCGGCTTGGGCGCAGCGTTGATGGGGCGGGGTCCGGCCATGACCAGCGCGGCCAGACCCAGACTTGCGATCAGCCGGCGCCACGTGGTCATGGTGTACCGGCAGCAACTTGGCGGCTTTCACGCGCGCCTGGCTTGCGCGACACCGACGGCGGTGCGGGATTAGCGAGCACGACGGCGCGCCCAGGCCGACCTAGCCAGCGCTTGGCGGCTGCCGAGACGTCGGCGGGCGTCAACTGCGCCATACGTTGCCACCACGCCGCATGGTCCGCCAGTGAGGCGCACACGGCCCAGGTCTGGCCGAGCACATCGGCGCGGCCATCGGCGCTAGCCAGCTGGCGGTAGAGGCCGGTCGTGCTTCGCACGCGCGCCAGGTTCAGTTCTTCGGCCGTCGGCGGCTGCGCACCCAACAGCGCTGCCATGGCGGCATCCACCGCGGCCAACGCCTCTTCGGATTTGCGGCCCGGCCGCAGCGTGACCCAGATGTCGAAGGCCCCCGGCAATCGGGTGCCGTCCTGCTGGCAGCTGACGCCGCTGGCCAGGCGCCTGTCGTCGATCAACAACCGGTCCAGCCGCGACGACTCGGCGCCGCAAAGGGCCTCAGCCAGCAGTTCCAAGGCGACGGCATCAGGATGATCGCGAGGTACGGTCGGCCAGGCGACAGCCAGGCGCGCCGCGCTGGCCTCGATGGTGACCGATTGCCGCACCTCCGTCGCCAACGGGGCTGCGGTGGTGGGCTTTGGCCGCTCTGCTGCGGGCAGCGCCGCGATGGCGCCGAAGGTCTTGGCGACCTCGGTCAAGATGGCGGTTGGCTCGACAGTGCCGGTCACCACGACCGCCGCGTTGCCAGGCACGTAACGCTGGCGATAGAACGCCATCACGTCATCGCGTTTGTGCGCGGCGAGGTCGGCGGCCCAGCCGATGACCGGATGCCCGTACGGCCCGGTGCCGTGCAACAACCGCCCCAGGTGTTCGGCGACAAGGCCATCGGGGTCGCTGTCGACGGTCTCGCGGCGTTCGTTTTGCACGACCGCAAGTTCAGACTTGACGCCCGCCAGGGTCAGGTTCAGGTGCACGAAACGGTCGGCCTCCATCTGCAACACCAGCGGCACTGCCGCCGGCGGGACCACCTGGTGGTACATGGTCCAGTCCACCCAGGTCGCCGCGTTGGCGCTGGCACCGTAGGCCTCTAGCTCGCGATCATAGGTCCCGGCCGGTCGGGTGCGCGTGCCTTTGAACATCAGGTGTTCGAGCAGGTGCGCGAGGCCGGTCTTGGTCGGGCCTTCGTCGGCCGATCCAACCTTGAGCCAGATGTGGACTGCAGCAACCCCTGCGGCGTCGTCCGCGGCAACGATCGCCTGCAAGCCGTTGTCCAGTCGCCAGCGCTCGGCCGACCCCGGACCAAAAGGCACCACTTCGACCAATGCAATGCCGCGCACGCCTGCGGCCGCCAGTTGCGCGGCCCGAGTCTGGGCTGCTGCCTGCGCCACGCTGCCTGTCGTCCCGTCCACGCTATCTGCCTCCGCGGCGCCCGCCGGCACCAGCCCCACTAAAGCACCAAGCGCCAGCAGCGCCACCGCCGACCGCGCAATCACGGGTGCGCCATGGCGTTAGCGCCGGCCTGGGCGCGCAGATCCGCCGTTTCCATTCCGGCTACTGCCACTTGTGCGAGATCGTCGAGGTGTTGCCGGCCGACCGGCGTCAGCAGGTGCGGCAGTTCGACCACTGGCAAGCGGCTGTGGCGATGCAGGCGTTGCAGTTGCAGCTGCTGGGCGGCGCGCCAGGTCTCGTAGGCTTCGGCGGCCTGGTTGGCGCTGCGCACGAGCGGAGCCTTGCCCGGGTGGCGTTGCAGCGTTCGGCGTTGCGCGTCGCCAAGCAACTTGGGGAGCACCTGGTTGACGAACAGGTAGCCGGTCGGCACGCCAAGCGTAGTGCGCGCGTGGTCGCTCAGCTCCAGGGCTTCGGTCGCCGGCAGGTCTTGCGGCAGCGTGACGACGTGCAGCGCGGTGCGCAGCGGATCTTCGAGCAGCCCGCGCATGGCCCGGGCATCCTCGGCCATCGGCCCCACCGGCACGGCGTCGCAAATCGTCTGCGGCAGCCGCAACAGCGACACACCATGACCCGTCGCCGGGGCGTCGATGACCAGCAAGTCCCAGGTCGGACTGCCGTCGGTGCGACGGTCGGCAGCCTCCATGTGCCAGGCCTTGCCGAGCATCAGCATCTCGTTCATCCCCGGGATCATCCGGGTCAGCCGCCGCATCACATCGTTTTCGAAAACAAGATTGTGCAGCGCCCGAAAGCGCAGCTTCATCTGGCCGTACTCGCGCAGCGCGTCAGCAGGCGTCAAGTTGGCGCAATACAGCGGTAGCGCGGGATCGATCTGCACCGGCGCATAGCTCGGTTGGTGGTGGCCGGCCGCGCGCGCAGCCCAGTCGCGTGCCCCCATCTGCACGATGCAGGTGCGCAAACCGTAGCGCGCCGCCGCCCAGGCCAACACCAGTGACAGCGTGGACCGGCCGACGCCGCCCTTGCCGGACACGATGGCGAAACGGCGTTCAAAGAGGCGACTGCGCATCATGCGCGAGTTCCGAGGAGGTGCTTGGTGGCACCGATAGGGTCAGTCGATCGCATGGACGTGCCGCGCTGTTGCCGCGAGTCGAACGCTTTCGCGAGCTTGGCATCCCACGCCACCAGCAAACGGACCACCGGCAAAGTCGACCAGATTTGTCGGTGTCCCAAGGCCGAGCGGCCAGATGCGCAGCGGCGCCTGCATCGTGGGCCACGGCGGCGCCGATGTCCAGTTGCACGGCTGGGCAGGGGTGGGGTTTCTGAATTGGGGACGACTGGCGGCATGGTACACACGCAGGCCTCGCAAATATTGCCGGCGGCTGAAGCCGCGGCCTTCGGCTGCAAAGCCTTGCCTCCGCAAGGCTGGGCAATCACAACCGAAAGCCCAGCCCGGCGCAGGCCGGGCTTGGTACCCTTAGCCTGCGGCTTCAGCCGCCGGGTTCAACACGAACGTCATGCAACTGAAACTATTATCTCCTGGTGGTCTTGGACCCCAATTGGCGATTCGCACCCGCTGGGCAGATGCAGGTCGCGGGGCGATCACGAAGCAGCCTGCCGCTCGTGCCAGGCCGCCAGCGCCCGTGCACGCACTTTGCGGTTGCCGCTGGGGTCGCGCACGGTCACTTTGTCGGCGTCCAGCCACTCTGCAAAAGGAATCAGGTGTTTGCGGGTCAGCCCAAGCAAATCCTTGAGTTCGCCGGTTGAAAACGACTCGGCCGTCGCGAACGCCGCGATCACGCGGTCGGCCGCTGCGCGCGCGCACGGCACGGCCAGATAGTGCTCTTCGGCGAGCCGCACCAACTCGCCCGCCTGCGCAGCGGCAGCAGCAGCCGCGTGGATATCTTTGATCGCAAGCGCCAATTCCACCGCCATTTCCGAAAACAGCGGCGGCTGCAGGTCGGCCATGGCAATGCGCTGCACTACCCGCAAGCGCGTCTCAGCCGATACGGTGGCCTTGGCCACAAAACCAGGGCGCGACCACACGTGGCCGTCGTGGTGCAGCGCGCCGCGTTTGACCAGCGCTCCCGCGACCGCCGGCGCCAACGCAGGGTCGAGCCAACTGCCGAGCGATCGCGCAACAGCCTCGCTGTCCAAGCCCGGCCGCGACGGATGATCGCGGTGCAGGGCCTCGACGGCCGTGAGCAAGCGGCCTTCGAGCTGTGCGAACGCGCCGACTGCAACCAGCCTGCCCGTCGAGCCCGCGCGGCGCAGGTGGCCACGGCCAATGGCGTCCTTGACTGAGCGCACCACCGCAGACGGCGTCTGCGCGCTGGCCTGCGTCAATTCCGTGTCGGTCAGTCCGCGGTCGCCAGCCAGCTGCAGCAGCGCCACCACCGCCGCCATGCCGTCGTCGCCCGCAGCGTCATCGAGCCAGCACAGCGTCGCCTCGTGACCGGCGGGCAGGCGCCGCTGCCACGCGCACAGGATCGCCCCACCACCCACGGTGCGGCCCAGGCGCGGATGTACTTGCGTCCCGCGCAAGACGAATCTGGCACCAGCCGGCAGCGCCATCGGCCTGTCGATCCACAGCTCGACCCACGCCGCCGTGTCGGGCTCCTGCGCTGCTCCAGAAAGTTGCCGAATCCGCACACCGGCGCTGTCCGTGCCGAGGTGCAGGGTAAATCGGCTCTCTTTGCCGATCTGGGCGGCGTGGTGCAGCAGCTGTAGCCGCGCCACCGCTCGGCGACCGACCGGCACCGTGTCCGGCGCCGCAAGCAGCGCGCCAACCGGTGCGTCGTCGAGCGTCGCGCTCGCGAGGTTGATCGCGACCCGCCCCGGCGCAGCGAATGCAGGACGCGACTCACCCTGGGTTTGTAGACCGCGAACGCGAAACACCTTGCCAGCTGGCAACACCGCCAACGACTGGTCCACGGTGACGCTACCCCCAGCCGCTGTACCCGCGATCACCGTGCCACGGCCAGCAATGCTGAACGCGCGGTCGATCGCCATGGCGAATGGCCGCACTTCGCCAGCGGCGCGCGGCCGGGCGTCGAGCAGTTGTTGACAGAACGTCGCCAGTTCGCTGCGCAGGGACTCGATCCGGGCTGAATCGCGCACCGACACGGGCCAGATCGGCGCGGCATGCAAGAAGGTGCCGGCGACCAACGCGCGCACGTCTGCGTGGGCCAGCTGCTGCCACTCCTCGTCGACCAGATCAACCTTGGACAGCACCACAGCGCCGGTGCGCACGCCGAGCAACTGACAGATCGCCAGGTGCTCGCGGCCCTGTGGCATGGCGCCCTCGTCGGCCGCCACCACCAACAGCACGGCGTCGAGCGCCGCAGCGCCTGCGATCATGCGGCGGACAAACTTTTCGTGGCCAGGCATATCCACGAGCGCAAGCCGTTGCGGCCCGTGACCTGGCACGTCGAGGTCCAACCACGCAAACCCGAGTTCGATGCTGATCCCGCGGCGCTGCTCCTCGGCGAGCCGATCGGTCTCCATGCCAGTCAACGCCCGCGTCAGGCTGGTCTTGCCGTGATCGACGTGTCCGGCGATGCCAAAGGTCAGCATGGCGTCCTTGCGGCTGCGCACGGCACCTGCGCGCGCGGCGCGCCAGCATAATTGACCAGTCGGCTTGCGCAAGGTAGCGTCATGCACCGGGCCGGTGGTCCGCCGGCCCCGGTGTGCGTCCGTTGCTGTTGGCGACGCGGTGCACGCGATGGTCGCGCGTGGGCAAAGCATGCCGCGCGTTTGCGTTGGGTCGCACGCAGGCACGGCCAGCCTGCCACTGCGGTTCGGGAGCGCCCCCCGTTGAACGTACGCTGTCCGCATTGTAGCGCGGTGTTTCCTTCGGGCCCCTTGCCCGACAGTGGCTCCAGGGCCGTCGAGTGCCCGCTATGCCTGCTGCGCTTCGACGCCAAAGGCGAGGGCACGGTCAGCGTCGCGCCGGCCGCGCCAACCGGGCGTGCAGGGTCTGCAGACGACGAATTCGAGCAGTTTGGCCTAGGTGGCCAGGTGCAGGCTGCGATCAATACCGGTTTGACTGTGCCACTGGTGTCGTCGCCAGGTGGTCCATCTGCGCCACCGGTCGCCCCGCGCACGATGGCGCCCGCGCGGCCGATGGCGCCGGCCGATGACGAAGTCGACTTCGAAGCGCTGCTGTCTGATGCCGTCGGCGCCGTCGAGAAGTACGATCGCGGCGCGCCTCCGCCAAGCTCGCGCAGCAATCCGTACGTCCGTATCAGCGCGCCGCGCTCGGGCGGTCCTGCCCCGGTAGCGGTGACGGAGAGCGTGTTCGGCGCCACCGACGGCGCGCGCGAGCCGCTGGGCGCCGGCGCCAACAAGACTGGCGTGCTGCAAACCGGCACCTCGCGGTCCTCAGCACGGATTTCGCAAGTCGCTCCGAACCTCGAGACACAGGCGCCGACCCAGGTGCTGTCGGGCGGATCGGGCGCCGGGGCGGGCGGATTTCAGCCATTCGTCAACACGCATGCGACTGCCGATTTCCTGGCTGGCTTTGGCACGCCGGCCGGCGCTGGGTCGGCCGACAGCAACCAGCCGTTCGACCCGTTCGCCGCTGCCGGCGGCGGTCACGCTGCGCCGAAAGAGGACGACTCGCTGTTCGAGTCTCCGGGCAGCTATTCGCCCACGGATTCGGATCAACCCCGCTCGCGACCGCCGAGCGATTTGAACCCGGCGCGACCGATCGCCAGCGTCGCGCCCGCCACCTCCGGTGCAGTCAAGAGTAAGAAGCCGCTGCTGACGTTCGATCGCCTGCTCGGCTTCGCCATGGTACTGGCCGCGGCGGGCGTGGTGACGGACTATCTCGGCCTAGGCTTGTTCGCGCGCAATCTGTGGAGCCCGCCGCCGCCGCCAGCGCGTGCAGAGCGCCCTCTGCCCAAGGACCTTGCTACGCCGGTGCTGCTCGACGACACCCGCAAGGCCTACGAGCTCGAGCTGGCGCGCCTGGACAAGGCACTCAAGGTGCGGCCCGACTCGACGGGATTGCAACTGCGGCGGGTGTCGGTCTACCTCGACCTTTTGGAGCGCTACCCGGAGTCAATCCAAGAAGACCCTGAAATCAAACGAGGTTTTGACGAGCTGGTCAAGTCGGGCAAGTTTGCCGGCCCGCGGCTGATGGCGCTTGAAGCGCTGACGCGCGCCGATGTGGCCGGGGCGCTGGCGCAGTACGACGCGCTCAAAGTCGGCTCATCGGACGATCGCGGGGTGGCGGCGCGCGTGCGGCTGACGGATTTCGTGCAGCGCGTCGAGGGTCAGGCTCTGAACAACCCAGGCTTGACTGCGGCGCCGGAGATCGACCCGCTGCAAGTGTCGGGCGCTGAGGAGCCGGGGCTGGTCGAGGCCAAAGCCATGCTCGACGCCACCTTGGCCGAGGCACGCGGCGCACCTAACGCGAGCAAGCTGACGGTCTTGCAGGCCGAGTTCAACGACCGCATGGGCAAGCCGGCAGAGGTCATCGCGGCGCTGGAGCCGCTGGTTGCCAAAGCGCCCGATCACCTCGATGCGCGCCTGTTGCTCGGCAGCGCATACCTGGAGTCAGGGCGACTGGACGATGCGCACAAGCAGCTCGATCACATCACGCTGGCCTTGCAGGGCGACGTCAAGGCGCCTGCGGTGCCGCGCAAGCTGGCCTTTGCCCATGCGCGACTGGCGGCCCGCCACGGTGATCGCGAGGCGCAAATTGCGGCGCTCAATGGCCAGGTCCAGGCCAATCCTGGCGACGAAGTGGCGGTGGTGCGCTACACCCGTTTGGCGCTGGCCGAAAAGCACCTGGACGACGCGATCAAGGCACTGAACGCCGGAAAGAAGACGCAGAAGTTCAAGTCGGTCGCCTTTGAAGTGGTATTTGTCGAGTACTGGCTGACCGTCAACCGCAATGAAGATGCGCTGGCCGAATTGCGCGAAGCGACCAAGCTGTACAAGGACTCGATCGAACTGCTGTACCTGCGCGGCCAGGTCGAGGACAAGCAGGCCCACTTTGCCACGGCGCGCGACTACTTTTCGCAGGTCTTGCAGCGCGAGCCCAAGCACTTGCGCGCGTCGATCCGACTGGCAGAGCTGCAGGCGACGTCGAACCGCCACGACGAGGCCCTGGCCACCCTGGACCGCGCCCGAGCGGCCGTCGGCGACGAAGAAACGCTGCTGCGCATGCGCGCCGAGACGCTGGTGGCGCTCAAGCGCGACGACGAGGCTCGCAAGGTGTTGGAGCAGTTGCTGGCGCTGGCGCCGGAAAACCGCAAGTACCTGCTGCGGGCGGCGCAGATGGACCTCAAAGCCGGCCAGACCGACCAGGCGCTGACGTATCTACGCAAGCTGCGGACCCAAAAGGCGCTGGATCGCGAGGCGGCGGTGCAGCTGGCGCGCGCGCTCGGCGACAAGAAGGACTACGGCGAGGCTGCGAGCACAATCGAGCCGTTTGCCGACCAGTTTGCCGCCGATGTCGAGCTGAACTGCATGGCGGGCGAGTACTGGCTCGACGCCAACCAGCTCGAGAAAGCCGCGACGTACATCAACCGTGCCGTGCAGACCGCCAACGGCAAGAGCGCGATGGCGCTGTTCCAGTGGGGGCGACTGGCGTTCAAGAAAGGCGACGTCGGCGCAGGCACCACGCGCATCCGCCAGGCGATTGCGCTCGACCCGATGGCGCACCAGTTTCGCTATGAGTTGGGTAGGACGCTCATCGGCGTCAAGAACGACGCCAACTCGCGCAAAGTGGCGGTGGAAGAGCTGGAGACCATCGTGCGCAGCTCGGAAGGACTCGCGGCCGCCGGCCATCCGGTCAAGTACCTGCCCGACGTGCACCGCCAGCTGGCGCGGGCCTTTCTGGATGCCCACGACTATGCGCGGGCGGCGCGGCACCTGCGTGTGGTGCTAGACAAGACGCCGGACGACATGGAGAGCAAGGGGGAGCTGGGGCGTGCGCTGTTCAGTCTCGCCAGCCCGCAGGCTGTGCCAGTGCTGCGCGAGGTTGTGGCGCGCAGGCCCGGCGACGCGCGCGCAGCGCTGTACCTGGGCCTGTCGCTGTTGAGCGCCCGCCAGACCAGTGACGCATTGCCGTATCTGCAGCAGGCGGCCAACTCGGGCGACAAGCGCCTGGTCGAGGCGTGGTATCACATGGCGCTCATCCACAAAGAGCGCGATCAGATTCCGCAGGCCTTGCGGGCGATCGACACTTACCTCGAACGGGCGCCGGCCGACGAGACCTATCGACCCGACGCCGAGAGCCAGCGTCGCAGCCTGCAGGGCAGCCTGGGCGGCAAGAAGAAGAAAGCGCGCTAGACGAACGAGGCAGCGCTACCGGTCTTGACACAGCGCTCAAGGTCGCGCAGCCGCCAAGGTCCGCATGGCTTGGGCGATGTGCTCGGGCTGCGGCACGCTGTGCTTCTCGTAGCCCCAGGCCAGACCGACGCCGGGCACATCCAGTCCCGCCAGCAACTGCGGCGGTGCGACCAGGTCGTAGAAGCAAGCGTCCGTCACCCGGCGCATCACGTGCTCGCCGAAGTTGGTGACCTCGGTGTCCTCGTTGACGACGAGCAGCTTGCCGGTCTTGCGCACGGACGCAAAAACGCTCGCTTCGTCCCACGGGTACAGCGTGCGCAGGTCCAACACTTCGGCGTCGATGCCGTCGGCGGCCAGTTCCAGCGCCACGGCCGCGCACTGCACCAGCTGGCGGCCGTAGCTGACCACGGTCAGGCCGTTGCCGGGACGCACGATGCGTGCCTGGCTGAACGGCACGCGGTAGTCCTGCAGCGCCGGCCAGTCTGGCTGCCACTGGCTGCGATCGCCCACTGGGGCGTCGATCATCTGGTGCAGCGTTTTTTCGTCGGCCGGCTCGCCCGGGATGAGCTCGTCGCCTTTGGCGCGCATCAACCCCTTGGGCGCCATGAACAGCACCGGATTAGGGTCGGCGATGGCCGAGAGCATCAGCCCATACGCGTCTTTGGCGTTGCTGGGCATCACGATCGTCCAGCCCTGAATGTGGCTGGCGATGCTCTCAAAGCTGTGCGAGTGGTACATTGAGCCGTGAATACCGGCGCCGACTGGGGTCATGACCACGATCGGCACGTGGTATTCGCCAGCCGACGACCAGTGCGCGTTGCCGCACAGCTTGAGCAGATCGATGCAGTTGTAGATGTAGTCGCAAAACTGGATCTCGGCGACCGGCTTGCCGCCGGCGTAGGCGATGCCAAGCGCAGTGCCGATGATGCCGCGCTCGTCCAGCGGCGCGTTCCACGCGGTCTTGAGCCCCTGGCTGCAAGTGAACACGCCGCCGAGCGGCGCGCCGACGTCTTGACCGAACACGTCAGTGACACCCAGGTGGGTTTCGCCGTAGTGCAGCGCCATGCGAATGGCTTGTGCGAGATTGGCCATGGTTGGATCTCAGTTGCCAGCAGGGCCGCGGTACCAGACGTGCTGGAGCACATGCTCCCGGTCCGGCATCGGCTCGGCGACGACGGTCTTGAGCGCGTCCGACAGCAGCGCGTTCCACTTGTCCCACACCAGCTTGAGCTCAGTCTGGGTGGCGAGGCCGTCGTCGAGCAAGCGCTTCTCGTACAACTGCACGCAGTCGGGCTCATCGTGGCGTGCGGCGCCTGAACTCGAGCTGTGGCCGTTGAGCCGACTGCAATTGACCTGCAGCACGAACGGCTTGCGCTCGTTGCGCACGTAGTCCATGGCGTCAACCAGCGCGTGCCAGCTGGCGATCGGATCGTTGCCGTCCACGCGCGCATTGCGGATGCGAAAGCCGTCGGCGCGCTGGTGCAGGTTGGGCGTGTTCTGCACCGTACTGGCCGCGGTCGAGATGCCGTAGTTGTTCTGCGCAATCAACATCAGCACGGGCAGCTCGCCGCCCGGGCGCGTTGACCAGTTCATGGCGCTGTAGAAGTCGCCTTCCGCCGAGCCGGCGTCGCCACCCGTGACGATGCTGCAGCCAAAGCCGCCGTGCCGCCGCTGCATCAGCGCCGTGCCGGGGGCCATCAGATACTGGGTCTCGATGGTCGGCGTGACCGGCACGATGTTCCAGGGCTTGATGGCGAAATGGTTAACGAAATTACGACCTTTGCTGTACGGATCCGTCACCGTGCTGCGCATCTGGCGCAAGAGGTCAATGGGCTCGGACCCCATGGCCAGCACCACCGCGGACGACCGGTAGTGCAAGTGCAGGTAATCGTAGGCGGGGCCGTGGCCTTTGTGGACCAGCATGCCGAGCGCGGTGCCGTACGCCTCTTCGCCGGGGCCGCCGATCCAGAAGTAGCCGTGGCCGGTCCGCATCATGCGAATCAGCATCTCTTCGGTCGCGCGGGCCTTGACCATCAGGTCGTGGATGCGCACCTGCAGCGCGGCGTCGAGCGCGGGCGGCGTCCAGCGCGTGTCGTTAGGCCCCGGCACGAAGGTGGGCGTGAGCACGGTGTCGTCGCGGTGGTTTTGCAGAGCTAGGTTGGGCTGCATCACAGTCGGCGGTTCCAGTTGTGCAGGAGGGTACGGCCGCTGGGCGCGGTCGGGCCCACCAGTTTAGGGGTTTTCGCGGGCGTGGGGAACCCCTGGCGGCGACACGCGCGCCGTTGCCGCCCACTGGCAAGTTTCGCATACTGCCGGCCGCGATGGCGGCGGAGTTGGGTGCAATGGGGCGTTGGTTGCGATGGGCGTGGGTCGGAGTTTGCGTAGCGGCCTGTCGCCCCGCGCCACACGCACCGGTTTCGACACCTGCGCCTGGGAGCTTGCGCGCCGACTTGGATCCAGCGGCACTCGCGAACGCGGCGGTGGGCAAAGCGCTGTTCCAAAAGGCTTACACGCCGGCCGAGGGGATGGGGCCGCACTTCAACTTTGACCGCTGTGGGGCGTGCCACGACAAGCCAGCCTCGGGCGGACACGGCGACATGGACCACGCGGCGCGGCTGGTGGCCATCGCGGGAGACGTCACCGGCGTTCCGTTTCGAGCACTACCTGGAACCACTCCGTTGACCGTTGCGGCGGGAATTGCTGTAAGCGTGAACAAGCCGCCGCCGCTGTTTGGCCTCGGGCTCGTCGACGACTTGCCAGACGCGGCGATTGCGGACCACTGTGGCAAGGACGCGGCGCTGGGCATCGCCGGCATCGCCAACTTCAACCCGGGCCGGGGTCGGGTCGGGCGGTTTGGCTTCAAGGCCCACGCGGCGACGCTCGCCGACTTCGTGGCCAATGCCCTCAACCTGGAGATGGGCCTGACCAACCCGATCGAGCGCGACCCGCGGCTGCAGACCGATTCCGACGCCGTCCCGGACCCAGACGTGCCAACCGCCACCGTTTTGCGCATGACCGACTATGTGCGCGCGCTCGCGCCGCCGGCGCCACCCGTTGCCAATCCGGAACAGCAGGCGCGCTTTGCCGAGCTGGGCTGTGCGACCTGCCATCGGCCGCAGACCGCGCCGGGGGTAGCGGCCTACAGCGACTTCTGTGTACACGACCTGGGCGCGGGTTTTGACAACAAGATCAAGGATTTTCTGGCAAGCCCGCGCCACTGGCGCACGGCGCCGCTGTGGGGCCTGCGCTGGCGCGACAAGTACTTTCACGACGACCGCGCCGCTGACCTCGACACCGCGGTGCGGATGCACGGCGGCGAGGCCGAGAAAGTGCGCGATCGCTACGTGGCATTGGCCGAAGCGGACCGGGTGGCGTTTTTGGGGTGGCTCAAGAAGCTGTGACCTGCAGTGAGAACTCTCCGCGCGGGGCCAAGCGTCTGTGCTGTTGACGCACCACTGCTCAGCCGTCGACGCCCACAACAAGCGCAAGACCACGCCCCAGCTGGCGCATTCGCTCTGGTCCCAGATGACCGACCAAGCCGTCCAGGTGGCCGAGGTCCACCGTGGTGATGCGACCGGCCAGCACCACGCTATCGCGCGACAGCCCACCCTCGCCCGCGTTGAGGCGCAGATTGCCCGGCAGGGCCGCATGGCGCAAGTTCGATGTGACGGGCAGCACCACAACAGTCCGGTTGCCTGGCGCGAGGTTGAAACGGTCGTGTTGAATCACCACGGCTGGACGGCGCAATGCTGGAGCGCTGCCACGCGGTTCGCCGAAATCCACCCACACCACGTCGCCTTGGGCGACAACCTCGGCGACTACCATTGCCAGTCGTCCGCTGGCGTTGCGTTTTGCGCCTGCCGCACCAATTCAGCGCTTTCCGCGGCAAGCGCCTTGTCGGCGAAGAAAGCATTGATGCGGGCGCGGATTTCGGCCTCGTCTTGCGCCGCGGCGGTTGCTTGCAATACCGAGGCGACGAAAGCGCTGCGGTTCATGCCCTGGCGGCGGGCGGCGCGGTCCACGCTGGCCAGGATCTCGGGCTGGATCGACATGGCGAACTTGATTGCGGGCATGGCCTTGGACCCGGTCGGCGCATTGCGCTGGTATTCCACGATCACCATACCAGTGGGCGAGTGAATTTCAAGGTCAGGGCGTTCGGGCGGCAGGGGTTGTGGCTTGACGCCCGGGCGACGGCACCGCCATGCTTTGCGAGCGGACGGCCCTGACCGCCAGCATCGCAGGCGATGAACCCCGCCACCCGCTGGTTGCAACGCTTTGACAGTTTCCAGCGGGCTGTGAGTCTGCTGCACGAGGCGCTGCAAGAGGGCCCCGGGCCGCTCTCGCGATTGGAGCGCGAAGGTGCCGCGCAGCGGTTTGAATTCACGGTCGGGTTGGCCTGGAAATGCCTCTCCGACCATCTCGCCGCCCAGGCGGCGCCGGTGCAGCCACCGTCGCCAAAGGCGGTCGTCAAGGCCGCGTTCGCCGCAGGCATCTTGGCCGATGGCCAACTGTGGATCGACATGCTGGACTTGCGCAACCAGCTTTCACATGTCTATGACGGCGACAAGTTTGATGCCGCTGTCGCCCAGATTCACGCGCACTACCTGCCACCCCTGGCCAAGCTTCGCGACTGGTAGACGGCACGCGCCCGCGAGGCCACCCCATGACCGGCCACGGTCTACCCGACCGCACCTGGGCGCAAATCCTGGGCGTACTTGCGGCGCACCCAGAAGTTGAGCAGGCGGTGCTTTTCGGCTCGCGGGCCAAGGGCACTCACCGCGTGGGCTCGGATGTGGACCTGGCGCTGGTCGGACCGGTCGATCTCACGAACGAATGCCGCATTGCCGGCGAACTGGACGAATTGCCGACGCCGTACACCTTTGACGTCGTGGCGCTGGCCAGCCTGCGCCACGCCGGCTTGCGGGCGCACAACGAGCGCGTTGGCGTAGTCGTGTGGGATCGCGCAGCTGCGTGTGCGCCATTGCCACTGGACCAAGCGCCGCCGAGTTGCTGAGGGCTGCACCTGCTAGGGCGCGCCAGCCAGACCAGTTCATTTTTCAGTCGGCGGTCTGCTTTTCGGGTCAAGGTCCAGCGCTGGGCAAGCAAACTGGCATGCTCGGCCCCTAGCCGCATGGGCGCTTGGCCGCGCCGCTCCCAGCGGCTACCCTTGGCGGCCTCGGCGACAGCGCCTGCCTGTGCCCGGAGCCCCACATGACCCCATTGAACCGTTGCCGTTCGCGCTACCTGTGTTGCCTTGCCACCGTGGCGCTGATCGCCGCTTGCGGCAAGTCAGAGCCTGCCCCGGCCGACGCCGCCACGGCCACTGCCGATGTGGCACCAGACGCCGCGGCCGCCGCCGATGTCTCTGCTCAACCGGACGTCAAGGCCGGCTGCGCGCCTGCCCCAGCGACCGCAGGTACTGTGCGGGCGCGGCCCCTGGCATGCGCAGACGACCTGCCCCATGGTCGCATGGCGGCAGCGCGGGTCGGCGACCTCGTGTTGGAGAATGCGCGGGCACGCTTCGTGGTCCGCAAAGGACCGCACGGCCACGCCATGGCGGGCTTGCTCGGCGGCAACGTCGTCGATGCGGTCGCGCTGGACACCAAAGGCGCGCAAATCGGCGTGGATCAGCTGTTTGAGTGGATCGCGGCCGCCGGTTTCTACCTCGTCTCGCCCGAGCAGATTGAGGTGACCCACGACGGCAGTGGCAAGGACGCCGACGGCCCGGTGGCGATCGTGCGCGTCAAGGGCAAGCTGGCGCCGTTTCCGGTGGTCCTGGCGGCGCTGCCGCTGGAGCCGCCGGCCGCGACGGTCCAACACGAGTACCTGCTGCGTCCCGACAGCACGCGCCTGGAGATTCGCACCACCATCGTGCCGACCACCAAGCAACAAGAGACCATCATGGTCGCCGACATCGGCTTGTGGGGCGGGGCAGTCGAGGTCTATCGGCCGGGCAAAGGCGACGGCCACAACACGCTACCGACGCCGACGATGCTGCAGACCATTGGCCTCGCGCCGATCGATCGCGACCCACTGACGCTGCCATGCGCGGTGGGGTTCATGGGTTCGGTGTCGAGCTTTGATGCCGGGGCGATTCAGGCGTTCGTGCAGACGGACAGCAAGGTGCCGGCCGAAGGGCGCGCGTTTCGGCGCTTTTTGGTCGCAGGCGGCGACGATGGTCCCGATCTGGCGTCAGCAATGGCGACCGCCGGCGAGCCGTTGGGTCAGGTCTTTGGCACGCTCAAGGGCACGATCGCCGGGATGCGCGCGGGTGTCGAGGTCGAGATCCTTGGCCCCAAGTCTGCGCCGCTCACGCGCTGCCGGCCCGACGCCGCCGGTGCGTATCGTTGCCGGGTGCCGACCACGGCCGCGGCGGTGCGCACGATCTGGATCGGCAACGGCAACAGCCAGGCGGGCGGCGCTGGGCAGACGGCAGACGCTGCGGGCAAGGCCTTTACGGTCGCCGCGGGTGCTGAGGCCAGCTTGGACCTGACGGCGCCGCCGGCCGCGACCTTGCAGGTCAAGGTCAAGGACAGCGCTGGCGTTGGACTGCCGTTCCAACTCATCGCCCAGCCACAGGGCGACATCGCCGCAGCAGGCAGCCGCACCTTTGTCGATGCCGACGGCGACGCCACGTTCGAATTGCCGGCCGGTGCTTGGAAAGTCTGGTTGCACCACGGCCCAGAGTTCTCGGTGCACGAGGCGGAGGTGGCTGTCGCGGCCGGCAAAGCTACATCCGTCGACGCAACGCTACTGCGCGTGCTGGAGACGGACGGCTGGATCGCCGGCGACTTCCACATCCACGCCGAGCACAGCGTCGACAGCAACGTCCCCAACCGCCAACGCCTGGTCGACGCCGCCGCGGCCGGCATCGAGTACGCGGTCGCCACCGACCACGACTTCGTGACCGACTACGCGCCGTTCTTGCAGGAAACCGGGCTGGTCGGACGGCTGACGGTCGCCAGTGGCGTCGAGGTCAGCACCATCGCGCTCGGCCACCACAACACCTGGCCGGTTGCGCCGCAGCCCGACGTGGCAGGCAATGGTGCGCCGGCCTGGTTCGGCAAGCCGGCCAAGGACCTGCAGACGCTGTTGCGCGGCGGCGACCCCAAGCGGGTGGTCCAGGTCAACCACCCGCGCGGCGCGCAGTCGTACTTCGAGGGCATTGGCCTGGGGCCCAAGACCGATGTCGCCGAGCTGGCGTTCGACGCCATCGAACTGCTCAACGGCAAGCGCATGGGCGACACCGAGGCGGTGCTCGCGGACTGGTTTGCGCTGCTGACCCGCGGCTTGTCGATTACCGTGACCGCCAACAGCGACACCCACAGCCTAAGCGCGGGCACGGGCGGCGTGCGCACCTACGTCTGGGTCGGCAAGGACGGCGCCGGCAAGGGCCGCGATGTGCAAGGCGTGTTCACCGCGGCGCAGGCCGACGAGGCGCTGCGCAAAGGCAGAGCGGTCGCGAGCGCGGGGCCGCTGCTGGAACTGGAGTTGGACGCGGGCGGCCCCAAGGCGGGCATCGGCGAAGCGCTCATCACGGCCAAGACCGAGATGACCGTGCGCGCCCGACTGCAAGCGCCTGATTGGATGCCGCTGGGCACGCTTGAGCTGTACAGAGACGGCGCGCTGGTACACAAGGTCGAGGTCACGGGCACGCCGGTCGCCAAGGGTCGCAGGCTTGCAGTGGTCGAGTTTGCGGCCAAGCCCAAGACCAGCGGCTGGTGGGTGGCGCTGCACCGGCCCAAGGGCAAGGGCAGTAACCCGGTGGTGTCGGACGAGCCTTGGGCGACAACCAATCCGGTGTATGAAGGGGTGGTGCCGGATTGACCCGGCAGCCGTCAAGCGCCATGCTGTGGCTGGGCATGGAGGTGCGTGTCGTGGCCGATGCAGTCCGAGCACATCGCAGCCTGCCTGGCCGATTGGTATTGGCGATCGCCTCGACCGCCGCCGTAGCGAGTTCAGCCTTGGCTGAGCCTGCGGACCTGCTGCAGAGCACGGTGGTGCCAATCCAAGAGGAAACGGCCTTTCTGATTGATCGCTTGGAATGGGCGCTGGATTTGGTCGACCTTGGCCACCGGAGTCATGTTCACGCTAGCCTCATTGCTGCCGGCGAGACCGCTGCCGTGGCTTGGGCGTCACGCCTCAAGGTCTCGGTGGCCCTACTGGAGCGCTCACTGACCGCGGCCAAGGCACGCGACTACAAGGCGTTGGACGCCGTCAGGCGCGACTTTCGGGTGCTCGAGCGCGTGGACGACCTTCATGGCGAGGACGGCATGTGGGCCCTTGAGGTGGAATTGAGGTTGCGGCCATGGCACCCCCGCGATGATGTACCGATGGTGGTGGAAAAATGCTTCCCCCACCCGCAATTCGCAGAGACGCCGTTTGACCACGCCCGCGTGGTTCAGTCGCGCAACCCGGACGACTGGTTTGGCCTGCAATCGCCACCGTGGCATGAGGCAGCAGGCCTGCCGTGGCCGTTCCAAGGCGCGCCCTAGCGCCGACCGCAGACTCTGCGTCAACGCGACTCGCCAAACACCCGAAACAACCACCAAAACGCCGGCCCCAAGGCCAACGACCCCAAGCCCAGCGTCACCAGCACGGGCACCAGCACGCCGTCCGGCGCCGCTGCCTGCAGCAGCGTCAGCTGGCCCACCAGAATCTGACCGTTCTGCGCCACGGCCCACGCCGCCACTACCAGCGACACCTGCGCCGCCGCCAGCACCCGGGCCAGTGCATACCGCCGCTTGTGCAGTGCCCACAACGCGCCCAGCGCCGCCGCCGCGGTGACTACCTGCATGGTCCAGGCCATTGCGCTGGCCGTCAGCACCGCAAACAGGTGTGGCGCGCCCTCTCGAGCCGTCCACGCCGCCAGCGCGGCGCACCCACCAAAGGCGAGGTTGGCGAGCATGGCCCGGCGGGCAAAGTCGTCACGAAGCGCCGGCTCCCGCAAGGCGACCGTCAGGTAGACCGCCGCCAGCCACGCAAACAGCGCGAGCACCATCGCGCCGACCGCCCACGGAAACGGCGCCCACCACTCGGACACGAAATCGGTGTGCACCTGGCCCGTGGTATCGAGGTGAATCGCGCCGGAACTGGCCGCGCCCAAAATCACACCCAGCAACACCGGCGTCACCGCCGAGGCTGACGCGAACACCGCGCCCCAGCCCGGCCAGGTACCGTCCGCCGGCCCGTAGGCGCGAAACACAAACGCCGCGCCACGCAGGGTGATGCCGACCAGCATCGCCACGACCGGAATGTGCAGCGCGGTGAGCAGCGCCGCGTACGCCGTCGGAAACGCAACGAAAAGCAGAACGATGCACAGGATGAGCCAGACGTGGTTGGCCTCCCAGATGGGGCCGATGGCGTGGGCGATGGCGCGGCGGTGCTCGGTCTTGCGTGGCCCACTGGCCAGCAGGTCCCAAACGCCGCCGCCAAAATCGGCGCCGGCGGTAAGCGCGTAGGCCCACACCGATACGGCGATCAGGAGGCCAAACACCGTCGGCAGGCTGAGGTCAGCCATGGCCAGGCTCCGTTTGGGCCGCGGCCAGTTGCGCCGCCGTCGGACTGGCCAGCACATGCGCCCGCAACAGCAAGGCGCACACCACCGCCAGCACGCTGTACAGCACCGCAAAGGCCGCAAGCGGCACGCCCAGGTGCGGCATCGGCGTTACGGCCTCGGCGGTGCGCATCATGCCGCGGACGATCCACGGCTGGCGGCCAACCTCGGTCACCACCCAGCCGGCCTCGATGGCCACAAAGCCGAGCGGCGCCGCCATAGCCAGCAACCGCAACGCCCCTCGCGACCGCCACAGCCTGCCCTTGCGCGCCAGCCACCACGCCAGCGCCGACACCGAAACCATCGCCAGACCGCAGCCGACCATCAGATCGAAGGCCAGGTGGGTGACGATGAGCGGCGGCCACTGGTCGCGGGGAAAGTCCAGCAACCCTCTGACGGTGGCGTCGGGATCGGCGAACGCCAGGATGCTCAATAGCTTAGGCAGCGCTAGTGCGCCTACCGTTTGGCCCGCCTTGGCGTCGGGGATGCCACCGACCAGCAGCGCCGCGCCGCTTTCGGTGTGAAAATGCGCCTCGGCCGCCGCGAGCTTGACTGGTTGGTGGCGCGCGATGTGCTTGGCGGCGAGATCGCCCGACAGCGGCACCAGCGCGCTGAAAATCAGCGCCATCGGCAGCGCCAGACCGACCGCGCGGCGATGGAAGGCGTTTTCCGGATCGCGCAGCAGCATCGCCGCGTGCACACCGGCGACCGCTAGCCCCACGGTCGCCAGCGACGCCAGCACCATGTGCAGCGCCTGCGACAAAAACGCGGGATTGAACATCGCCTCCCAGGGCCGAATCGCCAGCACTTCGGCGGCCGCCAGGCGCGCGCCGATGGGCCAGTCTGTTGGGCTGTGGATGGCATGCACCACGCCGGCGATGCGCACATCAAAGCCCTGCGGCGTGTTCATCCAAGCATTGGCGGCGATGACCAGCGCCCCACTGGCCATGCCACACAGCGCGACCATGGCCCCGCACAGCAGGTGCGCGCGCTCGCCAACGCGCTGACGGCCGTACAGGTAGAGGCCGAGGAAAATCGACTCCAAAAAGAACGCAAAGCCTTCGAGCGAAAACGGCATGCCGACGATTGGCCCGGCGTGGCGCATAAACGTCGGCCACAACAGGCCCAGTTCAAACGACAGCGCGGTGCCCGAGACGGCGCCGATGGCGAACAGGATGGCCGTGCCCTTGGCCCAGCGGTCGGCGAGCATGCGGTCGAGCGGGTCGCGGTCGCGCTGCCAGCGCCGCTCGGCCAGCACCATCAGCACCGGCATGGCCATGCCGATGACGGCGAACACGATGTGAAAGCCCAGCGACAGGGCCATCAGCGTGCGGGCGGCGAGCAGGTCGGACATCGCGGACACCGGGGCCGCGCCGTCGACCAGCCGCCCCGCGCCGGTACTGTGCGCTTGGCAGTAGGTCCGGTCAACGGCAAGCGAATAACCGACCACCGCATTGACAAACCGCCTTTCGCTCAACACCTTGAACCATGGGGGGAGGCCATGCACGCCTCGCAAACACGGCAGCGACCCTGAATTCAATGGTGTCATCCACTTGAACAAAGGGGGGGATCGTTCAACCCCGCGATTTGACAGGGCCGCACCGTCGTCCACAATCCGGCCGGCGCCAATGCGCCTGGACCTGCCGTGATCGCCCGCCTGCTGCTGCCCATGTTGTTTGCGACCGGCGCCGCTGGCCTGGTGTACGAGGTCGTGGTCGCGCGCCTCTTGGCCCAGCACCTGGGCAGCTCGGGGTCGTCGCAGGCCATCACGCTGGCGACGTTTTTGGGTGGCCTGTGCTTGGGCGCGCTGCTCGCCGGGCGGGCGCAGCGCACGCTGCTGCCCAAGGTGCAGGCGCCGCTACTGGCCTACGCGGTGCTGGAGGCGGCCATTGGCCTGTGGGCCTTGCTGTTGCCCGCGGTGGCCGACTTTGCGTTCGGCGTTTTTGCCACGCTGGCGCAGGGCAGCGAACCCGGATCCGCCGCACACATGCTGGTCAAGCTGGCGTTAGCGGCGACGCTGCTGTTGCCGTTGGCGACGCTGATGGGCGCGACGCTACCGGCGCTGTCGTTTGGCATCGCCCGCGCGGACGCGGCGGGTAGCGTGGCACTTGTCTCGCGCTGCTATGCCGTCAATGCCGCGGGCGCGGCGACTGGGGCGCTGCTGGCTGGCTTTTGGCTCATCGAGACTTTCGGCCTTGAGCTGCCGCTGACCATGGGCGCGGCGGTCAACCTTGGCGTGGCCGGGATTGCGTCGCGGCTGCTGCGATCGACGGCGGCGAACCCGACCACAACGACTGCGACCCCAACCGCGGCAGTTGGAGCGCCGCGTTCGCTGTGGGCCATCGCCTTCGCCACCGGGGCCGTCGCCCTTTGCTGCGAGATCGGCTGGACCCGACTGGCGTCGCTGTTGCTCGGCGCCAGCACGTATAGCTTTGCCTACATGCTCGGCGTGACCATCATCGGCATCGCAGCCGGCAGCGCAATCGCCACCCGCCAGCTGGCATTGGGTCGCAGTGCACCGCAAGTGCTTGGCATCTCGCAAGGTCTGGCCGGTCTCGGCACGGCACTACTGGTGTGGCGCGCCGACCCGATGGCGGTGGAGTTGGCGGTCACTCGTGCACGCTTGCTGCCGGTGCCCGAGAACTATGGCCTGTGGCTGTTTGTCGGCGGCGGCTGGCTTGCACTGCACCTGCTGCCGGCGGCGCTCGGCTTGGGCGCGGCCTTCCCCGCATTGCTAGCGACCGCCAACGCCCGCGGCGCACACACCGACCGAGCGACAGCCCAGCTGCTGACTTGGAACACGCTCGGCAACCTGTTTGGCGCCCTGGGCGGTGGCTTCGTGCTGCTACCCGTATTGGGCTTGGAGCGCATGCTGGGCCTGGGCGCCGCGGTGTCGTTCGGCCTCGCTGCTGTCGCCGCTGCCAAAGCCGAGCGCTGGCTGCCGCTGTCCGCCGCGGGGGCCGTGGTGTTGGGCTTGCTGGTGGCGCCGCCCTCTGACGGAGCGCTAACCCGCGGCCTGTTTCGCATGCGCCCGCAGAGTCCGACGCTGGCCCGCAAGGAAGGCCAGGAAGTCCGTAAGATCGAACAGTTGTTCCGCAAAGACGGCAAGGACGCCACCATCACCGTTGACCGCTACGCCGACGGTCTGGTCATCTTTCGCACCAACGGCAAGGCCGACGGCGGCACCGGCGATGTCGCGACCCAGGTCGTGCTCGGCCACCTCGGCCCGCTGGTGCGGCCGCAGTCCAAGGAGGCGCTGGTCATCGGGCTTGGCACCGGTCAGACCGCAGCTGCCTTGGCGAGCCACGGCCAGATGCGCGTCCACGCGGTCGAAATGTCGGCGGCAGTGGTGCACGCTGCGGCCTTCTTCGCGGCCAGCAACGACAATGTGCTTGAGAACCCGCGCGTTCGGGTGACGATCGCCGACGCACGCGAGGTGCTGGCGGCGCTGCCGCCGGCGTCGCTAGATCTGGTGGTCTCGGAACCCAGCAACCCCTGGATCGCCGGCATCGCCGATCTATACACCGCCGAGTCGTTCGGACGCGTGCGCGAGCGGCTGCGGCCGGGCGGCGTGTTGGTGCAGTGGATCCACACCTACGAAATGGCCGATGGGGCGCTGCGTGACATCTTGTGCACGCTGCAGGCCGTGTTGCCTCACGTTGCCGTGTTTCGGATGGACCCGGGCGACCTGGCGCTAGTGGCGAGCGCCATACCCATCGCCTTCGATGCCACCGCGGCGGCGACCGCAATGGCCGATCCCGGGGTGCAACGACACTTGCAGCACCACCGATCGGCCGATGTACCCAAGTCGCTCGACGAGTTTCTCGCCACGCAGCTGGCCGGCCCGGCGACGGTGGCCAAAGTCTGCCAGGGCTTTGCCGCGCCGCTGCAAGAGCGCTTTCCGCGCCTGGAATACTCGGCGCCGCGCGACTTCTTCGCGGCTAGTTCCGCGGCTGCGATGGTGGGTAGACTCGACACCCGCATGGGCCGCACGCCCGACACCTGGATCGCCGGTCAGCTGCGCGGTCAGGCCTTGCCACCGGATCGGCGCGCCCGCGTCCACGCCTTTTTGGTCGCCGGCGGCCACCCTGAAGAGGCGCCATTGCATGCGGCGACTGCGGCCGCAGAGGCGCTGCCGGTGGCGCTAGCGCAAGCCATCGACACGCTGCCCAAGGCCGGGGCAGTTGCGCCCGCCGATGCCGCCAGATGGTGCGCATGGCTCGGATCGGTGGCGCCGTGGTTGCCGATGCGCGGCGACACGGTGCTCGGCCCCGTCGGCGGACGCCCGGACTGGGCGGCATGGACGGACCGCTGCAAAAAGCCAGCACGTTGACCGATCTGGCGCCACCGCGCTACAAGCCGCCCCAGCACTGGTAGGCGCCTGGACTGGCGCAAGCCGGGGCTTTGCGCCGCGGCCCCGCACTGAGGGCGCCGCGAGGACTGCCACTGATGACCGCCCCGCGCCTGCAATCCGCCGTTGTGACTGGGGCCGGCGGCTTCGTCGGCAGTACCCTTGTGCGCACGTTGCGCGGCGCCGGCGTGCGCGTGGTCGGCATTGACAGCCTCGAGCGCGGCTTTGCCGATGCGCTCGACGTCGATGTGCCGTTGGTGCACGGCGACGTCACCGAGCCTGCGACCATCGCCCGAGCGCTTGCTGCCTGTGGCGATCGGCCAGAGGCGGTGTTCCACCTCGCCGCGCTCATCCAGGTCGGCGAGTCGGTACAGCTGGCCGACCGCTACTTGCACGTCAATGTGGTCGGCACCGAGGTCGTTGCCGCGGCCTGCGCTGGCGCGCGCGTGCCGGCGCTGGTGCTGGCCTCGTCGGCTGCCGTGCTCGCTTCGGACCAGGGCGGCCGGGCAACGCTGGACGAGAGCGCCCGCATCGGGCCCGAGAGTCCCTACGGCGAGAGCAAGCTGCGCGCCGAGCAGGTGCTGGCTGCGCACAGCGCGCAAACCGGCCTTGCGACCGCAGTGCTGCGCTTTTTCAACGTATCCGGCGCCCAGTACGGCTGCGCAGAGCGACACAAGCCCGAGACTCACTTGATACCGCTGGCGATTCGCGCGGCCTTTGGCGACCTGCCGCCGCTACGGGTGTTCGGCACGGACTGGCCGACGCCCGACGGCACGTGCCTGCGCGACTACGTGCACATGCGCGACGTGGTCGCGTCGCTGCACGCTGCTGCGGCCTGGGCGCTGGCTGCACCTACCAGCGCCCATCGGGTCTTTCACGTCGGCTCTGGCGCGGGGAGCAGCGTTCGACAGGTCATTGCCGCGGTCGAGCGCGTGCTAGGCGTCCCGGTGCCGCGAATCGAGGCGCCGCGCCGGCCGGGCGACATCGCGGCGTTGGTAGCCGATGTCGGCCGCCTGCGCGCAGAGCTTGGGGTGCACCCGGCCTGCGACTTGGAAGAGATGGTCCGCGATGCGCGGGCGGCATGGCTGAGCCGGCCCGACGCAGCGGCGGCCTAGAACGCGTACATGAGCGCTGCATTGGGGACGACCTTGAGTTTTTCTTCCTCACAGTCGACCTCGCCACCAGCGTTGCGGCGGACTTCGATGCAGCGCTGCGTGCCAACCGGAACGGCAAGGTCGATGCGCAGCGGAATCTGCCCCGCCATCAACCACACGACGCTGGCCCCGAGGCCGTGCCGCACGCCTTGCGCCAACGATGCCGCGTTCTCCGCCAGCGCACCAAAATCCCAGAAAACCGCACCATTGACCTTGAGGTCCCGCAGCACTGGAAAGCGCAACTCGACGCTTGAGTTCGCCACCACTTTTCCGAAGCCGATGGTGTGGTCGGTGTCGTCGGTCGGCACTGCTTTGGTGTTGTGCGCCTTGTCGTGCACGATGGCCGATCCGCGCGCATCGTACTGGCGGATGCCGAAGTCGGAGTAGCCGCGCAACAGCGTCTGCGGATACTGGCCGCCGAGGCGAAAAGTGACGTTTTGCGGCAAGTCCTCTGCCGTCAACTGGTGGCCGTTCTGGTCTTTGGTAAAGGTGTAAATGAGCCCACCGTGCGCCATCAGCGCCAGCACCAGCGAATCGCCGACCGGCAAGAACACGCGCCCCGTACCCTCCCACTTGAGCATGTTGGCCAACCGATACGGCGCATTGGTGTTGTTGCTATCTTTGACGTAGCCGTTGATGTACGGCAGGGACAGCTGCAGCGACAGGCCCTGTCGAGGATTGAGCGGGCTGTCGGTGTTGTCGTAGCTCAGGCTCGGCGTGACCATGACCTGCTGCCGCATTTGGTCGGTGAAGTCGTGGTCGCGCTGAGCAGCTGCGCGTAGCCGAACAAAGCCGTAGTCGAACGACACCGCGGTCAGCAGGCGACCAAACCGACGCGACAGTTCGACAAGCGTGCCCACCTTGTCGGTGTCGACCGCGGACAGTGCATAGTCGTGTACCAGCGACGGCACGACCCAACGCAGCCCAAAATCGCTGCCGAGAAAGCGCGGGTCCTGGTAGGTGATCGAAGCCGCCGCATAGCGCAAGGTATCGGACCACCACGGCGGGTAGTCGCTATCGGCACTGTATGGCGCGATGACGGTGGCGTCTTTGCCCTTCTTGCATTCCAGCCCTTGAATACACACATCGTTGTAGCTTGGCGGCGCGGTCAGACCGACTTTGGCCGCGATGCGCAACAGCTTGCCGGACCGCGCGAAGTTCTTGTCCAGATAGGCACCTTCCGCCGTCGCTAACAAGTTGGGCAGTGTCAGATACTGGCTGCGACCATAGCCCATCGTGCTGCGATCCGTCGCGGTCGTTGCGTGGTCCAGGACTTCTTTGAAACCGGGAATGCTGTCGCGCTCGTAGGCGTTGCGGGCGGTGTTGATGGTCTGAAAACCAACCAACGCCTCCCAGTACTTGACCTGCTCTTCCACCAACCGCACCACGGTCGCTAGGCGCCGCCGCGGGGGCTTCTCGTCGTCGCCGACGCGCGTGAACGTGACTTGCGAGAACAGGCCCAAGTTGCGAAGCCGGCGCTGCGACTCGAACTCAAGGGCCGCCGAGTAGGGCACACCGGCCTTGGGCAGGTCGCGGGTGATGACGTCGGCGTCGGTGCTGAAGTTGCCGATGACGAACGACTCGCCAAAGTCGACGCGTTCGCCTTCGTCGATGCGTAACTCGACGTCGACATGGCGGGCCAACAGGGTCTCGCGCGCGCATTCCGCCATCGGCCGATCTGGACCCGAACTGGCGCAGAGCATTTTGACCTGGCTGCGAAAGAAGCCGTTGTTGCGGTAGCTCGACTCGAGCTCGGACAACGCCCGCTCCAGCTTTTCCCAGCTGATGATCTGACCGGGATCAATCGGCCACACCGCCCGCACTTCGCTCTCGGGCACGGCTTGGGCGCCGACTACCCGCAGGCTGCGCAGCCGCGACGGCTCACCTTGGCGGTAACTAATGTCCAGATAAATGAAGTTCTCGTCCACCGGCTTGCGCAACCAGAACCCCTTGTCGGCAAAGCGATAGCGAATCGTCATCGTGCCGTCTTCGGTGGCCACTGTGCGGCGGTTGGCGGTGGTGGGCGTGACGCCGTCTGGCAGCGTGTTGGCGTAGCCAAACTCCCAAAACCCCTGCGAAACAAAATAGTTGCGCAAGAGATCCAGATCGGCCAGCACTTGATCGACCTGCAAATAGCCGCCAGCGTCAAAAAAGTCGTATGCGCGCGTGCTGATGATCCTGCGCAACTCGCCGTCGGTGTGCGCCGCAGAATCGCCTTTCTTGTCCACGGCGTGAAAGAACACGCCGCGCACCTGTGACACATAGCCGGTGGCCGCCCAATAGGTGATGGCGCTGTGGACCTGGCCACTGTCGGCGGCCGGCACCGGTCGGTAGTCGAGGCGCACGTCGGCAAACAGGTAGCCGCGGTTTTCCAGGGCCAGCAGCAGGTCGTGTCGGCCGCGCTCGGCCTCGGCAAAGTCGTACAAACCGGAGTCGCCAAACGGCAAGGTCTCGTAGAGCGCGCGGTCTTCGTGCAACTGGTAGCCAGCCCGCGCCCCGCCTTCGCTGTCATCTCGCACCAGAATGCGGACGATCGCGCACTTGCCGGGCGACACATCGATGCGGATGGTCTGATCGCTGGTCTCGTGGTGGACCTCGATGCGCGGCGACCCGTAGCCGAGTCGACGCAAGAAGGTGCGGATGCGCGCCCGGATGCGGTTGGCTTCGCGTTGGCTAAAGACATCGAGCCCAGTCAACGCGGCGGCGTTGCGCACCGCGCGCTCGGTCACGTCCTGACACCGCAACCCGTGGTAGATCTCGAATTCGCTCTGGCGGGGCGGCGCATGCAGGTCTATCCGTGCTTCGGTGATGCGTTGGCGCTCGCCCTCGGCGATATCGACCCACAAGTTGAGCTCGCCCTTGTTTGCGACCTCGGCCCGCACACGAATCTTGGCAGAATCAAAGCCATTACGCTGATACAGGGCTTCAATTGCCTCTTTTTGGGCTTGCAGGCGCTCCTGACCGCGCGGCGTGTCGAGATCGAGCGCGTCGCCGGGCTGAATCAGCAGCTTGCTGCGCAGCTCGTCCAAGAACAGGGCGGCGTTGCCGACGAAGCGAATCCGCCGCACCCGCTGGTGGCCGGCGACCGTAAACGCGATCTGTGCCAGGCCTTCGCCATCGGCGCCGCAGCGCACCTGCACGGACCGGAAAAAGCCAATGCGCGACATGCGCTCCCAGGCGACCCTGAGCTCGCCGCCGCCCAGGCGTCGGCCGGGCCGCAAGTCGACCACTGACGCCAGCTCGTTGTAGACTTTGGGGTCTTCGCAAGCCGTGCCGGGGCAGCCTTCAAATCGTACGAACGCAATCGGTCGGCCCAGGCACGCATTGTCGGCGCGCGTGACCTCGCCCAAACCTTGCAGGGAGCCCAGCGCGTCCAGTGAGCCGACGCCGCCGGTCGCGCCGACACCTGCGTCAATCCGGGTCGGTGCCGCAGGCAGCGTGGTCGGCGTCGGCGTGGGCGTCAAGCTGACAGCGCTGGGCGCGGCCGCCCCTTCCGGCGACGCCAGCGCTGTCCCGCCCAGGCCCAAGGACCAACAAGCGCCGACCGCGAGCGACAAGCGGACGCGCGCCTCAGTCATCGAGCGGCACCTTGTAGCGCAGCTTCGACTCGTATACGGTCACCGGGGCTTCCTGCGTGCCCGAGGCGTCAACGGGGCGCTCGCGCCGAAACAGGCCGTTGAGCGAAAGCCGGTCGGTGATCTTGAACGCAAAGTTGGCGGTGTAGCGCGTTTCGCGGCCCGTCTGCATGCGGGCACCGAGCGCCATCGACTTGCCAAACTTCTTGCTCGCTTCGGCGGTGACACCGACGTTGGCCGGGTCGAAGTCAATGGCGATGGTGTCTACAAACGTCTTGAGCAAGCTGGTGGCCAGCGAATTGATGGCCTCACCAAACAGCATGTCGGTCGTCAGCCGTGGCGCCGAGCCGCCCGCATCGCCGCAGCGCCGCCGAAATAGGATCAGGCACTGCACGTCCTTTTCGGTGTCGCCTTTATTGCTCGAAAGGCGGATCTTGAAGTCCTTGCTGTTTTCGGACCACACGCCGGCAATCTGCACGTACACCTGCACCACTTCGTCGGCGGCTGCGCTATCGGTGCTCAATTCGGCGCCAAACGCCCCGGTCAGACCGCCCGAGCGGGTGCTGGCACGCACGGCGACATCGGTCCGCAACGACACGTCAAGGTAGGGCCGCATCCAGTTGCCGGTAAAGTCCAGGTCGCCGCGGTCCACGTCGAACACCAGGTTGTTGAAGGCGTAGCTGACCTGACTGCCCGACCCGGGGACCACTTTGGCGTGGTCGTACACGCGCATCGCCGGCAGCGTGCCCTTGACCTGGACGCCAAACTCGGTAACCAGGTCGGCCTTGACCAGCGGGAACCGACTCGACACCTCAAAATTGCCGCCGAGCACACCGAGATCCAGTTGCAGGTCAGCCAACTCGGGCCATGTTTCAGTCAGCGGTTTGCTATACGAGTCGACCGTGCGCCCACTGGCGTTGCCAACCACGCCCGACAGGGTGTCGAAGTTGCGGTAATAGATGCCCTCGCTGACCACGACCCGGCCCTTCGCCCACCAGTCGCGACGCTCGTCGTCGCTGTAATTGCGGGCAGTCAGGCGCACTGCGGGCGACACGCGCATCGAATACTGCTTGGGCACATCCACTGGCAGTTCATCGCCTGCAAACATCAAGTCCATGGAGTCAATCTGCAGGTTCTTCAAGCTCATACGCCCGTCGATCTTGAGCGTGCCGTTGTCGATCCGCATCGCCAGCTTGTTCGCCTGCGGGATGGTCAGTTGCAGCCCGCTTAGACCGCCGCCGCTGCCCAACGATGCGATCTGCAGGCGGCCGCCCTCGTCGATGGCGATTTCGTGCGGGTACTTGCGCAGCGCCACCTTGCCGGCGCGGGTCTGCAAGGTGCCCTGGACGCGCGGCGCGTTTACGGGTCCGGCCAGCCGCAGCCGTCCGCGTGCGCCGGGCGCGGCCGCCAGGCAATTCGACGCGGGATCGGCCGCCACCACCGGGTCCGGCAGAATGTCCAGCCGCAGGTCCAGGTCCGACAGCGACTCGGCCCAACCGCCCGATCGCGGAACATCGAGCGAACCGGCCACGAACATCGCCATTGACATCGCCTCGCCGTCCTTGGGCAGCGTCAGGTCGCCGCAAACCTCGAACTCGCTGCGATGCAAAGAAAAGTGGGTATCGCCGATGGCGATCTTGTCCGGCGTCAAGCGGATCTGCGCCGGGCTGGTGTTGCGCAGCTTATGCCCGCCGGTAAATTCGACCTGCAAATGCCCGGCGGCAATGGCGGTGTCCACGGCGTAGAGCGTCGCCCCTGGGCGAAGGTCAACCAGCGTGGCGATCTCGCCTTCCAGCCGTGCGCTCAATGCTGGCGGCTTGGGCAGGCCGGCCACCGCAAACGGGTCGATTTCGCCGTGGGTGCGCACCCGTAGGGCCATGGTGGTCAGCTTGCTCAGGCCCGCAAAGGCGATTTCGCTGCCTGGCTGCACGTCGAAGTGGTCGAGGTTGTCCTGGGCCGTCAGCGTCGCCGGGCCGCCGCGACGTTTGGTCAGCATGAATTCGCCGTCGCCAAGCTTGATCTTGTCCCAGCCGAGGCCGCGCAGTTGCACGCCGACTTCGCCCTCAAAATCGCGCAGCGACCCGAACAGACGGCCGGCCAGCGCCACTTTGCCGTGCAACGGCATGCTGGCGAGCGCGCGGAGCCGTGAAAACGGCAACAGCGGCACCTTGAATTCAGTGGCAAAGGTCTGACCGACGAGATCGTATTGCCCGGAGACTTCGATGTCGTCAGAGACTTCGGCGCCGTGCAGTTGCACGCGGCCATTGGCTAGGCTGCAGTCGCCGCCGCCAAAGCGCACGTCGCCCTGCACGCGATCGAGCAACTCGCCGCCCGTACGGACGTCGCGCAACGTCAGCGCCGCCGAACCGGCCATCGTGCGTGCCCAGCTCTTGGCGTCGAGGGTAAACTGACCGTTGCGAATCTCGCCCGTCCCGGTCACGCCGGGCACCAGCCGGCCGAGTTCTATGCGCTGCACGTTGGCGTTGCGCACCTTGGTCGGAAAGCTGGACCGCAACGCGCCGATGTCGCGCCCGAACACGCCGATCTCGACATCCGCCTTGGCCGTGCCGAAGGTGGCCTCAACCGCAAGGTCGTCCAAATACAGCACGCCCTGGTTCATGCGCAGGCGGCTGCGCACATGGCGAGCTTGCAGCCCCGGCACAGCGAGGTTGTCCAAAGCCAGGTGGCCAAGCAGGGTCGGGTCGTGCCAGTCGCCAGTCAGGTCGCCGCTGTCAAAGCGCAGGGCACCCGAAAGGTTCGGCACACCGAAAGGTCCCAGCCAATCCTGCAGCCGCGGAATGTCCAACTGCAGCGCCAGCCTTGTGCCCTTGCCGGCGAGGTCGAACAGGCCATCGGCGCGCATGCGAATCAAACGCTCACCGTCGTCGCCATCGGCAGTCAGCTTGAGGTCAGACAGGCCGATGCGCAGCCCGCGCTCGCCGTCAAAGTTGGTGCGCATGCCGCCCACCATGCGCACCGCTGGCAGCTTTTGCTGCAACATTTTGACAAATGCGTCGCGGCGCAGCTCAAGCTCGGCGTCGAGCGCGACGTCGTAGTCCACCGGGCGGTCGGGATACAGCAGCGTCCGCGACACCACGCCGAGATCGCCCGTCAGCGACCCCGCGGCCAATAGCGGCGTCAAGTCGCCCGCAGGCAGCCCCACGCCCTCAGCCACAAGCGGCGCGTCGGCGCGCATGCCGTCCACCCGAATCAGGCCCCGCACCCAGTGCTCGTTGCGCCCCACCGGCATCCAGTAGTCGATGCGCGGGCTGGCCATCTTGCCGCCATAGGCATGCACCTGGACGCCGGTCGAGATGACCCGCACGGGTGCCGCGCCCGGCGCACCGGTCTCCACCCGCACGTTGCCGGCGATGCGCTGCGACCAAAAGCCTGCGACGAGGCCGCCACACAGCACATCGCCCTGCAGGACAAAGCCCTGGTCGGGATCGACGCTAAAGCTGGCGTTCATGGCGGCGTGCGCTGCGTATCCGCGACCGAGCAATTCGCGCACGTGCGGGTCGTCCGAACTGGTGCGCACCAGCAGGTGCTCACCGCGGGTGGTAGGTCGCGCGCCCCAAGCGGAAGCGATGTCGGCGTTGGCCAGGACGGTCGCCGGCAGCTGTCGCAGGCCATCGCGCAATTGCAGGGGCGGCATCTGCGCCGACACGGCCGTCAAGCGCACGCTGTTCAATTCACCGTCGATGCGCGCAATCTGAACGCTGCTGTCGGGGATGGGCGGCAGCAACTGCATGGAATCGACGCGCGTGGCCACCCGTGCCGCCACCGCATCGCGCAGTTCGTAGCGGATGTCTGGTGGCTGACCAGGCCGCGTCTGCACCACGATCCCCGGGCTTTTTAGCCACAGGCCGCTGGCAAACAGCGCCGTGCCGGGCAGGTCCATGTCAAAGCGACCCTCGCGCAGCTCTGCCGCACCGATGGTCAGGCTAAATGGCTTGGGCGGCTCGGGCGGCGGCGGCTCGTCGGGGTCCGCAAAAGCCAGATTGAGCGTCAGTCGCCCACGGGCGTCGTTGCGCAGGCGCATGGCCGGTCGGTCGATCAGCAGTTCGGGGATCGACAGCCGCAGGTGATCGTTGCGAAGCCCAGTCAGCAGCGGCCACAGCGACACCCGGGCGCGCAGCGTCCGCGCCGCCATCACTTCCTGGCCGTCGGGATCGGTGACCCGCAGGTCGCGCACCGCCGCACGCATGCCCAGTTGCGCGTCGTCGAGCGTCCACCCCAAGCGCATGCCGCCCAGCACCACGGTCCCAGGCAACGCGTCACTGACCAGCTGACTCAACTGCTTGGCGGCACTTGGCGAATTGAGCAGCAGGTGCAGCGACACTGCCAACCACACCAACCCGACCGCGCCCTGGACCACCAGCAGGTAGGCCGTGCGGGCGATGCTGCGCAATCCACGAAAGATCGACGCAGAGCCGGTTGAATTAGTTGACGAATCGGGCGACAACGCCAGCCTCGCGCGGCTAGGTGCACGGCGCGTGCCGGCATTCTAGGGCCAAAACGCGCAACGCTCCATGATTTCGACGCGCGGCCGGGTTCAAGCGTTCAAGGTTGGACTGCCTCAGAAACCAAACACGCCGTCCAGGCACAGCTGAATCGGCAAACCCATGACACTACACGCGATACACACCGACTTGCACGGCACCGTGCAGCTGACTTTGCCGGGCACGGCGTTCTTGTTGGCCGCGCACTTGCCGCTGGCCGAGCAGGTGCCCGGTATGTCGAGGTCGTTGTTGCAGATGCCGCCGTCATATTTGTACGTACACGGTTGATTCGGCGAACTGAAGCAGGCCCCGCCCGAGCACACGCCCAGGGGGCAATCGCCCGACGGCGCCTTGCACGGCAGGCCGTTGCCGCCATTGGGATCGTGCACGCAGCCGGCGTTGTTCAGGCACGTGTCCTTGGTGCATGGGTTGCCATCGTCGCACAGGTTGAGCTTGCCCGATTTGCACACGCCGTTCATGCACGAGTCCTTGTCGGTGCAGGAGTTGCCGTCTTCGCAGAGCTTTCCGGTGTTGGCAGTGTGGGTGCAGTTGCCGTTGGTGCACACGTCGTTGGTGCACGGCTTGCCGTCGTCGGTGCACTCGATGCCGTCTTGCTGCGGGTGCACGCACTTGCCGTTGGTGCAGATGTCGGCGGTGCACGGCTTGCCGTCCTCGGCACACTTGGTGCCGTCGCTGGCCTGCGGGTGGGTGCACTTGCCGTCCTTGCACAGGTCCTGGGTGCAGGCTTCGCCGTCGTCAGGGCACACCGAGTCGCTGGCTTCTTTGTGCTGACAGCCGTCGATCGGGTTGCAGCTGTCGGTGGTGCACGGATCCTTGTCGTCGCAGTTCATCTCCTTGCCGCCCAAGCACTTGCCGGCCACGCACTTGTCGGTCTGGGTGCAGATCGAGCCGTCGTCGCAGGCCATGCCGCCCAACTGGATGTGCTTGCAACTGCCGTCGGTGTTGCAGGTGTCGTTGGTGCACGGATCGCCGTCCTCGCACAGCGCCTCGTCGGTCTTGCCGTCGCAGTTGTCGTCGATGCCATTGCAGGCCTCGGGCTTGGCGGGCTTACCGTCGCAGACGGGCTTGCCGTCCACGCACTCTTTGACCTGGCCCTTGCAGGTGCCGAACTCGTTGACCAGATCGCACTTGGCGCCCGCCTGGAAGTCGTCGGTCTTGCCGTTGCAGTCGTCGTCGATGCCGTTGCACTCCTCGGCCTTGGGCACGAGCGCGGTGCAACCCGACAGGCCGCTGTCGGTGCACTGGCGAAAGCCCATGCAGTCGCCATTGGCGTTGTGGTTGACGCACGGGGTCTTCAAACCCAGCGAGATGGCGTTGGCACTGCAGGTGCACTCGCCGCCCTTCTCGGGCTGGCACTGGTAGCTAGACAGCCCGGTCTCCGGGTCGGTGGCAGCATCGCAGGCGTAGCCGTTGGGGCAATCTGGCACCTTGGGGTTGCACTTGACGCCGCAGAAGCTGCCGAACTTGGCGTTCTTCAAGCACAAGTTACCCGACTGGCCGGGCTCGTTGCAGGTCACGCTCTGCTCGCAAGGATCGCAGATGTACTTGTCGCGCGAGGCGCAGATAAAGGCCTTGTCGGTGGTGCCGGGCAGCACCTGCTCGACGCATGCAAAGCCCTTGGGGCAATCGTCGGTGCAGTACTTGCTGCAGACTTTGCCCTTGGGTGAGTCGACGCACAGGCCGCTGTTGCACTCCGCGGACTTGTCGCACGGCCAGCCGAACTCACCCTGCACCGGGCCAGCGTCCACGGGCGGCAGGTCGAGTTTAAGCTGGAGACCGTCGCTGCCGCCAAAGGGATTGCTATCCAGCGATCCACCATCGGCATCATTGCTAGCGCCGCCGCTGCCAGGGACGACCGTGCCCGACACGGTGTTGTCGCTGCAGCCCGCCGCGGCCAGGAGCGCCAGCAGCCACAAAGCCTCACGGATTTTCAAAAGCCCGTTGCGTGCCACAACGGCGGGGGCCAAGGCGCAGAGGCGGTGGGTCATCGCCGGCAGGATCATGGGGCCGTTCTCCGCGCGAAATCGCGCCTTTGCGCAGGGTCGCCGTCGGGCGCCCGAACCGCCAAGAATACGCACCGCCAGCCCATCCGGCAACCGAGCGCAATGAGGTTGCGGGGCGCGCAGACCCGGCGCTTGGAACAAGTCACAATGCTCGTTGTCGCATGCGCAGCACAGCGATCGACCGACAAGGCCTTTCCGTTGTGTGCATACGCGGTTTTGGCGCGGCCGATTTCCTTGCGCTAGCTGCCGCCGCTCTGGTATCTTCGCGCGTTGTCGCGCCACGCAGTCTCAGGGGGGCTTGCGTGCGCGACTTGGTGCCACCGGCAACCGCGGCTCGCTCCGCGCCAGGCCGGCCGGTCGCGCCTCAGATTGTCCACGCCCGGGAGGGGACGCATGCGCAAGCCTTTCAACGCCGCCGCCACTGCCATCGCCATGCACGGCGCAAGCAGCAGTTACCACTACCGCTTTGGCGGATGGGCCACTGCCGCATGTGCGGTCTGGGCGCTCGCTGGCTGCACCGAGACGACCGGCGCCAAGGACGGCACCACCACCGTCGACCCCGACACGGTCGAGAACGACAGCACCGTCGTCAGCCCGGACGCTTCTGCGGACACCGGCGCGGACGTCGCTGTCGACAACGGCACCGTCAGCGAGTTGCCCGGCGGCAAATGCGCGACCGACGAGCAATGCGTCGAGGCTGGCCTTAAGGTCAACGCCGACAAGTGCGAGGCCGCAGTATGTAACGTCGCCACGGGCAAGTGCCAGATCGGCTTTGCCAAGGACGGCGCCAAGTGCAGCGACGGCTTTGAGTGCACGGTCGACGACGTCTGCACCGCCGGCAAGTGCGACGGCCCGGTCAAGTGCGAGTACAAGGATCCGGCCAGCGGCAAGCCCAACGCCTGCAAGGTCGGCAAGTGCGCCGACGACGGCACCGGCAAATGCGAGTACTTCAACTCGACCACGGGTTCCTGCGACGACGGCGATGCGTGCACGATTGGCGACAAGTGCCAGGTAGGCGGCAAGTGCAATGGCGAATTCAAGCCGTGCCCCGACGCCGACAACAACCCCTGCACGCTCGAGACCTGCAACCCAGCCAAGGCCGGCGCCTGCGAGATGGCCACTGCCGCGTCGGGCACCGTGTGCAACGACAACAACGCCTGCACCAACAACGATTCGTGTGACGCCACCGGCAAGTGCGCCGGCGCGACCGTCAATTGCTCCGCCACCGGCGGCCCGTGCGTCACGGCGTCGTGCGACACCGCCATCGGCTGCATCAACAAGCCCGTGCCTGACGGCAACGCGTGCGGCAGCAACAATTCGTGCTACACCGACGGCAAATGCGTCAAAGGTAGTTGCAGCGAAAAGGACGCCCAGGGCGTCAACGACGGCAACCCCTGCACTGAAGACAAGTGCGACGGTGCCGGCCTGTCCAAGCCCAAGATCGAGCACTTGCCGGTCGACGGCAAGTCCTGCGACGACGGCGACGCGTGCTCAGTCGGCGACAGCTGCGTCAAGGGCGCCTGCAAGTCCAATCCGCTGGTCTGCAACGACGGCAACCCGTGCACCCAAGACGCCTGCGACCCCAACAAGTGCGTTGACAATGGCGGCACCAAGGTCTGCGGACAGTGCTCGTACCTGCCGGTCAAAGACGGCGCCAGCTGCGAAGACGGCGACAAATGCACCAGCAAAGACGCGTGCAAGGTCGGCAAGTGCGTGGGCGTCGATCTGCTCGCGACCGGCGGCTGCGACGACAAGAACCCGTGCACCAACGACAATTGTCAACCCGGCGCCGGCTGTATCAACGTGCCGACCGATCCGAACAAGACCGTATTTTGCGACGACGGCGATCCGTGCACCGAAGTCGACAAGTGCGGGGCCAGCACCTGCAAAGGCGTGCCGCGCGACTGCAAGGACAGCGACCCGTGCACCAATGACAAGTGCGACCCCAAGGCCACCGACATCAAGAAGGCCTGTCTGCACGAGTCGTACGAAGGCCCCTGCGACGACGGCGACAAGTGCACCAACGGCGACCTCTGCGCAGGCGGCACCTGCGCCGGCACCACCGTGGTGTGCAACGACAAGAACCCGTGCACGATCGACATCTGTGACTCGCTCAAGGGCTGCCAGTACAAGTTCGCGGCCGGTGGTTCGCCGTGCGATGACGGGCTGTCGTGCACCGTCAACGACTACTGCGACGCCGGCAAGTGCATCGCCGCCAAAGACGAGTGCAAGCCCTGCGAGAGCGATTCGTACTGCAAGCAGTTCGACGACAACGACGTCTGCAACGGCGTGGTCAAGTGCGTGGACGGCGGCACCAAGGGCAAAGTCTGCGCGGTCGAAGCGGCCAGCGTGGTCAAGTGCGACGCCAGCGGCGACACCCCGTGCAGCACCAACACCTGCAACCCGGACACCGGCGTGTGCGGCGCCATCATCAAGCAAGAGGGTGTGCCGTGCATCGCCACCGACAAGTGCCTGACCGGCGCAGCCTGCAACGCCCAAGGCCAGTGCAACGGCAAGAAGCTGAGTTGCGACGACAAGAACGACTGCACCGTCGACTCGTGCGACGCCAAGGTCGGCTGCAAATTCGCGCCCAAGGCCGATGGCACTGCCTGCGACGACGGCACCCTGTGCACGCCGACCGAGAGCGACAAGTGCACCAAGGGCCAGTGCATCAACCCAACCAATACCTGCGCCTGTGCTACTGATCAGGACTGCGCCGTCTACGAAACGAAAGACGGCGACATGTGCAACGAGAAGTTCAAGTGCCTCGCGGGCACCGGCGGCCAGAAGTTCTGCAAGCCCGTCGCCGGCACCGAAACTGTGTGCGACATCAGCAAAGACACGCCTTGCGTGGTCAGCACCTGCGAAAAGGCCAGCGGCCAGTGCAAGCCGGTCACCAAGCCCGACCAGACCGGGTGCGACGACAACGACAAGTGCACGCTGGGCGAGTTGTGCACGGCCGGCAAGTGCACCTCAAACAAGAAGCTAAGCTGCGACGACAGCAACCCGTGCACCGACGACATCTGCTCGGGCGAGTTTGGCTGCGCGTCGGGCCCCAAGGCCACGGGCGCCAAGTGCAACGACAACGACGCGTGCACCACCAACGACGTCTGCAAAGACGGCAAGTGCGTGGGCAATAAGCTCAACTGCGACGACGGCAGCCAGTGTACGCTCGACCTGTGCAGCAAGATCAGCGGCTGCACCAACCAGGTCGACGACACGTTGCCCTGTGACGACAACGACGGCTGCACTGGCAAAGACGTCTGCAAAAGCGGCGTGTGCGCCGGCCCGCCGCTCAAGTGCGACGACAACAATCCGTGCACCATTGACGCCTGCGACGGCCAGGGTGGCTGCAAGAACATCGTCATCGACGGCAAAGATTGCGACGACGGCGACGGCTGCACCACCGGCGACACCTGCAAATCGGCGACTTGTGTCGGCGTGGCCAAGAAGTGCGACGACAGCAACGCCTGCACCGACGACAAGTGCGAGAAGGGCGCCTGCGTGCTGCTCGCGCTCGACGGCACCCCGTGCGACGACGGCAACGCCTGCACCGACACCGACAAATGCGACAAGAAGGGCGCCTGCGTCGGCAAGGTGTTCCAGTGCGACACCAGCAACGTGTGCATCGCCTACCCGCAAGGCTGCTTGCCGACCAAGGGTTGTTTCAGCGTGCCCAACGACGGCAAGGCTTGCAGTGACAACGACCTGTGCACTTTCAACGACAACTGCAAGGGCGGCGCCTGCACGGGTCTGAGCATCGACTGCAACGACAACGACGTGTGCACCAACGATGCCTGCGACCCCAAGAAGGGCTGCCAGATCAAGCAGAACACCTGCGACGACGCCAACCCGTGCACGACCGACACCTGCGACAAGGCCAAAGGCTGCCAGCACGCGATTCTGGACGGCGCGGCTTGCGACGACGGTGACCTGTGCACCGACCAGACCCAGTGCCAGACCGGCAAGTGCGTCGGCAAGAACGTGCTGTGCGACGACAAGAACGGCTGCACCATCGACAGCTGCGACAAGCTGACGGGCTGCGTATTCCTGCCCGACGAGGACACCAAGGTCAGCTGCGACGACAAGAACCCCTGCACCGACGACACCTGCGACAAAGGCCAGTGCGTCGGCAAGGGCAAGACCTGTGACGACGGCAACCCGTGCACCAAGGACGAGTGCAACGCGCTCAAGGGCTGCGTGACCACCGACGCCGCAGAAAAGACACCGTGTGACGACAACGACGCCTGCACCAAGGACACCCAGTGCCTGGGCGGCAACTGCCAGGGCGGCACCATGGCGTGTGGCTTGTGCGCCGTGGACAAAGACTGCGAGATCTTTGACAACAATAACAAGTGCGACGGCAAGTACAGCTGCAAGGCCGGCGCCAACGGCAAGAAAGCCTGCTACTTCGATGCGGCGCCCACCGTTTGCGAGACCATCAACGACACCGCTTGCAAGAAGAACACCTGCCAGGCGCCAACCAGCTTGTGCGTGATGCAAGAAGCCATCAACGGCGCCAAGTGCGAAGATGGCCTGGGCTGCACGGTCAACGACTCGTGCCTGGGCGGCGCGTGCAAGTCGGGTCCTGCGGCCGACTGCAGCAATGTGGCCAACGCTTGCAACAGCGCAGAATGCAAAGAGACCGGCAAACTCGGTGAGTTCAAGTGCGTTGCGCTGCCCAAAGACGGATCGCCTGCTTGCGATGCCGACGCCAACGGCTGCACGGCCAACGACTTCTGCTCGCTCGGCACTTGCGTGACCGGCACGACGGTCGACTGCAGCGCTGTCGCCAAAGAGTGTCAGTCGGCCAGCTGCAAAAGCACTGGCGCTGGTTCCTTCCAGTGCATCACGGCCAGCGTAGCCGACGGTGGCACCTGCGACGACAAGCAACTGTGCACCGACGGCGATTTCTGCAAAGGCGGTAAGTGCCAGCCGGGCACGCTACCGCACGACTGCAGCGAGCTGACCAACACCTGCGCCAACGGCGTGTGCGACAAGACCGGCAACGGCGGCCTGGGCGCATGCGTGCCCAAGCCACAAAATGACGGCAAGCCGTGCGACGCCGACAACAATGGCTGCACCGAGGCCGACAAGTGCAATGCGGGCACCTGTGTGCCCGGCGCGCCGCCTGATTGCCAGAGCGCGAGCACCAATTGCGCAGTCGGCGCGTGCAAGTCCAGTGGCGCAAGCACCTTCCAGTGCATTGGTGCCCCCAAGAAAGACGACTTGCCGTGCGAAGCCGACAGCAACGGCTGCACCATCGGCGACGCGTGCAAGATCGGCAAGTGTACCGCCGGTAAGCCAATGGACTGCTCGGCCAAGAACAGCACCGACGGCTGCCAGCTCGGCGTGTGCAAGTCGACCGGTCCTTCGTCTGGGTTCTGCGACATTGGCTTTGCCGACAAGGGCAAGGTCTGCAACTCCGACAACAACGGCTGCACCCAGGGCGACGTGTGCAATGGCTCCGGCGCCTGCCAGCCCGGCAAAGCCGTGGACTGTCTCGGCGTGACCACCGGCTGCTCGCAAGGCATCTGCAAGCCGACGGGTGCCGATACCTACACCTGCCAGGGCGATCCCAAGCCCGACGGTGCGGTGTGCGACGCCGACATGTCCGGCTGCACCAAAGACGACAAGTGCAAGTCTGGCAAGTGCGAGCCGGGCGCCAAGATCGACTGCACCGACCCCAAGGTGCCGAAGTCGCAGTGCCTGGCCGCGCTGTGCGTGCCGTCTGGCTCGACGACCTACCAGTGCGACAACGCGCCGACCAAGAACGACACGCCGTGCAACTTTGACAGCAACGGCTGCACGGTCAACGACACCTGCCAACTCGGCTTCTGCGAGCCGGGCGAAGTACAGACCTGCGCCGCACTGGCCGGCCTGTGCGCCGACGCGGCGTGCAAGTCTACGGGCGACAACAGCTTCAAGTGCGACGCGGCGCCCAAAGAGTCGTATCCGCCGCTCAACCCACCGGTCGACTGCACGCCAACAAAGGTGCCCTGCGCGACCGGCTACACCTGCACGCTGCTCGATCCGGTCACCAACCAGGGTACGTGCACGCCGACCAAGACCACGTACTGTGACGACAACGACAAGTGCACCGAAGCCGACGCTTGCTCGAACGGCAAGTGCACGGGCGGCAAGCAGAAAGACTGTGACGACAAAGACGCTTGCACGCTCGACTCTTGCACCGCGGGCAAGTGCATCAACACAGCCATTGCCGGCTGCGTCACCTGCCTGGACGAGAAGTTCGACATCGCCGGGCCGCCAGGCTGGGCCACCGACTCGACCGACGCGACCTTTGCTCAGTGGGTGTACTCGACCGAGACGCCGTTCGCGACGACCGGCAGCTACAAAGTGACCTGGAAGGGCCCAATTGCGGGCACATCCGCGCCCTCTACGGTCACGGCCTCGCTGCGCCACCGACGTCTATACGTCGCCGACACCGCGGCCGCGACACTGGAGTTCTACCTGTCGGCTGAATTCGGCATTCAGAGCTGCACCGGCGACGACCTGCTGGTCAAGGTCAACGGCCTGACTATGTGGGAGAAATGCGACAACGTTCAGCAAAAAGAGATGGTCCCGGGCAGCAAGTATCAGAAGATCTCCATTAGCATGGCCAAGTTCTCCGGCATGCCGGTCGACCTGGAGTTCATCGCGCTGGCGCGCACCGACGCGCAGTCCAAAGGCACCATCCAGATCGACAGCGTGCGCATGACCGGCGCGTGCGGGCCGGGCTGCCTTGGCACGTCGTTTGAATCGCAGACCGAAGATCCGGCGGCCGACCCGGTCGACCTGGTCGCGGCAACCATCCCGCAGCCTTGGCGCTTTGAGTCCACCGCCTCGACCTACGTCAACTGGGTGGCGGCTGCGGCATCGGGTCACTCTGGCGTGGGCTACCTCAAGGCCTCGTACTCGGGTGCGCCATCGAGCGGCAAGCAAGAGACCGCCAAATTCACCATCCCCAAGGTGTCGGCGCAGACCGGTGACAAGCTGTGGTTCGCCATGCGCGCGCCGACCGTCGGTGACGCCGGTTGCGGCAACGACGACCTGGTGGTCAAGGTGGCGGGCAAAGAAGTGTACCGGCGCTGCAACTTGCAGGCGACTTGGATCACGGTGGCCGTCGACTTGCCGGCCAATGCCACCAGCGACATTGAGATCTCAGTGGTCACCGGGTTTGCGTCGTCAACCAAGGGCTTGTTTGAAATCGACGACATCGCGGTCGCCGGCAAATGTCAGTACGCATGCTTCTCGTCCGATTTTGACACGGGCACGCTCGGCCAATACTGGACGACAACCGCGGGCCAGCCGTCGGTGTGGAAGCCATGGGCGCTGTCGACGGATCAGGCCAAGTCGCCGAAGTACTCGGCCTTCAACGGCTATCCCAACCCCGGCACGCCGTCGAACATGACCCAAAACCTGATCTCGACCAAGACGCCGACATTCATCCCGGTGGCAGGCATGACCTTCAGTTACAACCTGAACCTGTTCATCCAATCGGCCAACTGCCCCGACCCGCAGAACCAGCAAGGCCAGGCAGGCTACATTGGCATGTCAGTTCGCTGCTTGATGGGCAAGACCCAACAGCAACCGACCACCAATTCGCCGCCGCCCAAGGGCAATACCGACACCAACTTGGGCCTGGCGCAGCACTGCAAGAGCACCGTGGGTTGGGAGCCCTTCGTTGGCGAGGTCACGGACGCCAAGTACTTCGGCAAGGACTGCATGTTGGCCATCGGCACCAACGCCGACAACAACAACAAGACGTTGAAGGCCTACATCGACGACATCCTGCTGATGTGCAAGTAGGCGATCCTCCGGCGGCGGGGTGCGGAAGCTGCGCCCCCGCGCGGCCGGGCGTCGTCGCCACAAGGTAAATTGCTGTGGACGCCGCAATGCGTGCGCGGCGATGGGCTGCTGTACAGGATCGCGATGACCCGAGGTCATGTGCGATGGCTGTTCTTGCTTGCGCGGTGGGTCGCAGGCTTGCGGCTTGCAAGCCGACTCGCCGCTCCTTTCTTGCGGTGGGCTTGATTTCACCTCAAGGCAATTCTGTATCGCCTCGCGCGGTCGGGTGCGTTGCGGGCTCAGTCTGCCGGCGCGAAGATCAAGAAGTCGTGGCCGGGCAGCGTGCGGACGGTGCGCTCTAGGCGATAGCCCACGGCCTGCAGCCGACGGGCGATGCCCTGTGGCGTCAGGTAGATGCCGCGGGGGTAGACTTCGCGCGGCATGTTGTCGGGAAAGTAGGGCAGCAGCGCCGTGAACGCGACCGTACGAATCGCTGCGGTTTCCGCAGGTGTGCGTGGCGGCTGGTGCCCGTGCCACAGGCCCGTGCCGTCGAAATGGGCGTGAATCCAGGCAAGCAGCATGCGATCGTCGTCGGCGATGGCGTTCAGCCAGCCCGCGCCCAGCCCCAGCACCGGGTCGTCGCGCCACAGCAAATCTGCTAGCAGCCGCGAATCGGCGAGCATGCGCTCGAAGTCCGCCGCCAGCTCAGTTGCGAGCGTGGTGTCGATGGGCAGGTCCGCGGGCAGACTGCGCAGTCGTTCGCGCACATGCGGCTGCAAGCGGTCGAGCACCGGCGAATGCTGTCCCTCTGCCAGCAAACGCGCGCGTCGAAAGCCGACATGGAAGTCCGTGGCGAAGTACCGCGCGTGCGTGTGGCCCTGCAAGATGGCGAGCCGACCCGTGCCCGGCCGCAGCGAGGGCCGCAGTGCGGCAAAGAAATCCGTGGGTGCCTGCAGGTACTCGAACACGCTGCATAGCAGCATCCGGTCGAAGACTTGGGTCGCGTAGAACGGGTCAACGCCCGGCTGGACCAGCACAGGATGCAACGCCGTGAGGCCCTCGCGCGCAGCTTTGTCGCGCAGGACCGGCACCAGGCGCTCGTCGACGTCGGTGGCGTAGACGCGACCCTGGCCTTGCAGCGCACGGGCAAGCGGCAGGCTCAAGCGCCCGCTGCCGGCGCCGATGTCGACGACAGTCTGGCCGCGTTGGACGCCGATCTCGGCCAGAATCACCTCGGGCGGCAACTGTTGGTCGCGGACAGGGTGTTCCAGCGCGGCGATCTTGCGGTCCAGGGCCCGCTCCGCTTCTTCTTGGGCCAGCGAAGGCGCCACGCTGCCATAGCGCGTAGGGCCGGCCTCGGCAGGCTCCGGCGGTGGATCGGCCGGTAGCGCAAAGCCCAACGCAGCGCCAATGGCCAGCCCCGCTGTCGCTGTGACCCAAGGCGGCAAGGTCATGGGGGGTCCTGCGCTGCAAAGGTCCAGGCGTCGTCGGTCTTTGCGTCATCGACGCGGCGAAACCCGGCGTGTTCGATGCGCGCCCGCAGTGCAGCCGGATCTCCGTGGAGCGGGTGACCTGCTGTCAGCAGCGGACCGAGCAGCGGTGCAAGGATCAACCGGTGAATCGTGCGCAGGACGCGCGTCTGCCGGGGGTCGAGCGCGGGCCCGGCAGGCTCCAAGAGTCCGTCGTCGTCGTAGGTCAGCACCAGCCACTGCAACAGCCGGGCGTCGGCCACCGCCAGCCGGGCCACCAGCGCCTGAGCGATGCCAGAACCGCGGGCCGCCAGCGCATCGTTGAGCTCGGCCACGAGCGTGCGGTCACCCAGGACCCTGGCCAGGTCGACGCCGAGCGCCTCCTGCAAGCTCGCTGAAGCTGGCCCCACGCGCCACTGGGCAAGGTCCTGGCGGGTCTTGGGGCGCAGTCGCTTGTCCAAGGCAGCGCGCAACGCTACCTCGCCTGGATCGCCAGTTGAGCGCAGCGCTCGGTGGTACACCTCTGCGAACACCGCGCCGACTTGGAACTCGAGATGCTGACTCTGCGGCAGCACCACCAGGCGACCGCCCGGCCGCAGGGCCGCGCGTACCTGTGCCAACAGCGGCGTCGGGTCGCCCGGCATCTCGGCCAGCACCACCTGGTCGAAGGGACCCTGGGTTTGCCACTGCACGGCGACCGCTGGCCGCACATGCACCACATGTCCATTGGGCCCAACGGCAATTCGCCCCTGCGCAGCGAGCGCGCCCGAATCGTCGCCGAGCACCGCCACGCGCTGCCCGGGCAAAACCAGGGCAGCCCCGACGCGCACTGCGGCGTTCTGCTGAGCCGGTCCGCGGACCAGGCGCACAGCGGCGAACCCCACCGACGCGAACGCCACCAGCACCACCACCTGCAGGACGCCTCGCAGCATTGCGCTCACACCTCGCGGCCACCGCCGCGGCCCATGATGGCACGAATGCGCTGCGGCCAACCAGAGCGCAGGCAGGCCGCACTTGGGCTGATGCAGTTGCCGCGCAGGTCCGCGTCGGCTACGGTGGCGCCCGGTCTGCGACCGCGGCCGGTGATCCGCTGCATGCACCCAACGCTTGGCATTGGTTTGGCTCTGGTTTCGGCGCTGTCGTGGGCGTTTGGGTCGACGCTCTACAAGCGCCTGGGCGAGGATGTGCCCGCGGTTGGGCTGAACCTGATCACGTCGGTATTGGGTCTGTTGCTGCTGCTGGCCGTGGTAGCGACGAGCGGAGGCCCGAACCTGCCCGGTTCGGCGCCGTGGCTGCTTGCGTGCAGTGGCATCGTCGGCATTACCGTGGGTGACACCTTGTTTTTCAGGGCGTTGCGCGACCTCGACGCCCACGCGGTCGTGGTGTTGTCGATGCTAGCGCCGGTGCTGACCATTGGACTCGCGGTGGTCTGGCTGGGCGAACAGCCGCGGCCGCAGGCGTGGACGGGCATCGCGCTGGTGCTGTGCGGAGTCGGGGCAGTGCTCAGCACCCAGCTGGCCGGCGCGGCGACTGGGCGCAAGCGACGGGGCGTTGGCTTTGGGCTTGGCGCAGTGGTCGCGATGGCCGCTGGCACGGTGGTGGCCAAGCAGGGCCTTACTGGCGTTTCGGCGCTCGACGCGACGTGTGTGCGCGTAGGCGCGGGTACGCTCGGCCTGGTGGCCGTGGCGCTCGTGCGAGGCGGCTTGGGCGTTCAACTGGCGCCGTGCCTGCGCCCGCAGGTTCTGCCGCGCCTGCTGTTGGGTGTCGCGGTAGTGACGCTGGGCGGATTTTGGGCGCTCCATGCCTCGTTGCAGGCTGTCGACTTGGCGGTTGCGGCCAGCCTGCACGCCACCGAGCCGCTGTTCGTGCTGCCGATCGCGGCCTTCTGGCTTGGCGAGCGCGTGACGCCCCGGGCGATCGTTGGCGCAAGTGCTTCGGTCGCGGGCGTGGTGGTGCTCTATGCCGCCTGAATGGGAACTTGCGGTCGAGTGCGGCTACTTGTGGTTGGCCTTGTCGTAGGTCCGCACCCGCACCATGGCGTGCCCCCAGGCGCCGGTCAAGACGTCGCGCATGGCCACCCGCAGATCGTACCAGCGGTTGCAGTAGTACCACGCCTGGCTCGACTTGACCCCGGTACCGCCGTCGTCAAAGATGACCAACGGCCCGGGCACGGCTGCCTCGCCGACGACGTAGGTCTGCGTGCCGCTGCCGTCCTGCACGTTGCCATAGACGACGGGGGCTACGCCGTAGCCGACGATCTTGCAGCCGTCCCACAGGCGCGCCTCGACCTGCAGCTTGAGCTTGGGCAACGTCGCCCCGGGCACCTTGACCCGCATACCCGCGAAAATGTGGAACCCGCCCTGGGGTCCGTGGACCATGGGTATCCAGCCGCCTTCGACGTGCGGCTTGAAGCTGCCGTCTTGCGCCACGGCACCGATCTCGATGGCCAGTGTGGTGGCCGGCGGGGGTTTGCCCTTGAAAAAGTCGGGCGGCTCGACCGCACACGACCACGTGGGCGGCTGCGGTACGTCGCCGACATAGGTATCGGGGCCCGGTTCGCTCGGCGACGGGCAGATGTAGGCGTCGCTGCTGCCGGTGGTCGCGCTGTCGGCGGCGGTGGCGTCGTTGGCTGGCGGGCAGGCGCCGCTGGCGTCACCCGGGAGGCAAATCGCGTCTTTGAGGATCGAGGCGTCGCTGAGCGGCGACACGTCTTGGGCAACGCCCGCAGCGTCGACGACCTCGGCAGCGCTGACGGCAGCGGTGTCTGCCGTGGCATCTGTGCTGCCCGCGACGCGCTGGCCGCAGCCTAGCAGCAAGGCGGCACACACAACCACCGCGGCGTTGACCGACCGCCAACCGACAAAACCACCCTCCGCAGCTTCGCGCTGTTCAGGCACCATCATCCGTCGAGGTCTCCGATGCTTCGCTGTGTACCCGGAATCGATGGCTCGCTCGTCCAAGCAATTGTGCAGATGCGCGGCGAGCTCGGCTTGGGGGAAAGTTGGCTCACGTTTCAAACGGCGACCCCACGGCTGCGACAACGCAAATGAATGTCGCGGACCGCAGCGCGGGCAAGCCCATCGTGGCGTGCGCCCCGGGCGCTGTCAAATGCAAACGAGCGGCGGCCACGTTCGCTTGGTGCAAAGCGACCGCGATTGACTCTGGCCGTGCCTGCCGTATTCTCATTTGGCGTGTGGGGCCTTTGCATTGGCGCTCCCGCAAGTTCAGGACCTGATGACCCACGGCGCCGCCCTGCGCGGTTGCACGAGCGTGCTCGCCTCGCGGAATGGCCAAAGCGTGCTGCAATGCGCGATGGCCGCGGCGCTGTGGCTGGCGTTGCTCGCGTCCGTGGCGTGCAGCGAGGCCGGGACGGCCACGCCTGATTCGCCTGACCAGACCGCCAAAGACGCGCAAGTCGCAGAGACCAAGCAAGCCGACGGTGCCGTAGTCGACATCGCGGATGGTCTGGCGGCAGCGGATGCGCCTCAGACCGATACGCCGGATTCGGAGGCGGGCGCGGGCCAGACCGAGCCGCTGACCGACGCCGCGACCGCGGACGAAGGCCCGGTCGATGCCGCAGCCCAAGCCAGCAGCGCAACGGACGCCTCGGTGGCGGCTGACTTGGATGCGACAGAGACCGTGGATGCTGGCGACGTCGTCTCCGTCGACGACGTGCCGGACAGCGGCGCACCGACCGACCTCGCCGACCCTGGTCAGCCAGCGGACACCGAACCACCCGCAGACACCAGCGACGCCGACGAGGCCACGGCAGACGTCGGCCCTAAGGATCCGACGCTGCTGCCCAAAGTCGCGTTTGCCGACATCACCGCCGACTTTGCGATCGATCCGGCCAAGGTCCACGGCGCTTGCGTTGGCCTTGGCGACTACGACGGCAATGGCCACGACGACTTCGTCGTCATCGAAGTCGACAAGACCAAGGCGACGATCCACGCAGTGCTGCTGGGCGGGGCCAAGGTCCAGCACGTGTTCACGCCGGTGGACACCACGATGCTGTTGCCGACCACCGGGTGCTCGGTCGTCGATCTCGACAGCGACGGCAAGCTGGACTTGCTACTCGGTGGCCATGCCGGCGCGGCCTTCTATGCCGGCGACGGTAAGGGGTCGTTTGTCGACCAGTCGGCGCAGTGGTTGCCGTTCATCATGGACTTCGCGACCTTGACGTTGGCTCCAGTCGACCTCGACGGCGACGGCGACCTCGACCTGTTCGTCGGCGCAGGCGTGACGCCGGTGACGCCCAATGGCGGCGGGCCGGCCTGCGGATCGCTGCAGTGCGCGTACGAAGAAACCGACTTCATCTGCACGATGAAGTTCCCCTTTCCCGATGCGCCGGCCAGCCTGCAAGACCGGGTGTTGATTCAAGGCCCTAAGCTGCCGCTCGTCGACCAGACCGCGCAGTGGAATGTTCCGCCTGGCGGTATCTGGTCCAACGCGCAGGCTGTGGACATCGACCTGGATGGCAAGATGGACGTGCTCGTCGGCGACGACTTTGGCGCGCACCGCTACTTGCGCAATGTCGGCGGCCAGTTCGCGGCCTACGCCACCGACATTGGCTTTCACAGCTACGGTCACGGCATGGGCTGGGGCGTCGGCGACTTCAACGGCGACGGACTGCCCGACCTGGTCATGGCCGACGCTGGACCCAACCCGCTGTTTCTGCAAGTCAAACCTGGGATCGGCAAGCCCGTTGGCTTTCAAGATGTCGGCGGCAATTGGGGCCTGTGGGGGCCGACCTGGATGGCCAGCACCTGGTCGCCGCTGGTCGCGGACTTCGATCAGGACGGCAACGAGGATCTGATGATGGGCGTGTCGATCTCGACGACCGACCCGGCCGAATTCCCCAACGTCGCGGCCGGCTGTGCGGGTTCGGTGGCCAAGCAGTACGACGGCTATCCCAACCCCGATGTGCTGTTTCTGTCTGGCGGCAGCGCGTCGAGCTGGCAAGCGTTTGCGTTCCCGTCCGGGCCGTATTCGCACTTTGCGATGGTGACGCAGGGCACCATCGACCTGGACGGCGACGGCGACCTCGACCTGGTGCAGACGCGGCCCAACGCCAAGATGACGTCGATGGTGCGGCTGGTGCGCAACGACCTGCCTGGTAAGGGCAAAAGCCTGTTCGTGCGCGTCTTGGGCAAGAAGGGTAACCTGGACGCCCTGGGCACCACAGTGTCGGCCAAGATCAACGGCAATCTGCGGACGCGCTGGCTGGTCGGCTCGGGCGGAACCGGTGGCACCCGCAGTCGCGTGGCCCATTTTGGCTTGGGCAGCGGCGACACCGCCAAAGACGTGGTCATTCGCTGGCCTGACGGCAAGCAGACCAAGCTTGGCGATCTTAAGGCCGGGACCACCACCGCTACCACCTGGCCCTGACAGCCGGGGTGTGGTTCACGCACTGGGGTCCACCGCCCGGAGCGCACAACTCACGTAACTACAGGACGTTCGTCTTGAACCCGGCGGCTGAAGCCGCAGGCTCAGGATGCCAAGCCCGGCCTACGCCGGGCTGCGATTTTGTTTTTGATTACTTAGCCTTGCGCAGGCACGGCTTTGCACGCCTAGGCCGCGGCTTCAGCCGCCGGCCGTTTTCGCGAGGTGAGCCTGAGCACCATCGCGCCGGTTGCCCCCATTTTAGGAACCGCACCCTGACAGCCGCCAGACGGCAGTGGGCCACGTGGAATTATTTCCAAACCACCAGCTGCGTAACCCCGGCCGCCACGTCGCCCACGGCTGTTTGCGAGCCGTTTGGCCAGGTGACGACGACGCCGGTCGCCTTGGTGGCGCCGCCCAGCCCAAACTCGGCGATGCGGGTGCGGTTGCTGCCAAAGCCGCCGCCGCCGGTCAGCCAGCGCGTCCGCGTCTTGCCGCCGATCTGGGCGGTGACGATGGCGCCGAGCGCATCGCGGTTGCCGGGCTTGCCTTGGACGACCACGCGGCAGCTGCCGCCCTGCTTGGGCAGGTCGTTGCGCCATACCCGAATGCGCGAAGTCAGGTTGAAACCGGGGCGTGACTGCAAGAGATCGAGATCGCCATCGGCATCGAGATCGACAACGGCCTGGGCAATCGCCATGAAGTGCGACTCTGGCCCCGAGGCAAACCGCTGGGCGAGAAACCCGCCGCCCGGTTGGGCCATGTACAGCATGTCAATGTTGGGGTGACCGCCAAAAGGCAGAATGCCATTCTTGGTGCAGCCAGCGGTCACCGCCGGTAGGTCCTTGGGCGCGGTGTTGAGCGCGCCGCCGACCAGGATGTCTTCCAAGCCATCGTGGTCGAAGTCGGCAACCATCGGCGACCAGATGCTCGCGCTCCATGACGGTCCCCAAAAGCCCAATTCGCCGCCCTTGTCGACGAACGCCACCGGCAGGTTTGGCGCTGCCTTGACCTGCATGTAGACCGGCGACGGCCCGACGTCGGGGAGCACGAGGTCCGGCAGCCCGTCAAGGTTGAAATCGCCCATGCCCCAGCCCATGCCGTGGGCGTACGGGTAAAAGCCGATGTCGACGTCGTGGCGTTCGAACGCGCCGCCGAGGTTGCGCAACAGGTAATGCTCGCCAAAGTCGTTGGCGAGGTACACGTCCATCTTGCCGTCTTTGTCGACGTCGAAGGGCAAGGGCGCCGACAGGATCCCGGCCGGCGGCACGTCCCAAGTCTTGGTCTGGTCGACCATCGGCAGCTTGGGGCCGCGGATGAGCACCCGGTCCTGCAAGTCGGCGATGTTGGGCTCCTTGGTCGCCAGCGCACACACGAAGTCGTTGTCGAAGTAGCCGCACTTGTTGCTGCCGCAGGCCGGGCCGGGGCCAGGATTCGAAGTATCGAACGACGGCGACCCTGCGCCGATGAACAGGTCCAGGTCGCCGTCGGCGTCGAGATCCACGGGCGCAATGGCCCAGGCGGTAAAGTTCATGACGTACGGCAGCCACTCTGCGCTGGCGTCGACAAAACCGCCTTTGCCGTCGCCGGTGTAGAGCGCCGCACCTGACGGCCCGCCGACCAGCAGGTCGGGCTTGGCGTCGTCGTCCATGTTCACGAGCACGCAACCCGAGGTCGGCAGCAGCATGGTGGTGTCAAATTCGGTCCACACGTGCACCGGTTGGCCGGGGCCTAGCAGGATGGTGTGGACCTTGGCCTTGGTGCCGGTGCGCTCGACCATCAACAGGTCTTCGCGGCCATTGCTGTCGAGATCGGCCACCGCGACGCAGATGCCGTGCGACTTGTTGGGGTCGATGCCATAGTCTGCCGTGACATTGGTGAAGGCGGCAAACGGCAGGGTCTCGGGGTCGATGGGTCCGATGACGACGGGGGCTGCGTCGACGGTGGTCGAGGTGTCGGCGGCGAGGACCTCCGCGGTGGCCGCATCGGCAAGATCCGGAAACGCGTCGCCGTCCGACAGTTCAACATCCGGAGCGGTTTCCGGCGGGACGTCGAGGTCCGCGGCGGCGCCGGCGTCCAAGTCGCCTCCAAGGTCGCTAACCGCGTCGCCATCGTCCGCTGCGGCGCTCGCGTCGGCGGCAGCGTCCACCACGCCGTCCGCAATCGTGTCGGCCATTTGCTGGGCCTCCGCTGATCCGGGATCGGCGACCACGGGCGCATCCGCCGTTGCTGGCGTATCGGGTTGGCCCGTTTTGCCCGAGTCGACGGCACCGGACCCCAGTTCGCTGGTCCCAAGGCTCGAGTCGGCGGACGGCTGTTGTTGGCTGCAAGCCAGAAGCAACGCAAAGCAGGCAACGGCAAGGGCTGCGCCGCGATCCTGCTTCCGCTTGCCTTTGAGCATACGCGCCGCCTTCCGTTGGTCCAAGCCGTCGCTGCCGGCCCGTAACGCGGCTGGCCAACTGGCTGGCTGGCCAGGATACCAGGGTGACGAGTGGACCCGCAAAGCTACCGCGGCCTTTGCCGCAGGCCGCGCAACATCAGCAGCGCAGCGAGGCCAACAACGAGGCTGAGCACCAGCAATCGCCACCAGAGTTCGGCGTCCGCCTGGCTCGCTTTGGTGGCGTCGATGGCCTGCGGATCCCATCTTGCTGGCGCGGCGGTTGTCGCACTTGCGGACGGTGGCGGGTCGGCTGAAACCGGTGTAGGCGCGGGCGGCGGGGCGTGCACGATGGGCGGTTGCACCGGTCGGGCCGCGATGAGATGCCAGTAGTCCGCAGCGGCATCGGCGGCCAGCGCGCGGTGCAATGACGGGGCTTCTGGCGGTTGCGCGCCCGTCCACACCACGCACCAGGGCCCGGCCACAACGCCGCGGCAACTCGCCGGGTCCAGTAGCACCAGGCCGTGGCAGACCGGATCCACGCACGCGCGCACGTCCACGCGGTCGCGGGCGATGGCGGCCGACTCCAAGCGCCAGGTCGGCGCGGCGCGGTCGAACGCCGCTTGCAGGCGCGGGGCCGCGCTGGGTAGCAGCACCCGCTGCGCCTGGTCGGGTCCGCCGAGCGATTCGTTCGCGGCGAGCGATGCAGGCAGCAGTCCACCCACCAGGATGGCCGCAAGCAGGCTGCGCCGCGAGTTGAAGTCCAGCAAAGCGATCACACTCTGTGGCTGCCAGGGCCACTGGCAAACGGGCGACACCGCGCCGGTGCGGTGTTTGTGCTGAGTCCTCTTGTCATTTCAATAGGGTCGCTGCCACTTGGTCATTGAGATCTTGGGCGCGAAGGCCACCCGGCCAAGACTGCCAAACCCGGCCCCAGATGTACACGGCCTGCCCGCCCCCGCTGGCGTTTCAGCGCGCAAGAATCTGTCGTTGCAGGCCACGCCGGTCCGGACCTATGGCCAGCGCAGAGGGTGTCCGCTACGATGCGGGAGCAAGCCGCGGCCCGCCGTCGTTCCAGCGGCGGCTGGCAGGCGGACGGTCGCTCGGGTTCCCCTGCCGGCGACCGATCCACGAGGCCCGGATGACCTTTGTTCCAAGCGCCGCCGATGTGGCCGCTTACCTCGATCAGCACATGGGCCGCGAGCCCGGGACCAAGATCCAGTACGGGCACCCCTCGCCGCGGTTCTGGCAGGTCCGAGAGGCGCCGCTTAACGAATTGCTGGCGCCGCTCGACCCGCACAAGCCGCTGAACCTGTACCTGCACATCCCATTCTGCCCGCCGACCGACCCCGAGGCCTGCGGCTTCTGCCTGTTCGCCCGCGAGGACTATCAGTCTTACCAGGCGGTCGATGCCTATGTGACCGACCTGCTGGTCGAGCTGGGCCACGTCGCCGCCCGCGTCGGCAGGCGAACGCTGAGGACCCTCTACTTCGGCGGCGGTACGCCCAACCTGCTCAACGAAGCCAGCATCCGCCAGATCTTTGCGCGGCTGCACCAGCTGTTCGACATCCCGCCGGGCTGCGAGACGACGCTGGAGGGCACCCCAGGCTTGTTCACGCCGGGCCGCTTGGAGGCGCTGCACGAGGTCGGCGTCAACCGCATCAGCATCGGCGCGCAAGTGCTCAAGGCCCACCTGCTCAAGTACAGCGGCCGAACTCAGCGCAACGAGCACATCGTGCGGACGGTCGATTTCTGCAAGGCGCGGGGCATCCACTGCTCCGTCGACCTGATTACCGGTTGGTTCGAGCAGACCCCAGACGACGTGGTCGATGACGTCCGGCTGCTGCACGGCTGGGGCGTCGACGGCATCGTCAACCACCCGCTGACGCTCGGCGGCGACTCGGAATTCGCTCGCAACAAGCACCGATTGCCGCCCATCGAGGTCAGCCGCGACGCGTTCCTCGCCGGCCGTGCGACGCTTTTGGAGCTTGGCTACCGTGCCGACAGCTACACCGACTATTGCCGCGCCGACCTGCGGCCGGTGCAGTTCCTGGAGATGTACCGCGACGCGCTGCACAACGACCGTCTGGGCGTCGGCTATGGCGCCAACTCGTTGTTCGCCGGCACTGTGGATCGGCCGGGGCACACCTACAAAAACGTGGTCGGGCGCGATCCGTACCATGGGCGCCTGAGCGCCGGTCGCAGCGCGGTGGAGTCGGTCTTTGACTTCAATCGCGTGGACCTGCAGCTCATCTACGTGCTCAAAGGCCTGGAGGGCAGCCCGTGGCTCGACGCTACCGCCTATGCGCAAGAGTTCGGCAGCAGCCTGGCCGACGACTTCGCGCCGTTCTGGCAGGTGCTAACCGAGCGCGGCTGGCTGACCTGGAACGACGGTCACCCGCAACTGCAAGGCGACGGTATCTTCTACACCTCTGAGGTGCAGCGGTGCCTGTCCGAGCCGCGCAACGCCGGTCTGCGCGGCGCTGCCCGCCGCCGCGAACCCGGCAGCCTGTCGCTGGGAGCCGCCGCCGCGCTCGACGCATGAAGTCCTCGCAGCGCATCGCGCTGGGCGTGGGTGCGCTGTTTCCGCTGCTGGTGCTCGGCTTCTGGCCGCGCTATTTCGCGGACCTGTCGCAACCGCGCCCGGCGATCCACTGGCACGCCGCGCTGGCCTACCTGTGGGTGGCGGTGCTGGTGAGCCAGGCGCTGCTGGTCGGTCGGGGCATGCTGCGCTGGCATCGGATCATCGGCTGGGCGGCCCTGGGGCTGGCTGCCGCGCTGGTCTGGACTTCTTTGGGCGTGGCGCGCGCCTTCGTGCGGGCAGGGCCGCTGGACGCGGATCGGCTGCAAAACCTGGCGCTGCCGGTGGGTGGGCTGCTGGTGTTTGCGGTGGCTGTCGCGATGGCCGTGGTTCACCGTCGCAACCGCGACCTGCACGCCCGCTGGATGGCAGTGACGGCGCTGGGGCTGGCCGGCGCTGCGCTGCATCGGGTGTTCCTGTTCTACATTCCGGGCTTCGGCACGCCGATGTGGGCGGGCCATGGTTGCCTGCTGGTGCTGGAGGCGACCTGCGCCGTGATGCTGGCCTGCGAAGCGGGCCAGGGTCGGGTGAGGCCTCCTTTTGCTGTGGCCTTGGGCATGCTCACTGCCAACCACGCAGTTTTTGCGGTGGCCCCGACGTCGACGGTCTGGCGCACAGCAGCCGAGAGGCTGGCGGCACTCCCCGCCGCGTTCCCTTAACGCCGCGATTGTCCAGCAGTCATTGTTGCGCTGGCTCGGCGGCTTGGTCGGCACGCAGCCGCCTCAGTCAAGGCGACGCGGCAAAGTATGAAAGTTGAAATTCCTTTGTAACCGTGCTGCCGCGCGGGCGCCAAGAACGGGCCATGCAACGGCATGATGGCACCGCGCCGACTTGTTGCGGCGCAGTGGCCTGCCCCCCACAGGTTCGAAGACGGAATCGGCCCTTGAGAGCGCCGGTTGCAGCTTGTCCGCGCGCAGGGGAAGCAGACGGGAGGGCGTGTGCGCGTTTTTGTCGCGGGACTCGGTGCCGCTTTGGCCTGTCTGTTGGTAGCGGCCTGCTCGCGTCAAGCCGCCTCGCCCGATGTCGATATGCCACCCGGCGGACCACGCGCGGACCTCACCGCGGCGCAAAAGGCGGCGTTCGACCGCGGCCTCGCTGCGTTCACCCGCGAATACGCACCCGCAAGCGGCCTGGGCCCCCACTTCAACGCGCCTTCGTGCGCGACCTGTCATAACCTGCCGACCGCGGGCGGCGTGGGCCCGGACTCCATCCTGGTCCAGGTGTTGTTCGACAAACAGACCGACTTCGTGGGCGTCTTGCCCAACCAGCACATTGCGGGTCGCCAACCGCTGCCGGTGCCCGCGGGCGGCATCATCGACCGCCGGCGCGGACCGCCACTGTACGGCCTGGGCCTGCTGGAGCAGGTAACCGACGACGAAATGCGCGCCAACTGTGATCCGGACGACAAGGACGGCGACGGCGTGCGCGGCCACGTCAATGTCAATCCGCACTACGACGGCCGACCCGGCAAGTTCGGCCTGCAGGCGCATACGTCGTCCATCCGCGACTTCATCGGCAACGCGCTGGCCGGCGAGATCGGCATCACCAATACGGTCAACCGCGACCCCGTCAAGCAGCGCGATGATGACGCGGTGCCCGATCCGGAGGCGGCAACGTCGGTAGTCGACGACCTGACTGCCTACGTCGCCGGCATGGCGGTGCCCAAGCCTGCACGCGCCGAACCAGAGGGGCTGGCCGTCTTCAGCCGCGTCGGCTGCGCGACCTGCCACAAACCCGATGCGGGCAAGCTGGCGCCGGGCGCCTACACCGACCTGTGCGTACACAGCATGGGGCCAAAATTCGATAGCGGCATCATGGACTTCTCATCCAGGGGTGACGAATGGCGTACAGCGCCCCTTTTTGGCTTGCGATTCCGGTCCACGTATTTCCACGACGGCCGCGCCAAGGATCTGCCCTCGGCCATTGCCATGCACGGCGGCGAGAGTGCGGGGTCAGCGCAGCGGTACTCGGCGCTGGGGCAAGCGGATCAGCAGGCTTTGCTGCGGTTTCTGGCCGCGCTCTGACCGTCGCACGCGAGGCCAATGCCTTGCCTGGCGCGGTGGGCGACGCGGCGATGGCTTGCGCTACAGCGGGATGTTGCCGTGCTTGCGCGGCGGGTTGTGCGCGCGCTTGCCGGCCAGCATGCGCAGGCCCTGAATCAGCCGCGGCCGGGTGTCTTCAGGCCGCAGCACCTCGTCCACGTAGCCCAACTCAGCGGCCTTGAACGGGTTGGCGAAGGTGTCGCGATAGACCTCAGCGTAGTCGCGCGCGGCCTGCGCCGGGTCGCTCGACTTGGCCAGCTCTTGGCGGTAGACGATGTTGACCGCGCCCTCTGGCCCCATCACCGCGATCTCGGCGGTGGGCCACGCGAAGTTGAGGTCAGCGCGCACGTGCTTACTGCCCAT
>SXGU01011387.1_pt1 | contig 61960 bp, 43 predicted proteins | sample 3174531 | NCBI WGS metagenome assembly SXGU01 (sample SAMN11356863, study PRJNA531348) | freshwater metagenome | isolation source: freshwater sample F1-140 | place: China: Fuxian Lake, Yuxi | collected 2017-12-25 | reverse complement strand
TGGTATAGAAAATGCACTTGAGAAAAGAAAAAAGGAACGAGAAGTCATTTTAAAAACGATGGAAGAATACTCGTTAATAAAAATTAAAAAAGGCAATCAGCCACTATATGTCAAAGCGGAAGAAATTGCGTGAACACCACATAATGAATAACAATAATTTTGGAACCGGATTTTTAATTTAAATCCTGTCTAAATTTATTTCCTAATGCATACTCCCAAACAATGGCTTCAGCTTGCTTCATTGGGGAGTCAAATTCAAATTCAGGTTCAATGTTTCCATGTTTATCGATTACAATTGTACGAACACTCAAATATTGCTTTGGTGAATTTTCAGTCCAACGCACGAATTGATCCTCATAATTACCTAGCATACTCGGAATAGAGTGGTTAGAACTCAATAAAAGTTTGTAATGAAGATTCTTTCTGAATTTTTGGTCCAACTTATTGAAATGTCTGGTAATAATAACTTTGCCAGGTTCTATTGTGTTTTCTCTTAAAAAATTGCTGATGTGGTTAATATTAGAGGAAGAAGGGTCTGTGTCGGCAAAAACCAGATATGCTGTGCCGTTTTTTAACTGATCTATTAAATCAGGTGAAAATTTCGAAAAATAGTCTCCTTTTAATTCCGATGTCGAAAATGCTGTTGGAGGCACTCTTTGACCATAGGGATCTCTTATAACTTTAACACCTAATTGACTTAAATTCTTTGAAACTTCAAAGTCTCCATCACCAATCACTATTGCGGTAGAATTGTTATTGATAATTTTTGTAATCCTACCAGCAAAATTACGGGAGTTTTCAGTTGTAGGTCTTGATTGGCCCAAAACTTCAGTAAAATTTCGCATCGTCTGCCCCCACCACCCCGTATCTATAACTACCACTTGTTTTCCTGGATTGGCACTTAGTTCGTCATCGTCTAGGCCGTTATCTTTTAAATATTCATGAATCATTTCCTGACCTTCAGAACCAAATTCATCAATAATATTTCTGACAAAATCGGTATCTGCCGTCAGTCCCGTAACTTTTACATCCATTTTTTCTCTAACACTAATGTGTTCAAGTGCCAGCCTTACATCACGCATACCACGCTCTAAGGTAACAACACTATAATTTCCCTTACCAAATTCATTATCCAATTGTGTAAATATTCGCCTTGCAACATCTAGAACTCGAGATGCGAATTCCCTGGCCTCATAAACTGTGTTCTTTAATCGGTCACGATCCATATACCATTTCTCAGCTAGTTGCTTTGGTGGAGGCGCAAGCATTTCTACCGCTGTCATTATTTGATCTAAGAATTCATTTTCAGGAAGATTAAAATGTGATCTCTCTACATTTAACTTCGGATACTTTAGGTTTAAGTCTGTTCTGTTTGGTAGAATTTTTCTGTCTTGGGACCTAAACCTGTCCAAACTTTGTTCTTTTGTTTCAAATATTGATATACAGGATTTATTGATTGTCAAATTGGGTTTAAATTTAGAATGTGCAAAAGTGGGCACACATATGCCAAATAAGAATACACCGTTTATTAGGTAAAATAACCTTTTAATTATCATAAAATTACTGAATGCATTTTCTAGGCCTATATCCTAGGATTTTTTAGCTGTTGTCCTAGGACTTTTAGGTGAACTTTTTTTGAGTGTCGTCAATACGTCGTCAAAAGGTAAAAAAAATCCCAAAACTAAATTTTGGGATTTTTAAAATTTTGTAAGTATTTGAATTTGCATATAAAGTTGGTGCCCCGGGCCAGACTTGAACTGGCACGCCCGTTTGACCGTAGCCCAGGATTTTAAGTCCTGTGCGTCTACCAATTTCGCCACCGGGGCATTTTAAATAAAACAGTGAATTGGAGACATTTATTCTTATAAAAAAATGATAAAATGTCTACTTAAATTTTATCGACTTCTTAAATAAAATTAGAATTGACGCTCTGGTTGAAAAAAATTGTTTAATTTCCTCAATAAAAAAATTCTTTATTGAATGATATTTTTGTTTTGGTAGATAGACCTCATCATAACCAATATTCAAGGGGGATCTATGTTCATAGATTTTAACAATGCAAAAAAAAATTCAGTGGTCATTGATTGTTTTCTAAGTTTACTCTTAACTCTGACTTTTTTTGTACTACCAATCAACTCAAATGCCCAGGTCATAGATGATTCAACAAATGATTTTATATATAATCCTTTTGTTGAGAATAAGGACTTTCCTTATCCCACTGATCGAATTTACCTCTCATCAGTTTCATCAATTATCTTAAGACCTACTACCTTTCAAGGAATTCACTTCAAAGACTACACCTTGCACCCCGAAAGATCTAACTTAAGTATTTTTGCAAATAAAAACCATGTACCCATTGCTTTTTATGGAACAGCCTCAAAACAAGCACCTTTAGTTTTTTTCTTTCCTGGTTTAGGTGCCAATGCCTCAACACCATCATCGCTTTACATGGCTGAGTTAATTCGAAAAAAAGGTTATAACGTAATTGTGATGAGTTCAACAATGAGTTGGCAATTCGCAATAGCCGCGAGCACTACCGGGTCTCCAGGGTATGGTCCACAGGATGCAAAGGATATGTATCAATTAATGAAGCTTGCCTATAGAGATTTTTTAAAATCCTATAATGCCACTCCTTCTAAAATCTATTTAATAGGGCAATCATTGGGAGCCTCTGATGCTAGTTTTGCATTTAATGAAAATCTTATTCAAAAAAATTTTCTAATTGAAAAACTAATTTTAATCAATCCAGCTTTTAATCCAGAACAGTCTTTACTTAAACTTGATGAACTTTTACTCTATGGACAAAACTACAGCGAAGAGCACAAACGCGCCCTTCAAGATTATTCAATGGGACTAATTAATGATTTAATATCTAAAAAAGTAGAAGATCATAACATTCCTTCGTTGCTATTATCAATTAAGCTTAGTGAAAAACAAATTGCATGGTTAATTGGAATGAGATTTAGAGATTCACTAAGTGATTTGATTTTAGCCTCCCAATCTATTAATAATTTGGGAATAATTAAAACTCCACTAACGATGAGAAATATTTCTACAGCTAAAAAAGAAGCCTCAAAATTATCCTTTAAAGACTATTATCAATTTATAGTTTTAAAAAATTCTACCCTTGTAGATTACATGAATAAAAATAGTAACACCATTGAACCTATTACCACTGAAGAATTTGAAAAATCTATTAATGATACGTCCGACTTATATACATTGTTTACTCATTGGAGCAGTAATGACTCTCTTTTTAATTCAAAATTTCAATGGGCTATTTATGAAAATCAAAATGATTTTTTATGGAATGATGAAATAAAAAAACTCTTACTTGAAAATAAAAAGCAAAATAGTCATTCAAAAATTTACCCTATGGGTGGACATCTTGGAACTTTATGGGTACCTGAATTTCAAAAAAACTTATTTGATTTTTTAGCTTTATAAACCATCTTAAGTTTTTGTTGTAAATCGTGCTAAACAGTAATCTCTAAATTCTGGCCAAGTACCATTAGCAATGGACTCCCTTGATTTTTTCATTAATTGAAAATAAAAATGGAGATTGTGAATGGTGTTTAAGCGAGAACCTAAAATTTCACCTGTCATAAATAAATGTCTCAAATAAGCTTTTGAATAATTTTTACAAGTATAACAAGAGCACTCAGGATCAAGTGGTGTCTTATCTTCTTTAAACTCTGCTCTCTTGATACTTAATTTTCCCTGCCATGTGAAAATAGTTCCATTGCGTGCAACACGAGTTGGCATTACACAATCAAACATATCAATTCCAGAATCTATGGATAATATTAAATCCAGTGGCGTACCGACACCCATAAGATATCGAGGTTTATCTACAGGCATTAATGGCGCAACTTGGGCTACTAATTCATGCATTAGCTCAATTGGTTCGCCGACACTTAATCCTCCTAAAGCATAACCAGGAAGATCTACACTAGTTATTTGTTCTAGGCTTTCTTTTCTCATATTAATATCTAGACCACCTTGAACAATTCCAAATAACAAACTCTCTTTGCGAGTCATTGCATCTTTGGACCTTTTAAGCCATCTTAAAGTTAAGGCCATACTTTCTTTTACTTCTTCGGGAGTTGCTGGATACTTTAAACATTCATCAAATGCCATAATAATATCTGAGCCCAAATCCATTTGAATTTGCATGGAAGTTTCAGGAGATAAAAAACATTTTTGACCATCAATATGACTGCGAAACTCAACGCCCTTTTCGCTTAAATTTCTAAGTTGAGATAACGAAAAAACCTGAAACCCACCACTGTCAGTTAAAATCGGACCATGCCAATTCATAAATTCATGGAGGCCACCTAAATTTTTAATTAACTTTTCTCCAGGACGAAGATGGAGATGATAAGTATTCCCAAGCACAACCTGACAACCATTTTCAATAAGCTCTTCGGGTGTCATAGCCTTCACTGTAGCTTTTGTACCGACAGCCATAAAAACTGGTGTTTCAATTGGACCATGATTAGTCCATAGAGTGGCTCTTCTTGCATTACCACTTTTTTGGTGAACATTAAACTTTCCAATAATTGATTTATCTTCAGGGATATGAAAATTTTGGAAACTTTCTTTATTATATTCTTGGTTATTATACATTTTAATACTCTTATTTTCTTATTGTTTAATAATTTAATTATTAAACTTTTAAATTATTAAATTATTTTTTATAATACATTTTTATATTTAATTTTTCTGTGTTTTGAATTTTATATTATTTACTAATATATTATCAAGAAAATTACTGCTCATGATTCAATACTTTTCACAAGCGAGAATTTAGTTTTATTAAGAGTAGTTATGCTCCTTCAACCAAACAGACAAATCTCCATAACTAAATAATCGAAATTGGTTTTCAATTGCCCAGTTGTAAGCTTTTGTAACTTTTTGTTGACCAGCAAAGGCATATACTAAGGCTAATAAAGTACTTTCAGGTTGATGAAAATTAGTAAGTAGTCGGTCAACAATTTTAAATTGAAATCCAGGTAATATTAATAGTTTTGTAGAGTCCCAACTATCCACTTTTATAAGACCATGGGCAGCACTTTCAAGTGCTCGAGTTACAGTCGTTCCTAGTGCCCAAATATTTCGTCCTTCTTGCTTTGCCTTTAGAATTTTATCCCATACTAATTGGGGTATATAAACTGACTCGGAATGCATTTCATGATGATTTAAATTTTCTGCATGAACAGGCAAGAAAGTACCCAGCCCTACATGAAGTGTTAACTTTAAAATTTGGACACCCTTTGATTGTAAATAATCTATTTGATGTTTTTTAAAGTGTAAACTAGCTGTTGGTGCCGCAAAACTTCCACCCTTCTCTGCCCAATGTGTTTGATACCAAGTTCTATCTTCAATTTGATTTTTAAAAGATGAACGCATCTTTTGAATATAAGGGGGCAATGCAAGCTCACCATGCTTTTCAAAAAGTTCTTCAGTTAAAGGAATATTACTTTCTACAATTTGTGGTAATCCTTTTTCAATAAGTTTTAAATCTATAAGACCAGGTACTAACTCAAACGTTTGTCCAATTTTTAACTTTTTGGAAGGAAATAAAACTTGCCATGTTAATTGATCAGTTGAATTAAGAAATAATACATCGTTTATTCTTCGAGGAACAACTTTAGTATCGTTGAGGACCAGAATATCACCAGCTTTAATCAAGCCAATTAAATGATCCCAATTAATTTCTGTTATAACTTGAGTTGAATTATCTATTCTCTCATAGTTATTTGATAAAATATTTAATTCTTTGGCATCGCCTACTAACATTACTCTTGAAACGTCTTGGGGGGACGTTGCAATGAGTGATTCTGGATATGTAAAATTTAGTTCTGTTTTTTTCATTCAATTACCCATATTAGAAGACATTGTTTTGCACAATTTCTTTTTACTAAAAAATAATTGATTCATTGAAAAATATACCCTATGCTTACTAAACTATTAAGAAAATACAAACTTTAGTTTGAGGGTCTTGTGGAAGGTGTCGAGCGACCACTAGAAGAATGGTACTTGTTAAATTATTTTAAAATCTTAGGGGTTTTAAAATAATAGGTTGGTAGATGCATCGACCGGCCTTTTTGAGATCAAAAGTAGAAATTAAGTGATTGCATGAGGTTTAGTTTAAGGGAGATTGAAGTTTTAAAATAAATTGCGCGGATGGTGGAATTGGTAGACACGTACGTTTGAGGGGCGTATGCGCAAGCGTGAGGGTTCAAGTCCCTCTCCGCGCACCAACTTATAATATATAATACTTCTTTAAATACCTCCTCTTGAAAACAAAGTCCTCTTCAATTAAGAGGAGTCAAAAATTAAGTCAAAATCAGATACACCCAATAAAAAGTTAATTGAAATAGTAGCCGGCCCTAATGGGTCAGGTAAGACTACTTTTGCTGAAAGCTACTTTCTTCGTACAAAACAAAATTCTGTATTTTTAAACCCCGACCTCATTGCCTCTGGGATAGCCCCACTGGATTTTGAAAGAGCTTCCTTTCAAGCTGGTCGTGTCCTTATTACAGAAATCAAAAATCAACTCGAAAAAGGTACGAGCTTTAGCTTTGAATCCACACTTTCTGGCAGAACTTGGGCCCACTTGTTAACACAAGCTAAAACTCTAGGTTATGATGTAATTATTTATTTTTTATACTTAGAAAATGTGAAAAAAAATATTGGGCGCATAAAAAAAAGAGTTCAAATGGGAGGGCACAACATACCCACTGAATCCGTACATCGCCGTCACCCTCGTTGCTTTGAAAATTTTTGGAACCTTTACCGCCCTCTCGCAACTGAATGGTATATTTTTAATAATTCTGGCAAGAGCCCTAAAAAAATAATGAGCCGGCAGGAATTCGAATCACTTCCTTTGAAACAACAAGAGCAGTTTGTAAAATTATTCTCACAAGGTAAGGTCTATGACTTCAGCAGAAAATAAAAAAACTTTAAAGTTAATAGATAAAGCCCTGAAGCTTTTTCCGAAAATTCTTAAAGAAAAAGAAAAAGCCTTTAAAGAGAAGAAAAAAAGAATGAAGGCTTTTGCACCTCTCTCAAAAGAATTACTTAAACAGGAATTAAAAAGGGAGAAAGCTAAAAATGAAAAAGAAATCTAAGCTCAGTAAGTACCTTCAATCGGAGGACGTATTAATCTATTTAGCCAGTAACCCAGGTGATCGACCAGCTTAGGGCTGGAGGGCGCACCACTTAACAATTTTCAAAATTTGTAACCTTATTTATAAACTTTATATTTCATTATCTGAGCTATTTCATTTTACTTTAATGAATATAATATCTCAAATTAGTTAATAAGGGGTGATTCAAAAATCACCCCAAACAAACAAGAAAATAACTGCTGATGATTATGTCTGATATAATCGCGAAGCGATCAGACTTAATCATGAGAAGTTATTATGAAAATACCAACTTTAGTTTGGATTTTCATAATACGGGGTGATTGAAAATCGCCCCAAACAAACAAGAGAATAACTGCTTATGATTATGTCTGATAAAATTGCGCAGCAATCAGACTTAATCATAAGCAGTTATTTTTTGTAAAGGATTGATATAATGAAATTTAAAACACCAGTAATTTTTATACTTTGTGCAGTTGTTTTTACCCTTCAAATATTTATTACAGCGAAAGCTGCAAAGTATGAAACATCTGGTGATTGCGGTGGTTTTCCAAAAGCAAATGTTAAAACAGCTCCTGGATTTTGTCTCGGAGTTGTCTATGAGCCAAATCAAAATTCGATTATACCTCAGAAAATACGTTGGGCCGTAGAACTAAATAAAAACTCTTATCTCATAAGCGATATTGTAAGTTTTGGTGGGCAAAATGGATTTATTTATCGCTTAGATATTAATCCTGATAAGTCTCCAACAGAACAAAATTTAACAATTTTATTTTCGGAAGAAAAATTTTCTCATTTTTCACCAACAGATCAACGGCGAAAATTTTTTTATCAACCCAATCAAATACTAAAATGGAAAGATAATAAAATATATGTAGGAACGACAACTGCAATTTTTAGATTTGACCCTTATAGTTCAAATCCAGTTGAAACCTTAGAATTAATTATAGATAATATTCCTTATGGGGGGCTTCACTCTTTAAAATCATTAACTTTTGATAATGAAGGAAATATTTATGTAAACGTTGGTTCAGACTCAAATGTCTGTCAAAATTTTACTAAATTTGCTGATACAAATGAAAAAAATAATCCCCTCAACCATAAACAAAAGCAATTTGATAATTGTCCAGAAGCTGAAGATCAACTTAAAGGACGTGGTCAAATTCGTAAATATCTTCGTAAAAGTGATAGTAGCTATTCAAAAGATTTTATAGTTTATGCAAAAGGTTTACGAAACTCAATAGCTCTTGTATGGGATCCAATTCAAAATTTTTTAATTCAAGGAGAAAATTCTCGGGATGCCATAACTAAATTTGCCTCTGAACTTTCAAATTCAAATTCTCCCGAAGATGAACTCAATATTATTTTTGAAGGAAATCATTATGGCTGGCCCTACTGCTATTCTTCGCAACTTCACAGCCCTGAGTGGACAAATGTAGATTGCACAAAGGACTTTACTCCTGCTCAAATTTTACTTCCTACTCACTCCGCACCTCTGAGTTTTATAATTTATCAAGGATCAATGTTTCCAGAACATTATAAAGGGAAGCTAATTGGAAGTCTTCATGGTTACGAATCCAAAGGACACAGAATTGTAACTTTTGATAATGATAACAATGGAAAACCTGTTGGAACACCACTCAGTCTAGTCTACGATTGGGAGTACAAAGGAACTCAAGGTAAAGGAAAGCCAGTGGGGTTAACCGAACTTAAGGATGGAAGTGTTTTAATTGTAGAGGATGATCCACAAAATTCTATTGTTAGACTCTTTTACGATAGATCTAAAAATCAAGATGGTAAACCCATTGACGAAATCAATCTTCCTCCACCCGTTGATAATGAGTTAAGTTTAGAACAAGAAGAAATTCGAAGAAATCGACTTAATCAAAAAACTTTTGATGGAAATTTACCACCATTTATTGAATTTGAAATAAAAGTCATTGATAAGTATTGTTATGTCTGTCACCAAACTGCTGGAGCGCCTGGTATTCGCTTTCTTCGTTATGATGACGAAGGAAATTTGAGTCGAATCGTAAAAGAACAAAAGGCTCAACTCATTTTAAATTCATTAAAAGGTACAGACGGGACTATCCCCATGCCAATGAGTGGTTGGGAATCAGAAGAAGAAAAAGAATCAGCAATTAAAATATTTCAGACTTGGATCGACAATAAATGAAGCGAAGAATAAATGAAACCAAAAATTAAAAAAATAAACCCAACCGCAAATAATATTTCAAGGTCAATGAATCTCCCTATTGGTTTATTACTTGAACAAAATTATTTTAATTCAATTGATTACTCGAAGTGGATTAAATGGCTCTGTTCTCTTCACCCTATTTGGGAATCTCGATATCTTTCATCTACAACAAATGAAATTTCAAATTATGTTTTTATGAGTGATGAAAATCGCAAATTACTAAGACCTGTCTATTGGATGGGTAACTGGCAATTTGCCTGTTTAGGTTATTTTCAATTACCAAATGGAACTAAAAATCGATGCATGCGAGCTGAACCCTACCCTGATTTCGTACAAAAAAAAATTGATCAAATAGAAGCAAAGGTCAAAGCAACTCTACCTCCAGCGTTTATTCCTCGAAAATGGCATCTGAATACTTTACTCATAAATTATTATGGGAGCTCGATTGATCCTGAAACAGGAAAAAAAATTGACCAAGCTCGACTGGGAGAACACAAAGACCACGAACCCGGTCCTGTTGCTTCTCTTTCATTTGGTGCAAAAACATTATTTCAATTTGTTAGTAGTTCACATAAACAAGCAAATTCTCAAGTTATATATCAACAGTGGCTTGAGGATAATTCATTACTTGTGTTTTCAGGAGAAAAATTTAAAAATAAACTTTTTCATAGAGTACAGCGAGTTGATCGAAAATCTCCAATAGCATTTAATTGTACTCATTTAAAAAATTATGAAGTCAGAAGAATAAACCTTACTTTTAGATATGTTCCTGAAGAATTTTATGTAGATTACAAAGATATGCCTCAGGAGTTAAAACTAGAAATTGATCCTTATATTGATGAACTTGCAAAAAACACAAATTTTTTTTCAAAACTTAAGTAAAAATACAGAATATACATTTTTATAAATTTCTAAAAGAGGGGACGGTGGATTATATCCACCGTCCACCAATGCAATCGGCGAACGCAATTGTCTCATAAAATAAATTATTATGAAACAACCACCTCCGCCTTGGTTATATCACATTTAAACACCAAGCATCACCTCCTTCCATGCCCTTAGAAGAGCTTCTTTAAGTATAACTATAATTTTTCAAAAGGCGCGAATACTTTTTATCCTCGACATGATGAGCTAACAAAAATCAGCTTATACTATCTAATAATTTAACATAACCCGCCTGTTCAAATTCAAAATATCACATATAATAATTCTGCATCTCATTTAGAAACATTGGCATAGTTTGCATTACAATATTGAAGGAGAAAGTTGCTTCAGAAAAACTTAATATAAAAATTAAAAAACAATATCTCACATTGAGATATTTAAAGGTGAGTTATGTATATTTTAAATTTGATGACATTTTTTAAATTTAAAATAAATTTAAAAAATAAAATTTGGCTTCAACACCAAATATCACTTTGTATTTTAAGTCTATTAGCAATTTTTGCATTTATTTGTTTAAATATTCATATTACTGAAATACTATTATCAAAAAACTCAAGTGTATTAAGAGACCCTAATAGCCTATCATCACCAATTGCTTTACAACAATCTGGATTATCAAATTATTTTCAACTTGTTGCTTACAATGATATTACAGAATATAAAAATACTTTAAATAAAATTATTCCCAATGACTTAGAACCAACAAATGAACCCGCTCTTGTTTTTAACAAAATTGCAGATAAAAGTTTAAATACATTAATTGAAACTGATAGCTTTAAACACTCTACACTTGGTCGCTTTAGTGATAGAATAAAAGAAAAAACAGCCACCGATATTAAGTTTACCTCTAACCTATTATCACCCGTTGTTCATGATTTAAGAGCAGAATTAGATCCTTTTCAAGGACAAACAAAATTACGCTATTCAGGATTTTTTTTAGCAGATCTGATTTTTAAAGAAAATGAACTCAATTTTAAAATTCAAAATTATTTTTTTAACAAAAAGCTTTACTATGAGAGACATTTAAGTAAAAATTCAATGATGGATCAGATCTGAATCAAATGGGATTTTTAATTCATGGAAAAACGCATTTCAAAATCAAATCGAATTAATAGAGAATTGAGCTGGTTACAATTTAACGAGAGAGTTCTTTCTGAATCTCAAGATCAAAGATACCCCTTGCTGGAACAAGTTAAATTTTTTAATATTTTTTCAACTAATCTTGATGAATTTTTTATGAAGCGAGTTGGCGGCTTAATGAGACAAGTTGCAGTTAATACGAGAACCAAAGATGGTCACTCTCCAGCTGAAACACTAATTGTTGTTCGTAAACGAGTTTTAAAATTAATTAGTAAGCAACAAACTATTCTTAAAAATGAATTATTACCTAAGTTAAGAAAAAAATCAGTGTATTTAAAAAAATGGGAACAACTGACCCCTGAACAGAAAAAATTTGCTACTGACTTTTTTAATCAAAAAATTTTTCCAATTTTAACTCCATTAGCTGTCGATCCTGGACACCCCTTCCCTTTTCTTTCAAATCTTTCAACCTCTATAGGTGTCGCTTTACAAAATGTCGATCATGTTGATGAAGAACTTTTTGCCCGAGTAAAAATTCCTGATGCTTTTCCGACGTGGATTGAACTTCCTAAAATTAAAACACTTCGAAGCATTGCTGACAAAGTTGAACTTTTAAGTATACATGATTTAGTAACACAACACCTAGAACAAATTTTTCCCGGGATGATCATCAAAGCATCGATGATTTTTAGAATTACACGCAATGCAGATATTGAAAGAGATGAAGAAGATGCTGAAGATTTACTTGAAATGATTACTGAAGAACTTCGGGAAAGAAAATTTGCAGATATAGTTCGATTAGAAGTAGGTCCCGATGCGGATATGAGAATTTTAGAGAGACTAAAAGAAGAGTTAGAAGTTTCTGCTGAAGATGTTTTTCCTTATGATCTTCCACTAGATATTTTAAACTTAAATGATCTTCCAAACTTACCTCTTAACGCTTTAAAATATAAAACTTGGCACCCTACGATCCCTCATATTTTTAAAGATGATACACAATCATTATTTCAAATCCTTAATAATCAAGACGTATTAGTCCATCACCCCTTTGAAAGTTTTAGCGCTACAGTTGAAAGATTTATTCGAGAAGCCGTTGATGACCCCCATGTTATTGCCATTAAAATGACTTTATACCGTACTGGCATAGCTAGTCCTTTTATTCCTTTACTTATTCGGGCTGCAGAATCTGGCAAACAAGTGGTATGTCTTGTTGAACTTAAAGCTAGATTTGATGAAGCTCGCAATATTCAAGTTGCTCAAACCTTAGAAAAAGCTGGTGTGCATGTTGTCTATGGAATTGTTGGATTAAAAACTCACTGTAAACTTTCTTTGGTTGTTCGAAAAGAAACTGAGGGAGTAAAATGTTATTGTCATATTGGTACTGGAAATTATCATTCAGTGACTTCACAGTTTTATACTGATCTCGGATTATTCACATCTTCACCACACTTTACAGATGATGTTGTTCACTTATTTCATTATTTAACTGGGCGCTCGCTTTATAAAAGCTATCAAAAACTTTTAGTAGCACCAATTCAAATGAAGAAGAAATTTATTGACCTCATTCAGTTTGAAATCTTTGCAGCTAAAAATAAAAAGCCAGCAATGATAATAGCAAAAATGAATAGCTTAGAAGATGAAGATATTATTCGCAAACTCTATGAAGCTTCACGCGCCGGAGTTAAAATATTATTATTCGTGCGAGGAGTCTGTATTTTAAGACCCAAAGTAAAAAACTTAAGTGAAAATATTAAAGTTATTTCAATTATTGGAAGATTTTTAGAACATTCTCGAATCTATTATTTTAGACATGGCTCTAAAATACCAGAGAATGGAGCTTTTTATATTGGATCTGCAGATTGGATGCATCGTAACCTCCATGCACGCGTAGAAGCTGTCGCTCCAATTGAATCACCAAACATTAAAATTAAAATTTGGAATTTATTTAAAATGTTGATTAAGGACAAGCGGCAATCATGGGAAATGAATAGTAATGGTGGATATGCTAAACATGAATCACATCGCAGAGACGTTGGGGTCCATCAAAAGCTAATGGATTATACCTTAGCACAAAATGAAGATCTTCAAAACTAATCCATAGGAGTTTAATTTATGCGTTTAGGTATCATAGATTTAGGGACCAATTCTGTACGTTTTGATATTTATGATATTCCTGATCGCCCAATGACAGCAAAAAATTTCAAAAATTTGCGATTGTATCGTGAAAAAATTATGGTCAAATTGGGGCAAGATTTATTTCAAACTGGCTTATTAAGTCCTGAAGCAAAGACTAGAACCATTGCTGCATTTATTCGTTTTTCAAAGATTTCAAAACATTTTAAAACTCAAAAGATTGTAGCGTTCGCAACAAGTGCACTTCGAGAAACTAAAAATCCAGAAAGTTTTTTAAACTCTATTTATAAAAAATCTGGAATTAAAATTGATATTATTTCTGGCAAGAGAGAAGCCGAATTGATTGCTAGAGGAATATTAAAAAATACCAAAACTTCAAAAAATATTTATGGACTCATTGATATCGGTGGAGGAAGCACTGAAATTTCTATATGCCATGGAAAAAAAATTCTATTTGCAGAAAGTTTTCCGATTGGAACTGCACGAATTCAACAAATGCACTTAAAAAAAATTCCCCCCACTCCTCAAAGCGTTTTACAAGCTCGCTTGGGAATTCAATCTTCAATTTTAAATGGATTTGAAAATGCACAGCCAAAAATTAATTTAACTTCAGTCCCTATGATGATTGGCTCCTCAGGAACTATTAAAGCACTAGATCGACTTATGCGAAGTCGTTATTCAAAAAAGCAAATAGAAATTCAATTTTTAAATAAACTCATATCAACACTTGAACCCATGACATTTAAACAAATATGCAATTTTCCAAATATGGAACAAAAACGTATTGATCAAATTGTTTCTGGCTCAATCATCTTACAAGAATTTATGCGCGCTCTAAGATGTAAAAAAGTTAAATTCACAGAACATTGTTTACGTGATGGAATTTTTGATGAACAACTTGAGTTGTTAAATCACTCGCGAATTAAAAACAAAGGTGGCAGTAATAAAAGTAAAGAGCCACTCTATAAATCTATTAAATATAATTTAAATAAAACTAATCCCTCATTAATGATAAAGATTCCTAAAAAATTAAAAGCAAGCATAAATACAAAATTATTAGAACAGACTGTTCAATTTTTTGATTCTGCCTTTAATATGAAATTAAAAATTAGCTAGCAAGCAAGAAAATAACGACGTATGATTTTGTCTCGCATACAATTGCGAAGCAATCAGACTTTACCATGAGAAGTTATTAAATTCTATTGATCTTCTTTAAAAATAGAATTCTACTTAAATCAATAGTGGCGAAAGGACAATTTATGAGAATTGGAATTCCAAAAGAAATTTTTGAGGGAGAAAAAAGAGTCGCCACCGTTCCAGAGGTTGCTAAAAAACTAATTCAACTTGGTTTTACTGTTACTATTGAGACTGGAGCTGGAAGTTATTCAAATTTCTCTGATGAAGATTATAAAGCTGCTGGTTGTAGTATAGCTACAGATGCCCCTACACTTTATAAAAATTCTGATCTTATTCTGAAAGTACGCTGCCCCAATGAGGTTGAACTTAAATTAATAAATAATAATTCGAATTTAATTAGTTTTATTTGGCCCGCACAAAATAAAAATTTACTGGAACAAATGACTGAAAAAAAATTAACTGCACTTTCAATGGATTGTGTTCCCCGAATTTCGAGAGCGCAAAAATTAGATGCATTAAGCTCAATGGCAAATATTGCAGGTTATAGAGCAGTCATCGAAGCAGCTCACCAATTTGGTCGATTTTTTACAGGTCAAGTGACCGCTGCTGGCAAAATACCTCCTGCAAAAGTATTTGTTATTGGAGCCGGAGTTGCGGGTTTATCAGCTATAGGTTCTGCTTCTGGATTAGGTGCCATTGTTAGAGCTACTGATACTCGCTCCGAGGTTAAAGATCAGGTAAAATCCATGGGCGGAGAATTTATTGAGGTCAATTATAAAGAAGAAGGATCTGGTTCAGGCGGTTATGCTAAAACTATGAGTGAAGGATTTCAAAAAGCTCAAAAAGAATTAACACATCAACAATGTAAAGACTGTGATATTATTATTACCACTGCATTAATCCCAGGTAAACCAGCACCAAAGCTGATAACAAAAGAAATGGTCGCTGATATGAAGTCAGGTAGTGTAATTGTTGATCTAGCCTCGGAGCAAGGTGGAAATTGTGAACTCACTCACCCTGGTGAACTTTATACAACCGCAAATGGAGTCACTATAATTGGATTTAAAGATTTACCAAGTAGACTTTCACGTCAGTCAAGTATTTTATACTCAACTAATATCTTGAGACTCATTGAAGAGCTTTGCACTCAAAAAAATGGTTCATTAAATTTTAATATGAATGATGACGTAATCAGAGGAACTACTGTTACCCACCAAGGACAAATCACTTGGCCCCCTCCTGCGATTATTCAGCCCTCTCCACAGACCGCAACAAAACCAAATCAACATCAACAAATCGAATCAGTAAAGCTATCTTCTAAAGTCGAATCTCCATCATTAACTAAAACATTTTTGTTCTGGGGTTCAATGGTTTTATTTTTTATTATATTAGGTCTATATGCCCCTGCACCTTTAATGGGTCACCTGACAGTATTTGCATTATCATGTTTTGTCGGTTACATGGTCGTTTGGAATGTGACAGCTTCACTTCATACACCACTTATGAGCGTGACCAATGCTATTTCAAGCATTATTATTTTAGGTTCGCTTACACAAATCTCATCAAGTAATTCTATAGTCATATTAATGTCAGCTATTGCAATTGTACTCACTGCTATAAATATGTTTGGTGGTTTTTATGTGACTCATCGAATGTTGAAAATGTTTCGCAAATAAATGCATAAGATTAAGTCTGATCGCTTCGCGATTATATCAGACATAATCTTATGCATTTATTTTTTTGTTTCTTGGGGGTGATTTTTGAATCACCCCTTTATTAATTCATTTGATTTTGTCTGATCGCTTCGCGATTATATCAGACATTATCATGAGCTGTTTTCTTAAAAGGAAGTTCTTATATGATGCCTCAAGGTTTAATTACAATTTCTTATATTGCTTCAATGATTTTATTTATTTTAAGTTTAGGGGGATTGAGCAATCCTGAAACATCTCGGCGTGGAAATTTTTATGGAATACTTGCCATGACCATAGCAATAGTCGTTACCTTGTTAAGTCCAAAAGTTTCATCCTATTCAATTCTAATAATTTCTTTAGTAATTGGAGGATCAATAGGTTTATTTGCCGCCATAAAAGTTAAAATGACTGAAATGCCTGAACTTGTTGCTCTCATGCATAGCTTTGTAGGCTTGGCAGCATCATTAGTTGGTTTTGCAAGTTTCATGGATCATGAAACAATAAATCAATTAACTCCAACAGAATTAGCGATCCACAATTTTGAAATTTACATTGGAATATTTATTGGTTTAATGACTTTTTCTGGTTCACTTATTGCGTTTGGAAAACTATCTGGAAAAATTTCTGGCAATCCACTTCTTTTGCCAGGTCGACATCTACTCAATTTAGGGATAGTAGTTCTCGTTGTTATTTTTTGTATCCTTTTTACTTCTAGTAATTTATTCGAAGAACAACTTAATGCCATAGTGATTATGAGTGTGCTTGCATTACTTATAGGTGTTCACCAAGTCATGGCCATTGGCGGAGCGGATATGCCTGTCGTTGTCTCTATGTTAAATAGTTATTCTGGTTGGGCCGCCTCAGCCACTGGTTTTATGCTTTCAAATGATTTGCTGATTGTAACAGGTGCACTGGTTGGCTCATCTGGTGCAATTTTAAGTTATATCATGTGCAAAGCTATGAATAGAAAATTTTTAAGTGTAATTTCTGGAGGATTTGGCACAAATAATAACTCTAAAAAAACTTCAAGCTCTACAACAAACGCTTCAACTCCTGTGGGTGAAGTTACTCCAATAACAGCAACTGAAACAGCATCACTATTAATAAATTCAAAAAATGTTATTTTAATTCCTGGTTATGGAATGGCTGTGGCTCAAGCCCAACATACTGTTTATGAAATAACAAAGTTATTAAAAGAAAAAAATGTAAATGTTAAATTTGCAATTCATCCTGTAGCAGGAAGAATGCCCGGTCACATGAACGTTCTTCTTGCTGAAGCAAAAGTTCCATATGATATAGTTTTTGAAATGGAAGAAATTAATCATGAGTTTACAAATACAGATGTCGCTATGGTTATAGGAGCAAATGATATCGTAAACCCTGCAGCTTTAGATGATCCAAATAGTCCTATTGCTGGAATGCCAGTTCTAGAAGTGTGGAAAGCTAAAAATTCAATCGTTATGAAACGATCAATGGCTTCAGGATATGCAGGTGTAGACAATCCACTTTTTTATAAAGAAAATAATCGAATGCTATTTGGAGATGCAAAAAAAATGTTAGACGATATTTTAGTTCAATTAAAATTATAGTACACTTTGATTCAATACAGCTCAATTAGACAGATTAACACTGTATTGAATTAATCATTGCATTGAGATCACAAAATGCTTCTTATTCAAAGTAAGGTGCATTATTATGATTTGCTGATGGTAATTTTACAGGTTCAATACCATTGTAGTGCAAGTAAACTACAGCACCTTCCCCTAATTTAACTAATACTTCATTTTTCATAATTTCTGGTGGTACTGCTGGGCAACCTAAACTTCTCCCCAACATTCCGTGAGCTTTAATAAAATCATCAGTTGCATAATCTGCCTTATGTATAACAATATCTCTCATCGAAACATTTGAGTTTGTAGTATCTAAGCCATATAAGTTTAAAGATTTTCCATTACTACCATAATAGAATGGTCCAGTTAAATATAAACCAACTGCTGATTTATTTGAATTATCTTCATTTGAAAAAGAATTTTTACCTTCTGGCTTAAGCCCTCCTGTATTTTTACCATGGGTCACATATGATTTAACATGCTCAAATGTACCAGTGTTAATAATATGCAGTCTCTTTTCAGTGGAAGGCTTATTAAAGTCAACAATGGCAACAAACTGACTTCGTACAACCACATCTCGTTTTACCATTTCTGTTTTATCTTGAGTGCGTTCTTTATGATCCACAGTAATTGCGTTGTTCTCGTTGTCTTCTATAAATAATAAAGATCTAGCTATCGCATATTCAGGAATTCCTTCTTCCTGAACCATCTTATAACATAAATTTTTATAATGGCTAAACCGAATAAGATCACAATATTTTAAATTGTTAGACACTTCAGCTTGTGCAAATGTATTTGAAAAAATAAATAAGCTAACAAATATCGATAAACCATTAACTACAGACCTCATCTTGAGATTTTGCAATTGCATACTACTATCCTTGTTAAAATTAATAAATCCTTTTCCTGCTAAGCAAATTTAATTTTCTTCAAATAAGAAGCAAGATTAATTTATTCGCTGATCTACCATAATACATTTAAAAAAAAACATATTAATTATATTTAAAATAAAATATTCAAGTCAGTGCGAAAAATGGCACTGACTATTTTTAATAAATTAAACATTTTTTGACACAAAATTATTGTGTTTTCATTTTTTGCAATTTTTGAAATTAATCCATTGCAAAGATTGTTGTTAAAATGAATATAGACCAAGCATAACAGCTCTTCATTTGCTGTTTTGTTTTCTTGTATAATACTTGTACTTAAACGGATTTAAGGAAAATTATGATTTTTAAAAGAATTCTCTTCAAAATTAATATTCAAAATTTGTACACTTTGAAAATTATATTAATTACTCTTTTCATTAATTTTATTTTATTTACTAATATTTTTTTAGCAAATGCGTTTGCAAATATCACTCAATCTGAAAACGAAGATTTAACTTGTTTGGATTGCAAACTTGGAGGCACAAAATATTCTACATTATTTACAGAAACTTCGCAAACTTGTGATCCATCAAAAAATTATTTGCAGAAAGATATTGATGAGTTAAAAAAACAAGACTCTCAGAAAAATTATTTTGTATCAAGAACTACAACTGATCTTCAAGCTGCAAAATTTCCAAAGCGATGTATTCAATATGCCATGTCTTATTTTTCAAATAATATTTTGGGAGCTGCTGAAAAACCTGTTTCAAATTTTGGCTATTGCTCAAACTTACAAGGCATCCCTACCAAACCAAACCCCAGCCCTTGTTTAACAGAAGATTATGTAAATTTAGTCTATAACTCATTTATTGATGTTTCTGATTGTATGGAATTACCTCAAAGGATTATTCTAGCTAAACTATTTAATGAGTCAGGATTTCATATAAATATGTTTGCCCCACTTAGAATTGTGAACTCAAAAAATAAAATTATAAGTTCAAATATAAATATTCCACTTCCGAATATCCCTGCAACACAGAATATAATTGGTGGAGATGCTGGCATCGGTCAACTTACTGGTCCTGCACTTGAAGATATTAAAAGAGATATTACCCAGTGGAAAGTAAAAATTGAAAATAGCAACAATCCTTCTTGCTCTCGAATTAAAGAATTTATTCGAATAATTCCAAACAAGGAACAAGTTAAACCCGAACTCGAAAACAGATGCAGTTTAATTCATGCAATTGAGAATCCTGTTCAAAGTTTAATTTTTTACGGAGTGTTATATAAAAGAATCGAAAAATCTATTCAACAAACTTGGGAGTTTAAAAAAATTAGTGAACTCTTAAGTACTGCCGGTCTTAATAACCTTAATCCTAATTTAGAAACTCAATTAAAAGAAATGTTAGTATTATTAGGTTACAATGCTGGCGCTAAAGAAGCTGTTATTCTGTTTGAGAATTGGATAAAGTATAGAATAAAAAAACTAAAATCAGTCGGAGTAATAACAATTGAAGATTTAGATTTTTCAAAACTAAATCTATACACTCAAATTCAATATGGAAAAAATAAAATTAAAATTTCTATTCAAGATTTAACTGTAACTCAAGTCGATGGTCTCCAGAGAGAAATCAGTTTTCTAAAAAACAGAAAACAAAAGTCATTATCATTAGTTGAATCTGAACGCCTAAATTATTTAGAGAAATTCCCATTTGAGAAAATGGGATTTCCAATGTATCTCCAGCTTTATCGTAAAGGAATAGCAAAAGGATATTTATCAAGTATAAAAAGTTTTTCGAATTTAATGAATAAAAAAATTGGAAGTAATATTTGTACTGATGAGAATTTTTTAAGTTTTACAGCGAATAATTAAGTATGATCGCTGGTGCAATTATATCGAACATAGTACTAAAGAGTTATCTGGCTATTTATTGCTGAACTGCTTAGCTAAGCATAATTGAGGAGTAATTTAATTATGAATTTTTCTGGACCAGAAAAAAACAAAAAAGAGCACAGACTACCATTAATTGTAATTCTTTTAATTATGGGATTTTTTTTAATATTTTATTTTTTTACAAATTCAATGTTAGATAAAAAAAACAAACAGCTGTTACTTCAAAGTCAAAGTTCAAACCAAAATCAAATTCAAAACTCAAATTTTTATAATCATCAACTATCACCCAACAATAATCCTCAATTAAAAAGTAAAATTATAGATTCACAAATTGCCAATGCTACAGACTCAAATCAAGTCTCATCTTCCGATTTTGAAAATAACGGTGAAATATATAAAAATATTTTAAGTAAGGTTGATAATATTACTCAATATTTAAAACATCAAAATAATATAGAAACATGTTTAAAAGATCTCGTAAAATTAAAAAATGAAATTCAACATCTTCGTTCCCAAAATGAACGTCAAATGGAAGGTGAAGAAATCACCTTTGATATGCTAGCAGAAGGACTTGATTTTATTATTAACACTCCCCAAAAACAGTTTAAAAATTGTGAAAGTCTTAAAAAAAGGTTCTTGGCAGATTTTTCTCCAAAATTTGAAATCGATTTTGAGTTTGAGGGTTCCAAAAAAGTATTTCAGATAATAGAATCGTTATGTACTGTTGTCAGTTCTTGAAAAATTAAAAGCAAATAATTTTTTATATTAATATCTTTACATCTGGCGGGCTCGTTTATCACAAGCTAAAGCTGCTTCACGTACAGTTTCAGCTAAGGTTGGATGGGCGTGAAAACTTCGAGCTAGATCTTCACTACTTCCGCAAAATTCCATTGCAATCACTGCTTCTGCTATAACTTCTGAAGCTCGTGGTCCAACAATATGAACGCCCATAATGCGATCATGGTTTTTATGAGCTAAGATTTTAACTTGCCCTTCAGTGTACCCAAGTGCTTTAGCTCTACCATTAGCTAAAAATGGAAAGGTACCAACATTGTAGGGAATATTTTGTTCTTTAAGTTGTTCTTCAGTTAGTCCAACACTTGCAACTTCTGGCCAAGTGTAAATGACACTAGGAACTGTTAAATAATTCACATGACCGTATTTACCAGCCAGAATTTCTGCAACTGCAACTCCTTCTTCTTCAGCCTTATGAGCAAGCATTGGACCTGCAATTAAATCACCTATTGCATAAATAGAATCAATATTTGTTTTAAAATGATTATCAACAACAACTCTTCCAACTTTATCTTGAAGAACACCCGCTTCATTTAAACCTAAAGATCCACTAAATGGTTTTCTTCCTATTGCCACTAGCACAACATCTGCAATCATAGACCCTTTTTTGCCATCAACAACAGATTCATATTGAAGCTCAACTCCTTTGGCTGTCACTTCTGCACCAGTAACTTTTGTTTCCAAATGAAATTCAAAACCCTGTTTCGCTAAAATTTTTTGAAATTGAGTTGCCGTACCTGAATCAAGTGTTCCACAAATTTTATTTGCAAATTCAAATACTGTAACTTGACTTCCTAATCGTTTCCAAACGCTACCAAGTTCTAAACCGATTACACCAGCACCAATAACCGCTAATTTTTTTGGAACTTTATCTAAGCAAAGCGCTCCTGTGGATGATACTATTTTTTTTTCATCGACCTTTAAAAATGGAAGATCAACAGGTACACTTCCTGTAGCCAAGACTATTTTTTTAGCCCCTAAAATTTTTAATTCGCCCGTCGAAAGTTGGACCTTTACTTGTTGTGCAGATTGCAAGGAACCAGTTCCATAAAAAACATCAACTTTATTTTTTTTCATTAAGAAGGCTACTCCTTGAGTCAACTCCTTAACAACTTTTTCTTTACGAGATAACATCGTTGGAAGATCTAATTCAACATTTGAAAGTTTAACTCCATGGCTTGCGAAATCATGTTGTGCCATTGAAAAATGTTCTGAAGATTCTAGTAGTGCTTTAGAGGGAATACAACCTACATTCAAGCACGTGCCACCTAAGGTTTTATCTTTTTCGATAATAGCAGTTTTCAAACCTAATTGAGAGGCTCGAATTGCACATGTATATCCACCAGGACCAGATCCAATAATTACTAAATCATAATTTTGCTCAGACATTTTCACTCCAAAATAGTTTTTCTTAATTCACTATATTTCTAATAGTAAACGTTCTGGTTCTTCAACACATTCTTTTACTTTTACCAAGAAACCTACTGCTTCTTTTCCATCAATGATACGATGATCATAGGATAAGGCCACATACATCATAGGTCGAATTTCAACTTTACCATTTATTGCCATAGGTCTTTCTTCAATTTTATGCATTCCTAAAATTCCAACCTGTGGATAATTTAAAATAGGTGTCGACATTAATGATCCATAGACTCCACCATTAGAAATCGTAAAAGAGCCACCAGATAAATCATCTACAGTAATTTTATTATCCCTAGCTTTTGTTGCAAAGTACTTAATCGCATTTTCTACACCTGCAACATTAAGGAGATCAGCATCTTTAATTACCGGTACAATTAATCCTTTTTCTGTACCAACTGCAACGCCAATATTATAAAACTTTTTATAAACTATTTCTGTACCTTCAATTGAGCCATTTACTGCTGGAAATGCTTTCAAAGCTTCAATAACTGCCTTAGTAAAAAAGCCCATAAATCCTAAGTTAACACCATATTTATCTTTGAACTTATCTTTATATTTGTTTCTTAACTCCATTGCTCGAGACATATCTATTTCATTGAATGTAGTTAGGATTGCAGCTGTATGTTGTGCCTCTACAAGTTTTTCAGCAATACGACGGCGAATAGTAGACATTGGTGCTCGCTCAACTAAACCTTGTTTACTTCCACTTATAATAGGAGGAGTCCATGCAGCAGGTTTTGAAGTTGGGGCATTTTGTGAAGTCTGAATAGGTTCAGCATTTAAAACATCTTCTTTTGTTAAACGACCACCTCTACCTGATCCAGTGATTGCAGCAGTATCTATGCCTTTTTCGCTCACAACTCTTTGAACTGCAGGACTTAAAGTCATTGGCGAAGCAGATGCCGTTGATGGTGTTGGCGTTTGAGTTTGTGTTGATACGGCGGTTAAGTTTATTGTTTCTGAACTACCAGCAGGTTTAGCTGCCGAAGTATCAAGTATTGCTACAACCGCACCAATTGGCACAACCTGACCGGCTTCAGTTTTAATTTCCAAAACACCATCATTCTCTGCAACAACTTCTACACTTGCCTTATCTGTTTCTACAAGTAAAAGCACTTCATTCCGTTTAACATACTCACCATTTTTTTTATTCCAAGAACAAACTGTAGCTTCTGTTACCGATTCTCCTACCGAAGGAATTTTTACCTCTAATTTCATTTTTAAATCCTCTCTGAATCAATTCTAAAATTTCTTAATTAATAAATATAAACAATCTAAAATCTAAAATTTAAATGCATCCTCAAGTAGCCCCTGTTGCTCAATTTTATGTTTATGTATTGATCCCACAGCAGGTGATGAACGTTCGTCTCGTCCTGCATATCCAATATTAAGTTTTTGCAATTTAAAGATTTCTAAAGTTTCTTTAATTTTAAAATACACAAAGTTCCAAGCTCCATTATTTTTAGGTTCTTCTTGTACCCATGAAACAGTTTTTGCATTCGAATAATGTTTCAAGACTTCACCTAACTTTTGACTTGGAAATGGATACAATTGTTCGATACGAACAATTGCAAAACGAACTGAATCTTTCTTTTTAGCACGTTCTTCAACTAATTCATAATAAATTTTACCAGAACATAATAAAACAGTATCGACCTTACTAAATTCTTTTGAAGTTGAAAAAGTTGAATCATCAATCACTTCTTGAAAAATGCCTTGTGATAAATCTTCTAAAGTCGAAACAGCCTTAGGATGTCTCAATAATATTTTTGGAGACATAACAATAAGTGGTTTTCTAAATGGACGTCGAACTTGCCTACGCAAAGCATGGAAAATTTGTGCAGGAGTTGTTAAATTACAAACTTGAATATTATTTTGCGCTGCTAATTGTAGAAAGCGTTCTAATCTTGCACTAGAGTGCTCTGGTCCCTGACCTTCATACCCATGGGGCAATAACATAACTAACCCACTCATTTGCTGCCACTTAGATTCGCCTGCAGCAATAAATTGATCAATAATAATTTGTGCTCCATTAGCAAAGTCACCAAATTGAGCTTCCCACATAGTTAAAAATGTCGGATCAGTAATTGAGTTACCGTATTCGAAACCTAAAACACCATATTCAGATAAAATACTGTCGTATACACAAAATTCAACCTTATCACCATCAATAGTATCAAGTGCATTATAAGCTTCACCAGTTTTGTGATCATATAAAACTGCATGTCTATGTGTAAAAGTTCCACGACAACAATCTTGACCTGTTAATCGAACAGAGGTCCCTTCTTTTAAAAGTGTACCATAAGCAAGTAGTTCTGCAGTACCCCAATCTATAGATTCTTTTCCGCTTCCCATATTTTTACGAGACTCTAATAATTTTATCAATTTCGGATGAGGGTTAAAATTTTTTGGAAAACTAGAAATAGTATCGGCCACTTCTTTTAATATTTTAATATCAACTTTAGTTTCATAAGTTTTATGAATATCATCAGACGTTGCTCGTTTTAAGTTTTTCCATTTTCCATCAAATTTAAAATTAGGAATTTTAATTTTTTGATTTTTAACTTGATCTAAAATTCCTTGCAAGCGATCTAATTCACCATTTAGGACCCCATCACTTTGAGCAGCGGTGATTACATTTTCAAATTGTAATTGTTTAGAATAAATTTCTCGCAACGTAGGGCGGCTACGAATGATATCATACATTTGAGGTTGAGTATAAGCTGGCTCATCTCCCTCGTTATGTCCGAATCGACGATAACAAACCATATTTACAACTACATCAGAACCAAATTGTTGTCTGAATTTAACTGCTATTTGTATTGCTTTTAAACACGCCTCAACATCGTCACCATTCACATGGAGCACTGGAATAGCTAGTGCTTTTGCGATATCAGACGCATATTGCGAACTACGACTATTTTCAGGATTTGTAGTAAATCCTACCTGATTATCAATAACTAAATGAAGAGTTCCGCCAACCTTGTAACCTCGTACTTGAGACATCTGTAAAGTTTCAGTTACAATTCCTTGGCCTGCAAATGCCGCATCACCATGAATTAACACTGGAAGAACTATTTTGCGAGTTTTGGTATCTTTTCTCATTCGTTGAGCTGCACGTGCCATTCCTATCACAACAGGATTAACAGCTTCAAGATGAGAGGGATTAAATGCTAAGCTCACATCACAAGCTTTGCCATGAGTAGACTTTTTTTGTTTTTTGTAGCCCAAGTGATATTTCACATCAGAATCAAAATTTTCAATATTTTCTTCCAATTCTACAGGACCAGCAAATTCCGCTAAAATATGTCCCACGTTTTTCTCTAAAAAATTCACCAACACATTAATACGCCCACGATGTGCCATACCTAAAATAATTTCTTCTACTCCATGCTGCTCAGTTGATACATCCAACATATGATGCAGCATTGGCAATATGGCATCTCCTCCTTCAATAGAAAATCTTTTCGTCCCAACAAATCGAGTGTGAATAAATTTTTCAAGACACTCAGTTTGCGTCACTTGATTGAAAACTCTGATTTTATCTTCTGGCTTAATTAATTTTATATCGGAACTTTTTCCTTCAAATTCATTTATAAAAAACTGACGTATATCAGATAGAGCTTCGGCAACTTGAACAGTCAATTTTCCGCAATAACAAGATTTTAAATATGCGATCACATCACGTAATTTTGCTTTAGGTTTACCAACAATTGAAGTGATTTGAAAAGTTTGATCCAAATCACTTTCTTTAAGATTAAAACGAGAGAGGGATAATTCATTAGATTGAGATGGAGTGTTAGATAATGGATCAGTCTGAGCTTCAAAGTGACCATAATTTCGATATGCTTGAATTAAGTTATACACATCTAATTCTTTAGATGAGAGCCCCACTCCACCTTCTTGGGCAAATTCAACACCTTCAAAAAACATTTTCCAGTCATTTGAAACACTTTCTGGATTTGTTTTAAATTGCTGATACATTTGTTCAATATATTCTAAGTTATTTCGATTTGTAAAATTACGATGATCCAAAGTAATTAGTCTCCCTGATGTTTAAAACATTGATTTAAATCATGATACACACTGATCAGCCTACAAAAAAAAACTCATTGGGTCACGCTAAAATAACTGCTATTTGTAAAGTCTGATAGGCTGCGCGATTTTATCAGACGTAATCACGAGCAGTTGTTTTCCTGTTTGTTGGGGGTGATCTTTCAATCACCCCGTATTATGAAAACACAAACTAAAGTTTGTATTTTCATAATAATCTTTTTATTATGTTATACTAGACATGGTTATGAAAATATTTTTTTGGAGAAATTACTAATGTATAAACTTGTATTGGTCAGACATGGCGAAAGTCAGTGGAATAAAGAAAATCGCTTTACTGGTTGGCAAGATGTAGATCTTGCTGAGTCAGGTCTATTAGAGGCAAAATCCGCAGGACTAGCCCTAAAGCAAAATGGGTATCAATTTGATATTGCATTCACATCAGTTCTCAAAAGAGCAATTCGCACTTGCTGGATTGTACTTGATGAAATGAATTTATTATGGATTCCAGTCGAAAAGTCTTGGCGGTTAAATGAACGTCACTATGGCTCCTTACAAGGATTAAATAAAACTGAAACCGCTGCACGCCACGGTGAAGATCAAGTCAAAATTTGGCGAAGAAGTTATGATACCCCTCCTCCACCAATGTCTAAAGATGATCCAAATCACCCTTGTCATGACAAAAGATATAATGATATTCCGCAAAATGAATTACCATCTTGCGAAGCGCTAAAAGATACTTCACAAAGATTCATGCCATTCTGGGCGACAACAATTTTACCCGAAATCAAAAAAAATAAAAAAGTTTTAATAGTAGCTCATGGCAACAGCCTTAGAGCATTAGTTCAGTATCTTGAAAAATTAACTCCTGAACAAATTATGGAAATAAATATCCCAACAGGAGTTCCTTTAGTTTATGATTTAGACGCAAACTTAAATATTATTTCTAAAAAATTTATAGGAGATCCTGATACTGTAAAAAGAGCAATGGAAGCTGTTGCAAATCAGGGAAAATCCAAATAACTGCTAAAGATTAAGTCTGATCGCTTCGCGATTTTATCAGACATAATCTTTAGCAGTTATTTTCCTGTTTGTTTGGGGCGATTTTCAATCTCCCCTTTACTGCTAAAGATTAAGTCTGATCGCTTCGCGATTTTATCAGACATAGTCTTTAAATGATTTAATATCTTCCCGTATTTAAAATTTAAATTGAATTTAATAATTACTATTTCAAATTTTTGATAATTTTAACTAGCTATTTTATTTTTGACTTCTTTTACAAGATTTAAATCTTGGTTAATTGGAATTTCAATTACAAATTTAGTATGATATGAAGTCATATCTAGTTTAACTTCGCCTTTATGTTGTTCAACAAGGTTTTTTACAATAGACATTCCTAGACCAGTTCCTTTACCTACTGGCTTTGTCGTAAAAAACGGCTGAAACATTTTAGTGGCAATTGAATCATCTATTTTTTTTCCACTATTTAAGACAGATAACACCATCATATTATTTTTCACTACAACGTCAATTTCAATCCAACGTTCAACATCTTGCTCAGTAACAGCATCATATGCATTATTTAACAAATTAAGTAATACTTGTGAAATTTGAATTGAGTGACAAGCAATCTTTAAACTTGGAGGTTGCAATGAAATTCGCAATTCAATTGCAGATAACTTAAATTTTTGTTCACAAAAAATTAAAGTATCATCAATAATTTTTCTTATTGACTGAATTTCAAATTTTTCATTATTTTGGTTATGAGCATAAGTTTTCAATGCCACAACAATTTTTGCAATTCGGTCTGTGACAGAAATTATTTTATTACTATAATCTATTGTTTTTTCTATTTTATTATTTTGAATGGATCGAATTTGCATTTCTGCAAAACCACGAATAATTTGCAATGGGTTATTAATCTCATGTGCAATTCCAGATGCCATTTCCCCTAAAACTGCAAATTTACTTGAATTGTTTAGATTAAATATTGTTTTTTCTAATTCCACTATCATTTCATTATACCCAGTTAAAAGTTGATGAATATCATAGTTAAGATTATCAGAAACTTCTATCTTTTCAAACTTTCCTGTCCCTAGCTCATCGATTTTATTCACTAATTTAGTTAACGGTAATATTTCCTTTTTCAACCAGGTATAAAGAACAATACTGCTTAATAAGAATAAAATTAAAAATAACCAAATCAAAGTATTTCTAATAGTATGCACTGGCGATTCTAAATCTTCTTTACTTATTCTAGTGGTTAATGACCAGTGACTATGTGATTGTCCAGAATTATCATCTTGTCCGAACATTTGGACACTTTCTATATTTTTATTCTCAATAAAAATATGCTCTTCATCCTCAAATATTCTTACGTTAGGTTTTTCTTCAAATTCATTATGAATAGTCATTAACTCCAATACATTTTCATTAAATGCAAAGTTCGACATCAACATTTTTTTTGATTCAAGTTGAATATTATATTTAGGAGCAATTATTCCACCAATTAATTTATTTATTTTCCCAAAATAATTATCAATTTGACTAACTGAAGTTTCAAAAACCAAATAACCTGAATTATTAAATTCATTAATTTTTTTAATTAACAAATATTTACCTTTATAAAAAACTTCATCAACTACAAAATCCCAATGATAATCTTCACTTTTAGCAATCTTTTGCAAATAATCAAAATACTTATATCTTTTTTGTAGATCAACTTGGATTGAGTTTGCCTGAACTATACCTTTTAAATCTAATAATAAAATAGATTCAAAATGTGGATAAACAATAGATATATCATTCAAATACTCTCCTAATGCCGTTAAATTATAATTCCATTTTTGAATTCTTTGATCTTTTATTAAAAATTGTGAAATGCGAATATTCTCAGTAATAAATTTATTAAAATTTTTAATATAATTATCATTTTGTTCCGAAATAATATCTATAAAAACTTTTTCAATAGTTTCTTCACTTATTAAATAAAAGGCAGTTGCTGACACTAGGGTACAAATTGCTAACAATCCTAAAAAAACCAAAACAAGTTTATTGTAAAGTCTCATTTTTTCCTCTGGTTTTTAAGCTCCATAGTTGTATCATCGGAAGAATGCACAATCCATTGAGTCTAGATGATATTTTTAAAAAGCAATTTAAAAGACTAATGTCTTGACATCTTAACTAATAATTTGAGATGACAAGTTAGTCTGCACCATTTTTTTACAGGTTGGGTAATAAATGTTGATAAAAGCATCTTATATAAGAGCTTCAAAGATCCTAATTTCACTAATTATAATTTTACTTTCTTTTTCAACTTATAGTCTCATAAATATACCAGACTTAAATGCTCTTCAGGGTGAAATAGCATTAGATAAAGAGCAGTACTATGGAAGAGATTTTACAAATAAGATTGAAGCCTATAAAAACACTGATGGTATTAAAAATTTCTTACAAACTGTCATTTCAATAAATCAGCTTCCATTAAATTATGAAACCGCAAAATTTAATATATTTAGAAAAATTGATTTAATTTTAAATAATGGCAAATATGCAATTAAAGATGTTTATTGCCAAAAAATTTACACCGCAGGTATTGGTCCTGATAAAGTTCCTCACTATGAATTACTTAATGTTGAACATACTTGGCCCCAAAGTCGATTTAATAAAAAATATCCTACTCAACTTCAAAAATCAGATCTACACCATCTTTTTCCATCAGACTCCCTCATGAACAATAAAAGAGGAAATTACAAGTTTGGTATTGTTAATAACTCAGCCGAGCCTCTAAAGTGTGATGAGTCAAAATTAGGTAGAACCTCAGATGGCTACAGATTTGAACCTCCAAATTGTCACAAAGGTGAAGTTGCAAGAGCTATATTTTATTTTTCTACACGTTATTCCTTGGATATCGATTCTGATGAAGAAGATGTCTTGAGAAAATGGAGTAAAGATGATCCTCCAGACCAAGTTGAATTAACTCGTCATGAAGAAGTTTTCAAAACACAACATAATCGCAATCCATTTATAGATTTTCCAGGTCTAGAAGATTCAATAAAAAACTTTTAAACTTTTTAGTTTTTTATAATTATACCCGATATAATCACGAAGCGATCAGACTTAATCATAAGCAGTCATCTTTGGGGTGATTGAAAATCGCCCCCAACAAACAAGAAAATAACTGCTTATGATTATGTCTGATAAAATTGCGAAGCAATCAGACTTAATCATGAGCAGTTATTTCGAATTGTAATCCATCAGTGAGTTGAGACGAAAAAATAAAATTAGTAATTCCAGCTTTCCTTAAGAGTTCTAATATATTTTCCTTATTTTTTTTATTGTAAATTAAGAAAATTAAATCAGCTCCAAGAGCACCACAACCTTTAATTGCATTTAAAATGTCCCGGTCTTTGCTTAAGTAATTAATTAAATCAGTAGTCGAATTCAATTCTAAATTTTGAGTAACTAAAGCATTTCTAAAATCATTTATACTTTTTATCATTAAATTATAATTTCGATTTTTCAGAGCCTCTATAAAATGATTTACTATGTTATAAAAATTATTATAATTTAAAGATTTTAAATCGGCTAAATGCGAATGTGTTGCAACCTTAACTCCAGTATGGAAAACAAGATAATCATCGGCACTTCCAAAATCTAGATTTATATTTTTATAAATATTTTGATTACGATCTAAAACACAAACTCCACCATAAATTTGCGATAGGACGTCAAAACCGCTTGGAGTGGAACCTGTTGGACTTAACTCTTTTGTCACTTTTAAAAACTCATTGTCAATTGTAGAATATAAATTTGTTCTCAAATGATTATATAAATTCAAATCTAAAACTTGAAGATTCTCTGAAAATAAATTTATTTTTTTTCCTTCAACAAAAGCAGCTAGGAGTGCAAACTGAGCAGAACTAGCACCCCATCCCCCTTTACCCAAATGCGGATCTTTAAAATGGATTTCAATATTATGAAAAAAATTACGATTTTTTTCATAATATACCCCAGCAGGGCTTTGTTGATGAAAAAGATTTTTAATTTCACAATATTCTTTTTTGCTTTTTGAAAAATACATTTCAAATCTAGGCTCAAAGCATGCTGTAATTGCGGGTCCACCGTTTAATGCTAAATATTCACCTAGCAAAAATACTTTTGACCCTACAGATATTTTCACAAATGCCCTCTGAGTTCCTTAAGTACTTCTATTGCATTACTCAAACTAATTCTTTTTCTAACAGATAAAATTTCTTCTAAACGTTTTTGCACATGGGGGATTTCTTTTTCCTCAGCACCAGCTCCCAAAGTTAGATTTTTAATATGAAGTTTCATATGACCTTCAATAATTCCAACTGTAGTTAAAGCTCTTAAAGCTCCCAGGTTTTGTACCAATCCCACAGATGCTATAACTCTCGATAACTCTTCGGCACTTTTTATATTTAACATTCTTAAGCACAACCGTGCTGTTGGATGTAAAGTTGTTACACCCCCAACTGTTCCTACTATAACTGGTGCTTCAAATATACCTATTAGTTTTTTTCCTTCGCATCTCCACTTTGTAATAGAACGGTATTGGCCCGATGAAGCTGCATAGGCATGAATACCAGCCTCAACCGCTCTCCAATCATTACCAGTAGCAATTAGAATTGGATCAATACCATTAAGTACACCCTTATTATTTGTAGCAGCCCTATAGGGGTCAAGCTCAGCAAATATTGAGGCCTCCTCTATTTTAGCTGCCAATTCAGGGTCAATTGTATCTAATGTAACTTTAACACGAGTAAGTTTTGTATCTACTAAGTTTGAAAGTATACACATCGATACTTTTTCACCAGTTAATTGCTCAATGGGTTCTTTAAGATACTCGCAAACTTGATTTATAATATTGGCCCCCATGGCATCACAAGGATTGCATAATACATGAATAACAGCCATGAAACCATTATCCGATCGTTTTATAAATCGAACTTGGATATCGCTAATACCACCACCTCGTTGAACTAAACCAAAGGCCACTTCCTTATTTGAAATTTCAATAAAATGAGATTTGTTTGCCAAAATTTGTTGTCGAAAAAGACTTGGCTCTTTTACATTTGCAAGTTGAATCTGCCCAATAATTTCTTTACCTATAGTTTCAGTTTCAATTCGTCCATTTTCTCTAATCCATTTTGCAGTTTTACTAGCTGCTGCCACAATAGACGTTTCTTCAACAGCCATTGGAATTATAAAATCTCGTCCATCAATATTAAAATTAGTAGCAACCCCTAAAGGCAATTGAAAATAACCAATTACATTTTCAATAAACTTTTCTCCAAGAGTAAAATCTTTTAAACCACCCTTTTCAAGATATTCAATTTCTGATTCATTCAACGCTCCACACTCGAGTAACTTTTGAAATCTTTCCTGGCGTGAAAGTTTTGAGAACCCTTGAAAAAGTTCACTTATTTGTTTTTCCATTTCCAAACCTTTCTTGCTCTCAAATCATTAGTATTCTTTATTCCTGTACAGAACATAGCAATTTTAAGCTCACTTTCAAATTGATTCATTAATTCAATAACTGAATCAACTCCCTTAAGAGAAGCTTTTAAAAAAGGTTGTGCAACTCCTACCATTTTAGCTCCAAGAGCTATTAGTTTAGCTACATCCACTCCAGATCGTACTCCTCCTGATGCCCAGAGCTCAAAAGGTAAATTTAATTGTGACAAGCATAATAAAGATTCTACAGTATCAATGCCCCAGTCTTTAAAGTTTTGACCAACAGAATACAACTCATGGGTTGTAGGTGTTCGTAAGTTTTCAATTCTACCCCAATGAGTACCACCTAAACCGCTGACATCAATAGCTGTCAATTTTGCAGTTCTAAGTTTCATAGCAGTAACCTCTGAAATTCCACACCCAACTTCTTTAACTATAATAGGAATTTTAAGTCTTTCTGTTAGAGTTATAATTTTCTCAACACCTCCTCTAAAATGAGGCGTCCCTTCTAACTGTAAAGATTCTTGTAATGGATTTAAATGTATAAACAAAGCCACAGCTTCTAAGTTATCAAGTAGTTTTTCAACTTGCATTATATCAATTTGAATTAACTGAGTGATCCCAAGATTTGCAGCCCATTTAATTTTAGGATAACTAATCTTAAGTTTTTTCCACTCCTGAGCGGCCTCAGAATCAAAAAGTTCTTTTCTTTGTGAACCTACTCCCATTAACCAATTTTTGCTTGAACATGCATCAGTGATAACCTCATTAATACGTTCACCTTCTTTATTCCCAGCAGTCATAGAACTTACAAAAATTGGACAATTCCAGTTATATCCTAACGATGTCTCTCCAATTTCAATTTCAGAAAAATCAAGTTCAGGTAGCGCATCATGAAGAAGTTGAATATTTGCCAATCCAGAAATGTATTCCCATTGCGAATTGGGATCTAATGAGTACTCAATATGATCTTTTTTTCGTTTCTCAAAATTTATATCATCAACTTTAAAATTAGAAGTTTTTTTTGTTTCAATCATATATTTTATTTCTTAATATAAAAATAAAGTTTTATCAATATAAGCAGCCCTAAACAAACAAGAAAATAATTGACAGAGATTATGACGGATATAATCATGTAAGTATTCAGTTTGAAACAAAAGCATCTAAAAATAAAAAAAGGGGGTTAATAAATTTAACCCCCTTTTTATTATTAAAATTTTAGATATTTGAAAAAAAACTAAGCTAATGCTTGTTTTACAATTGCTGTAAAAGCAGCCGCATCTGTAATTGCTAAATCAGCTAAAGACTTTCTATCAATCATTAAACCTTTTTTAAGGATTGCACCCATTAATACAGAGTAAGTAGTTCCATTAATTCTTGCTGCTGCATTAATACGAGTTGTCCATAAACGACGGAATGTTCTCTTTTTAGCTTTACGATCACGATAAGCGTATCTTAATGCTCTATCAACTTTTTCAACTGCATGGGTATAACATCTGCTATTTGCTGAGTAAAAACCACTTGCACGTTTTAATACTTTTTTATGACGACGACGATTTGTAAATCCACCTTTAACACGCATTGTTTACCTCCTTAAAATACCAAGCATCTTTTTACTTGGAGCAGATTAGAGTCACTAACGTATGCTGTTTGACCCAAATGTCTTTTTGTTTTTGACTTCATATGAGAATTTAAGTGGCGTAATCCCACCTGTTTTCTTTTAACTTTACCGCTTTTTAATAAGCGAAGACGCTTTTTAGCGCCAGAGTGTGTTTTCATTTTCATGACTAACCCTTAGCATCTGAAATGGCGAAAAGACCCAACGTCTTTTACTTTTGGCCTAAATCAGTAAATATAGATGGTCAATAAACATGACTTAACTATAGAAATCAAGAAAAAAGTTCTTTAATTTTAATAATCTAATATGAGGTTAATTTGTCCATTCACATTTATTTGTAGAGGATGAAGAGATTAAATTTAATCTCATTGAATTATCATTTGGCCCACAAATGTATGAGGCCATTGAGTCAGACGTTGTTGCTCCATTAGAATTATTAATTAGTACTGTTTCCCCCTCTATATAAGAATAAGTTACATCAGTATTTCCCCAACATACAGGAACTCCTGTGCCCCCATTACTTTCATTGTTTTTATACCATACGTATGGAGCAACTGAGGATGTGTTGGGAAAACACATTTTTCGACACTGATGGGAAGGCAAGTTATTATTTGAGTTGCTAATATCTTCACCAGTTGCCAAAACCCATGTCCCACCTGTACCCTTATTCGTGTCACCAGCAACACATTTAAAAGTAGCAATCGAATTAAAAGAATTTGAATTTAATCCACTTCGTACTGTAAAAAATTCTCCTAAATAATAATTACGATCTAATCTTTGCTTGAGGTCTATTTCACAAGTTGAAGTCCCTGACTCACTCCAACTGATTACAGGATGCTCGGCATTTTTTAAACATACAGAGGCAACAATTTCAGGTGTTATTTTAATTGGAGTTAAATTTGAACTTCCATCTACTTGTCCACAATCTCCAATTTGAGCAGCCGTTCTTTCTCCATCATAGTTAATATCTAATGACATTCCCGATAATGTTTTTTTACAAACAACACTTAAATTACCTGTAGTTCCATTTTCTGATTGTAGGACCGTTGTTTGACCTAATCCTAAGGCCGAAGATTTTAAAACACCTTGACAGGTACCTGATGAAGACGTCCAGGTATATGATGTCCCTAATGGACATTCATCTTTATTAGAACTGTTAGTTATACAATATGATTTTTTCGATGATTTATAAGTTTCAGTATAATTATAGGAACTATTATTATTAAATTTTTCTCTAATTTCTGATTGATAATTCCAGTTTCCATTTTCACATTTGAAAACAGCAAACCCAACATCTTGACCTTTAGTAGAATCACTACTAGCATTTGCACGCATTGATAATGCAGTAAGTGTCCCTGGATTTGCATCTTGTGTTAATTGAATAGTTTGTGAACATACATTAGTAGAGTTTAATCCTCTCCAACTTACTACTGCCCCTGATGGACATTTTATTTGTGGCGTCCCCGAATCAACAGGAACTTCAATATCTTTTACGCAATTTGTACTTTCTGCAGTCCAATAACCTGATACACATTTAAACCTTCCTACTGAACGAGAAAGCGAAAAAAATGTATTTTCATTATAAACAGTTAAAATAGTTCCATTCTGGTAGGATTCACCATTTCCTGGTACAATATGAGAATAACATGAACCCCAAGACACAAATTGAGTTTTTGAACAATTTGGATTACTATCTGTAATTTCATTATCTAAATTAGGATACATTTGTTGAATATATTTTTGGTCTGAACTTGATAAAACTGCTAAGTCTCCAATTGTATTTATTGACTTATTATTTGCTGCATACTGAAAAGAAGTTTCAACTGGTATAAAGTCCCCAACAAAAGGATGATGCATCACTGAAAAATAATTGTAGGATTCTAAATTTTGTTTTCGATGTTGAACTAGTTTTACAAAGTTAATTTTTAACTTATCTTGTGTTGGGATTTTAACATATGAATCACGATCAATTCGCAAATGTTCATCAATCAATCCTAATGAATGACCTATCAAATGTAATAATTTTGATAAATTTGCACAGCTTGATCCTAAAATCATTTCACCGTTAGTTACAAAACCAAGATCAGTATAACAATCTGTTGAAACAGAACCCATTTTAATTAATAAAGCATGGGGTCGCTCAGGACCAATTTCTGTATCAATGCAATTTAATGATGTTCCTGGAGTTTTTGACCATAATTGACAAGCCTTTTTAAAATTTTCTTTTATTGATTGATCAGTCACAGATTTATCAAAAATAAATTTAAACTCAGAACGTGGCCATAGCGCAATTCCAGTATCTTCTATTACAGAAATTTCTTCATTATTATTTTCTTTATTAAGAGAGGCTAAAGTGGCATTTACTATTGTATCACCAATTTTAACTTTACCCCTTGATGTTGTCATTAAAGTTACTGGTGCATGAAATTGATCTGAATCAATTTCAAGTTTTGAAGAACAATTATTATAACTAACAGTTAAAATAAAAATAAATATAATTATAATTATCTTCAAGACTCCTCCGATTCAAAATTTAATCGCCCCCAACAAACAAGAGAATAAATTCTTGTGATTATGTCTGATAGAATTACGCAAGTGATAAGACTCAATCACAAATAATATACACCTATTATTTTATCACTAAATATTAAACTTCAAAGTGTTTTTTTTATTTTTAAATGCTATTGATTTTCATTATATTTATAATCGTTTTGAATGTAAAAATAATTTGAACTGTAAACATGATTTTCATTTTTTTTAAAAAAACTGTATTAAATTAATACGACCCAATCTAATAAATATACGGCGCAACAATTTTTAAACTTTCATTAAACTTTCAATTAATTAGAAATTTAATTAATTCAATGCTTTTATTTTTGATTCAGTTCATTTTAAAACTTATTGTAATAATAAAATATTCATTTAAGTCATAAATTGTAAATTGAGAAAAAAGTATAGGGAGTTTTTAAAATGATAGACTTAAAATATAAACGACGAAGTTTTTTTAAAAAAAGTTTCAAGTCACTAGCTTTACTTTCTGTTACAAATAATCTTTCAATTAAACCCTTTTTTAACATAGAAAAAAAACCTTTAATAATTAAAGATCCAAATCCTATTTCAAAAGTACCACTCAATGAACTAAACCCCCAGGAATTTAATGGTGACGATATTGAAAGATCCCATGAAGCACTATGGAATGTTAGGGGTTATATTAGAGATCACAATCAAAATTTAGATTTACTCCCTGTTGAAATAGTAGATTTCGTAGTTGTTGGAGGTGGTCTGAGTGGACTATTAAGTGCTCATTTTTCTTTGAAAAAATCTGAACATTTAAAAACAATTGTCTTGGAGTTGGGAACTGAATTTGGTGGCAACAGTAGAGGTGAAAAATTAAAATCCAATGTAAATAAAAACATAAATTCTCAATTTGAAGATTATTACTCTATTGGAGCTGCTTACATTACCAAACCCGATCCAAATTCTATAGAGGAAGACTTATTAAGAGATTTGGATCTACTCTCTCAAAAAAAATCAGAGGGACCGGACGATTCAAAAATACTTTTACAAAATCGATTTTTTTCAAACTTTTGGGATGGCACTACCCATCCCCTTGAGCGTGAAATATTTCAAAAAGTTTATTTAAAACTAAAAGATATTTTAGAAAACAATTATCCTGATATTCCCCCAGCACCAGGAGAACAATTTAAACCAGAAACATTAAAACTTGATCAAATCTCCTTTAAACAATGGTTAGATCAAGAATTTAAAAATTTACCTGAAATCATTTTAGAATATTTCCAACTTTACTGTTGGTCTTCATTCAATGGTTCATTAGATGAAATCTCGGCAGCTCAAGCTCTTAATTTTTTAGCAGCAGAAACCGAAGACGTTTGGACATTCAAGGGTGGAAATTCTGCAATTACACAAAAACTATATGATATTCTTAAAAATAAAATTGGACAACAAAATCTTCGATCAGGATCTATAGTTTTAGATGTATCAATTGACCCTAATGACAATTTGGTAAAAATAATTTACGAAAATCCTTCGCGAGAATTAAAAGTTGTTAAGGCCTCAAAAGCAGTTATTGCAACACCTAAATTTATTGCAAAAAAAATTGTTTCAGCAATGCCTGAAATACAAATTCAAGCTTGTAATAAAATAATTTATCGCCCATATATTGTTGCAAATATATTTATAGATAAATTAAAAATAAATAACTCCTTATCACCTTGTTTTGATTTATACACCTTAAATGGATCACTTCCAAAAACTCCGTCAGCTTTGCGACCCCCAAGCAATCCATTTACTGATATTTGTTTTGCAAACTGGTCCTATAGTATTTCTGAAGAGCAAAATTCAGAATATTTTAAACTCACCGTTTATAAACCTCTCCCTTACCAAGGTGCCCGTCAATTTTTATTTAACCCATTAATTCATAATCGATATAGTAATAGTATCAAAGAGGGATTAAAACCATTACTTTCTGAGTTGAAAATTCCTGATGTTGCAATATCTGGTATTCGTTTGACTCGATGGGGACATTCTATGCCTCTGGCAGAAGTTGGAGCTTTAACACAACAAAATATTTATTTGGCTTCTAAAAACATCGCTAATAAAATTTATTTTGCAAATCAAGATAATTGGCTTAATCCAAGTTTTGAGACAGCAATAGCTGTTGCTAATGATGTAGCAGAAAAAATTTTTAAGAACACAAGCTCTCGGTAATTTTATAAGTTTTTACTATTACCGTTTACGCTCCACCAATTTAACCAACGTTGTCGTTTATCATTGTGATTTTCTTCGTCTGAACCAAATTTAAAATCTGATACTTTTTCTAATCCACTAAGTGCAATATTTTGAAGTTCAATGTCATTTTCTTTTAATAATTTTATTAAATTGGGGATTTCTTTTCTTTGTGGATTTAATATAAGGTATTTTAAAGACTGACTTCGAACCCATAAACTTTGACCCTTTCTTTTATTTTGACTATCATCAATCACCTTCCAAAGAATTTCTCGATCTTTTGGGTCCTGAGACGATCCAATAATATCGACAGCAGCAGATCTCACAACCAGGGCTTTATCTTTAATTAAGCGGCGAGCAATAAATATAGAATCGTGTTCTGATATAAACTGGGCTGCGGAAATTGCTGCGGATCTCATGTACCATTCAGAACTTCTTGAAGCCAAATCTATATCCATTTTTACCGATTCACCACCAATTTTTGCAGCGAGAACTAGAGCTCTCCATCGCATACTCAATTCTTTATCTTTATTAAAAGCCCATTGTTTTAAGCCTGGAATAACATCTTTAGAGATTTTGCCATTTAACGACTCTACTTCTGCATTTGAAAATTGAAGCAAATCCTTTACTTCATAAATTCTACTCTCTTCTATATTTGCATATGAAAATTGAAATTTAATAATAAACAAAAGGGAGACAGCCAAGATTGAAAAATTGATTTTAATTAAATTCATAAGCTACAGCTCCTTATATTAAGCTCCAATTTTTTTCTGAGTATCTTCGTTTGTATTATCCATAGATGAGGCTTCTGCTAGTAATTTATCAGTATCCATTCCAACCTCTAAAACTGAACCACCATTTGAATCCTCATTAATATTTGGAGCGACTTCATTAAGAGTTTGTGCTTCATTTAGCATTTTATCCAAATTCATTTCACCAATCGCATTTAGCTCATTTTCAGAATTAGTCTCTACATTTATTTCTTCTTTTGCTATCTCAATAGGTTCTATATTTTTAGAAGTTGACTGAGTTACCTTTGCAGGTGCTGACGTTGCTCCCTTTTGCTCAGCTACTGCTCGTTCAAATTCTGCCATAATATCATTATCAATAAAACCCGAATCGGTAGCTTCTTCTTTTGGTTTTATTTCTTCAACTGAAGAACTAACTAATACTGAATCCGAATTTATAGTTTCTGCGCTGATACTAGCTGAACTTGATGAAACTGGAATCGAGGAATTGACATTTTTGCTTGAACTTTCTAAAATTTCAATTTGAGATTTTAATTTTTCGATCTCATTTTGTAATCGAACCGTCTCTTCTTTATAAAATGATAAATCTGCTATATCGTCCTCTATAATTGAATACTCATTCAATCTTGATTCAAGATCTTTTATTTTTTCTTCATATTGTGCCATCTCTGTAGAATTTGCACCCGTTGCAGCTTGAGAGGTTGTAGCCTCTTTTATTTGATTGAGTTCTTGATCTTTTTGAGTAACTTGCTCTTGTAATTCTTTAAGTTGATTTTGCAATTCTTGAACAACTACAGACTCAGAAGCTCCCTCTGGAATTTTAAATGTACTACTACTGCTATTTCCCTCAATTTTCCCTTTTCCGATGGGGGCACCTTCAATTATTTTTTTTAAACTGTCTTCGAGCTGTTTCCAATTTGGAGAATCTGACGAGTTTTCATCTTGACGGAATGCAAGAATGGAAAGATACAAAATAGCAATTATTGAGATTCCAAAAAGGACCTCAATAATCACAATATTGTGTTTAAAAATAAAATGCAAAACAAAATCTGTTGTCACACTTTAAGTGTTAAAAATCCTTCTCAACACGTCAAGAAACTAAGTCAACACTAGACCCATCTCAATTGGAGTGCTAGGCTTAAGGATATGATAACAAATAAAAAGCTCGACCTTAAGATTATTAATGGCAATGTTCTACTCACAACCGCAACTGGTGAACTTAAAGAGTTAAAAACTGATTTAGGAATCACTAATGGAATTATCTCATCTATAGGTGAACTTAAAACAACTGAAAGTGAAAAAACTTTTGAAGCGTCGGGTCTGCATATTCTCCCAGGACTAATTGACACCCAAGTTCATTTTAGGGAGCCAGGCTTAACCCACAAAGAAGATCTCGAAAGTGGGACTAAGGCTGCCGTATTAGGTGGAATAACTGCAGTATTTGATATGCCCAATACGAACCCCTCAACAACCACTCGAGAATTATTCAATGAAAAAGTAAATTTAATTAAAAATCGAGCTTGGTGCGATGTTGGATTTTATATTGGTGGATGCGCTGAAAATGCAAATCAACTTGCGGAACTTGAACAAATGAATGGTTGTTGTGGTGTTAAGATTTTCATGGGTAGCTCAACTGGATCACTACTTGTTGATGATGACATTAAATTAGATCTTATTTTAAAAAATGGTATCAAAAGAATCGCTGCTCATTGCGAGGATGAAGCTCGAATTAAAGAACGAAAATCAATAGCCATCGAAGGAAAATCTGTTCGATATCACCATATTTGGCGTGATGAAGAAACTGCATTAATTGCAACTCAAAAGTTAATTCATTATGCTAAAAAAAACAAGCGACCTGTTCATGTTTTACATGTTAGCACAGCACAAGAAATGGAATTTTTAGCTGCATATAAAAATTGGGCAACTGTTGAAGTTTTACCTCAGCACTTAACTTTATCTACGCCAGAATGTTATGAAAGACTTGGAAACTTTGCTCAGCAAAACCCTCCTCTTCGAAATGCAGGTCATGTTGCCGCTCTTTGGAAAGCCCTATCTAAAGGTGTTGTAGATATTATTGGTTCTGACCATGCCCCACATACTATCGAAGAAAAAAAACGTGAGTATCCAAGTTCTCCCTCTGGAATGCCTGGAGTGCAAACTTTAGTACCAATAATGCTAAATCATATTCATGAAGAAAAACTAACCTTAAAACACTTTGTGCAATTAACAAGTGTCAATCCATCAAAAATTTTCAATATTAAAGGGCGAGGCTTTATTAATATTGGAGCCCCAGCAACTCTCACAGTTGTTGATTTAAAAGCTGAAAAACGTATTGAAAATAGTTGGATTGCAAGTCGCAGCGCTTGGACTCCTTATGATGGTATGAAAGTTACTGGGTGGGTTACCTCAACTATAATTCGAGGACAAATTATCATGCAAGATGATACCTTAATCAAAGATAAACAAGGTCAGCTTTTAGAGTTTGAGGCTCGTAGTTCTTAGTTTTTGGGTTGACTTTGAATCATAGCAAGTATTTTTGAAAACTGAAGACGAGTAACTTTTAAATTCCAATCTTCAGGATTACTTTCCCATTGTAGAAATTCGATCTTTCCCCAAAAAGAAGTATCTGGGACAACTCCATATTTTAAAATATATGTAAAGATAGCACGAATACGTGTATCATTATTTTTAATTTTACTTATACTTTCTAATTTATTTTTAAAACGTGGAAAAGCAGCTAAGCTTTCTTTAGTATTTAAATAACCATTTTGATCAAAATCATATTGAATTATCAATGACTCAATATATTGAATTACTGAAGTTATAAAAACCAAGTCATTTGAATTAAATTTACCGTTACTAATTATTAAATCAGCCCCTTTATCAACATTTTGCAAATAATGGTTTTGTTCTTTGAATGTTAATTTATCAAAATAAGTAAGGAACGAAGGCATTCCATCAAAAATTATTTTACGATTATTTGAATCCAATAAAGTATTTAAATATAGTTGATAATTAATATCAAAGTTTTCATTTATAAAAATTTCGAATTTAGAATCTGAATCTGTTCGTACACTATCTAATGTAAAATATTTTATTTTTTTTGTTAAATAAATATTTTCGAAATTTGCTTTCCTTGCAGAAGCAGACAATATCATTTGAAGATACTCAACTGCCTCCATAAACTCTAATCGATCATCTCCATTCCCAGTTGGCGTAAACAAATTTGCTTCTAAAAATCTTTTCTCTGCAGTATCTTGTTTGTAATCATCTAACCAACCCAACTCTAACATGAGTGGTGCAAACTCATCTAAAAATAATTTAAATTGAGAGACTGAAATATATTTTGCAGGTAAATAATATTCTGCTTCCCCTTTATAAACATTCATTGCCAAATCAATTAAGTTTCTGATTGTATTTAACCACAATAGTTGATTTTGTTTAAATTCGATAGTTAAAGTTCTTGGGTATCCTTGTTGCAAAATATAATTGCCTGGATCAACCAACGAATTTTGACTACTTAATATTAAGGCAAGTTGATGGCCTACTGCGCTTGAATTATTATTGATATTTTTCCAATCATCATAAAAAAAAGAAATTTTTTGTTGAAAATCAGTTAATAAAAAAAGTGTTCCATTATTTTGCAAATTTAAAGATTTAGTAAAATCATTATTAAATTTTTGCACTTTATACCAATCCAGCCATCTTTGTAGAAGTATATTAAGATGAGCAACTGTAAGTCCTCCCGATTGGTTTTTATTATTAAACAACAATGAATAAGTTGGGTTTAAACTTGGGTTTAAATATTTATTGAGTAATAAATCAAGAGCCATTACATAGGATTTTAAAGTCCATGATTGCGGTAATAGTTTTGTTTGATAAGCATGAATTAAAATTTTATTTAATAATTCAAAATCCCATATCTGGATAGTTCGACTTTCAATCATATTTGAAATTTGATTAGTAAATCTAAAAATCCAAGAATTGTAAATCTCGAGATCACTGTTATTTAAAACTGTAATATTTGTTTTTTTAATTGTATAAAAATATTCTAGATAAAAATAGTACAAATGAATAGTTTGTGAAATAAAAATTTGCCAATCTTTGGGTATAAATTGAGTAAATTTTTTTCCTACAATTAGATTGTTATAACTTTCAAAGATTGGATAATATATTTTCCAATTTGAATTTAATTTCTGAATTGTATCAAAATTTGGATATAAAATTGCAATCTCGTTTATCACTTCATATAATACTTTAAAATCAAACTCAGAATTCCATTTTTCAACTAAAACAGAGAAGGATTGTAATAAAATATACTTAGAATCATTGAGAATTGTTTTAATTTGAGGATCTTTAAAATCCCAATCTTGAAGATACAAATCATAATATGGAAGATTTTTTATTATAATATCAGATAATAAATCAATTTTTTCTCTCACCTTAATAAAATCATCAACCGACCAATATTTTTCACTTCCTCCAATAAATGATTTTTTAAGCTTCATGAATTGAGTAATTAAAGTATTTGAAAAATTAATATTAGGAAAAATATTTTTTAGCTTTTCTAATACTTCAACAATTTCTTGATTTGATATAGTTGCTAATTGTTTTTCTTTTAACATTTCCTCAATGAGCTGTAATCCTTCATTGAAACTTTTAGCAATCATTAATATTTGATCTTTTTCCACATTTTCTTCAAGATCAATAAAATAATCAAATCTCAAAATTAATAGATATGCTCTTGATCCTAATTTTAAAAAATCTTTCCATTCATGAGGAGTTACAAACTCTTCATCTCCACCGTTTAGTACTTTTTTTAATTTTTTTAAAGCCGGAAGATAAAGGTTGAGCTGAACAGCTAACTCACTTGTTTCATCTGTAAAAGATTCAAATTCTTGAATTAATGTTACAAAATGATTTAATTCGTAATTGGGTCCATCAGAATGGATCCAGGAAGCAAACTCTAGTGCAAAATCCAATAAGACTTTTTTAGATGATTCAAAAAATTCAAGATTATTATCAGTCCATTCATCACGATAAATTTTCATATATGGGAAAAGATTAGGGGAATGCACTTCAATTCTAGATAAAATATGAATTATCTCAGACAATTCTTCTTGAGTAAAATATTTATCGCTTCCTCCTAATAGAAGTTGTTTAAAAAGCATTACTTCGTTAATTAATTTTTGATCTATTTTTTTATTTTCAAGAAAATACTTTTCTAAAAAATGTGCTAGTGATGTTGCCGTGTATTGATTTGGTTTAGAACTTATACTCTTATCTTTAAAAGTTTTAACTGCAACCTGTGCACAATTCCAAAACTCATTAGCTCTTTCTCCTTCAGGTTCACCTTTAAAAAAAGATTTAAAATATGGCATTGTTTGTGTTAAACATAGAACCTTTTGACCTGCACTAAATACAATTTCTTCTTGTGGAGGAGGAGCTTCATTTAGTTTTAAATCACAACCCAAATTAAAAAATAAAATAAAAAACAATCCATAAAAAAATGACGACTCTATCAATTTTGAATATCTTTTAAAATACATATCCAGCTCCAGCATAAATTCGATCATTAGCTCTATATTGATTTAAAAAAGCCTTTGAAGAATTTTTTTCAGAATTGTCCTGCACCCCAATAACATCTGCACCTAAAGAAAAGTTCCAATCTTTTACCGGTTTAATTTGAACCTCTGCATTGAGCATAGATCCCTTTTGACTAAAATCTCGAAGAAAACGAAATTCAGTGGTCATAAAATTTCGACTGAATCCTAAAAAAGGTCCTTTATAATCTAAACTCCATGCATCAGTAAAAGGAACTCGAAATCCGCTTAAGGTATTTCCTCTTGAACCATCACTTTCAAATTCAAATATCCGACCACCATTAATAATTAGACGAGAAATACCAACCTCACCTCTCCACTTCGAAATTTTCGACAAAAACAGATCATATCGGGCAGAAAGTGCATTTATTTTTTCAAGGTTTTGCATATTCCAAGAATAAGGAACTATTAAATTTTCTGGATTATCTTTTAAAAATGAAAATATGAATTTAGAATGTTCCCAACTATAAGATAGATCTGCACTTGAAATTTCATGACTGACAACATGGGGTAAAATCACCACATCACCAAAAGTATCTGCTTCATCTAATAGTAACCGACCATTAAAACTTAAGACCAGTTCATTTATAGGTTTGTGAGCCCAACTTAAGGAAATATGAGGTCCCAATTCTTCGTCTCCAAATTGAGAATATAGCGCAATTGTTTTTTGATTAATGATTTTTAATACAGAAGGCTGATCCAAAGTATACATAATTTGAGTTGATTTACCTTGCAAAGGAAATTCTCTACTTGGACTTAATATCCAACGATTAAAAACTTCAAGTCTGCCATTTTTAGAATTAATTTTTGAGCCCATATTTGGCATAAAAAACGAAGAATAAAATAAACCACCCTTAAATCTATTTTTTTCTGACCATTCAAAGTTAATTCCCGTAAGCCCTTGTTGAATAGGAATTAGTGGATCAGTATTAAATTGGGGTTGCCAAAACGAAGTCTGCCAATAGTTATCTATTTGACTCCATGAATTTAATTTCCGACCTAATGTTATTTTTGTATTTCTTGTAATAAAAATTGTGGAACCAAATAATTCAGGAACAACTAAATAGCTTTGATTAAGTTCTGAGAAATGTCCACCGACTAATTTTCCGCCGCCATTAAATATATCTCCTGACCAGTTATGTGATAAATTTAAAGAATAATGATATGACCTATTGAGCTTCGCCTCATCAGTGATCTGTGTTGTGTATGAAGTGGATTTTAAATTCAACTCCCCATTAATATTTTGCTTTATACTTGTTGCCAATAATTTTGTACTGCTACAACATATTATAAAACTAATAAGAAGGTATCGAAACCACATAAATTTTATTAAGATCATTTCCAATACTAGTCCCACAACCCTCTAAGAGGATCAAGTTTTTTATTCTTAATTTAGAGTCATAAATTGTAATTTTTTTCATATCATCTTATAAAAAAACAAAATTAAGAATTTATTGTTATATTACCCCAATCAACAGAAAAATAACTGCGTAAAATTATGTCCCACTTATTCGCCTAACGATCAGACTTAATCATAAGCAGTAATTAAATTGCTTAAAATGAAATCTCTAAATATTATAGAATGATGACAATGCTTAAATCGCCTCAAAAAATTCAGTTTTATTTAAAAATCTTTATATTTATATTTATTATTTCTTCTATCTTAACTTTTATAGAACAACTTACAAATGAGCGATTAAACATTTTAGCAAGAACAGAGTCCCTAGGTTTTTTTACTACTGTATTAATGTATGTTTTTACTGGAATGATATTTGGTTGGTTACAAGATATTTATATTTTGATTGAATTAGCAAAAACCGAAAAATGCACTATTAATATTTTTCCTCAAATTAAAGATTTTGTTAAAGAAAATTTAAAAGCAATTGGAAATTCATCTCTGTGGATGTTTTTACTTTTTATACCTGGTTTAATACGATGGATAGATTATTCGCTTATAGGATTTATTGTATTTTTAAACCCAATATATCAAGCTGGAGAGATAGACCCCTTAATCTATGCTCGTATTTTGGTTAAAAATCACAAATTTAAATTCAGATTAGCTTGGATTTTTATTCACCTAATAATTCCAATTATCATAGCTATCATCCTGCCAGGTTCTGATTTATTTTTTGAAAACCCTATTAAAGCAATCTCACTTCAAGTTTTTAACTCACTAATTTACGTAATATGGATACATATTTTATGGAAATTCTTTCGGTTACCTATTCTTTCAAATAGTCTCCAAAATTGATCCATGTCCTAATATGACAAACTTGCTACCAATAAACTGAAAACCCAATTAAAGGTTGGTAATTTGTTAATAATTTTTCTCCTTCTGTTTTTAAACTCTCATCATTTTTTAATAAATTTTGATAAAGTTTAATAACTTTAGTTTTTGGATCCACGCAGTCGCCATCTGAATGAAATCCATCATTAAATAAAATCTTACTAAAAAAATAAGGAGCTAAATTGCGATTACAGTGAAAACATGTCATCGCTTTTTCTTCGCTCTCATTTTCGTTCATTGCCCCACAGACATGGCATCGCCTCACATGGATGTGCTGGCTCATTCCATCTCCATTCTTAGGATAAAAAACTATCCCTTTGTCTAGGGTATATAGTTTTGGTATTAATTTCCACAGCAAACTTAACTAATTCATTAAACTATTTAATATTATATACTTAATGCGTATTGTTAATTAATATCTTACGATTAGTTAATTAGATAATTAGTTAATTAAGATATTATATTTTCCTCTTTACCTCAAAAAAAAAAAAAGTGCCATTGAGTAGCACTTTTTTTTCGATTTAAGCAGCAATTAATTTTAAATAACTACAGAATTCTTATCGACGACCTGATTTAATTTTAACTTGTAGTTTAGAAATTAAATGTACCGCCATTTTTTCTTGAACTCGACACATTTTTAATTCGTCTTTACGGTATGATCTTTGCGAAGGAGTTAACGTCCCAGTTTCTAGTTCCATTTCATAATCTAATTTACTAGAGCGAATTCCCTCTAATTCTTTAGTTTGCTGTTTAAATAATTTTGTAACACCACTAATTGGTGCAACTTCAATCCACTCTTCTTTTGTTCTATACCAGCTCACCATTCGTAGAAAACGAGCCTTATTTTTAGCTAGAGTAAACTTTGGAAATTGCGAATCTTCCAAATCTAAAATATTTTCAATTGAATTCAAATCAACATCATCTTCAACTTCTTCATAAACTCCAAGATTTTTATCAGTCTTCAAATCAAGTTGATCAAGATTATCAAAATTATCAATAGGACCAAATTTATCTACTTTCTCTGATTGATCAAATTCAACTGAAGACGCGTCATCATCCAGTTCATTATCGTAAAAATCCATTTCAGATTCTCCAATTCTTCTTGTTTAAAAATTCACTATAATTATTTTACTAAATCATTAGTAATTTATACCATGAACTTTTTTCATTACCCAAGTACTACCACAAGTTACTTATTTATCTAGTGATTCGATCTATTTCAACATACAACTGTTAGGATTGTAAAAAACTTCTACACTTTATAACTGGATGACTCATTTGGTCATTATACACATTGTAGAAAATGTAAATTCTCAATAAAAAAATACAATTGAGAATCTAGATGTTGGCTTTAGGTTTACAACTGAATAAATACCCACATGCAAAAAAAAAATTACATATTGTTATATTTTAATACCTTTTTACTTGGGATATTTCATTTGGGATGTGCACCTGCAATACCAAATGGAATCTGGATAAACTCTTCTCCACAATCTGAAAATCAATTGGGTTATTTAGTTAAAGTTGATTCACGAAATGAAGTCAATGATTTGGTTCAATCCCATAAAATTAGCGCAAGATCACTTTCTGAAAAATCAAATATATATGAAATATATGGAACTGATGAGGAAGAAATGAAAAAATACTTCCCGAATAAAAAGTTTACTAAAAATTCATTCTTTCAGTATTCAGAAGCTGAGTTCACTAATAATGATTTTGGGCATTTTACTAAGGAACAATTTGAAAACCATCTCAAAATTATTAATGCAAAGGAAGCTTGGAATTTTTCTAAGGGTAATGGAGAATTAGTTTCTATTATTGATCTCGGTCTAAATCTAAATCATAAAGATTTTAATGGTAAAGTTTATGTAAACCAAAAAGAAACCTATAATGGATTTGACGATGATAATGATGGTTTAATTGATGATATTCAAGGATGGAATTTTGGAGATGGCAACAGTAATATTATAGATGAGAATGGGCATGGAACCTCAGTAGCAAGCTTAATAAATAGTGAATTGGTTGGAGTTGCACCTGAAGCAAAAATTTTACCTCTTAAAGTTATAAATGAACAAAAAAAAATTGATGAGGGATCTGTCATATCAGCATTAAAATTTGTTCAAGAATATACAAATTCAAAAATTATAAATATTTCATTTGGAAAAAATAAAATTTCAGATTTCTTTATACATAGACTCAATGAATTAGAGAAATCTGGAATTTTAATCGTTGCCTCCGCTGGAAATAATGGTTTGAATTGTCAAAATATTCAAAACTATCCAGCTAGTTATAATAATAAGATTCTAAATATAATTTCAGTGGGAGCTTCTTTACTTGAGTTAACACCACCCTATTCATTAGCAAGTTATAGTAATTTTGGATCTTGTGTTGATATTATTGCACCAGCTGGAGAAGATAATTTAAGTATAGCGACCCCTTATTTTGCTAATGGACTATCTAATTACATTTTATTTAATGGAACATCCGCTGCTGCACCTATCACAAGTGGAGTTGCCGCATTACTTCGTAGTTTAAATCCTGATCTTAAAGCAACTGAAATAAAAAATATTATAATTGAATCAGGGTTAAATCTTTTACAAAATAAAGACTATTCTAAGGGGGGCATATTAAATGCCTACAAAGCTATTCAATTACTTCAAAAAAAAATGCTAATTTCTAAATCAGTTATTACTTACGACCCTCCTGTTTCAAATGAAGAAAAATAATAACTCAAGCGATCAGACTTAATCATGAGCAGTATATGGGGTGATTGAAAATCGCCCCCAACAAACAGGAAAATAAGGGCGCATGATTTTTGTCTCGCATATAATCGCGCCAGCGATCAGACTTAATCATGAGCAGTTATTTCGGTTTTAGATTTGACTCAAGTTGTGTGATTATTTTCTTAGATTCATCATTTAAAAATTTATTTCTTTCAATTACATTTTTGAATATATTTACAGTTGCTGATCCAGGAGAACTTTTTAAAACATCATAATTATTTTCAACCAAATCATTATAAGAATATAAAATTAATAAAGCCTTGGATTGGGCTAACACTTCTCGAAGGTTTTTATCTAAATTCTTATTTTCGACATCAGGGTTCTCAATGATTTTTTTTATTCTACTTAGTGCAACCTCTTTATTCGGACTATTTAAAGCATCAACTAAGAAATCAACTGCACCCATAAAAGTTTTACGTAATTCATTTGCATTTGTAATTTGAGAAAGAACTTCTTTATCTAATAAGCTAGCAAAAGAATCGATATTGTAGGTTGAAGATCTAGAGTCTAAATAAAGTTGTTCTTCCTTTTTGTTTTTTAAAACTTTAGATTGTAATACTTTATATTCATTCAATAATGACTGAATTTGCATTAACTTATTACTATCATTTTTATTATTATAATTTATTGTGCGATCTTTTAAATCAGATTTATTAAAATTTTGTGCCATTAATAATTGAGGATAATTATTTTTTAGTTGCATTACTAAATCTGCTTCTTTTGTTTCAATATCTGATCCAAAAACCTTCAACTCCAAATGTGAATCACGATTAGGAGTTGAATTATTAGTAAATTGAATCAGCGCCATAAAAAAACCAAATATAATTATGACCAAAATGGTTTGCTTTTTACGAGCCATTTTATAATGCCCCTTCAATTAATTCTTTACTTAAAATATCTTTATTTAGTAAATCAGCTCCTTCATTTTGAAACCAAGATGTTCCATTTAAATAACCTTCTGTAGATATTATATTTTCTTTTGGATTATTTGAAAAATTTAATACATTATAAACTTTACCAAATATTGGCACCTCTTCGATTTCAATTATTTTATCTACAGCACCTGTTTGTTTAACAAAAAACTCACCAACTTTAAAACTCTCTGCTGTTTTGATTGTTCCAAGTTCAGTTAAAATTGGATGATTTTTAGTAAATTGAACCTCTTTACCTGATTCTAATTTAAACTTAAGTAAAACAATATGAGCGTCATCAACCTCAGTGATAAATTGTTTTACTAAAGTTGGTTTATAATTAATTTCATCGATTGAAGAATCTGGAGTTAATGTAACTATATGTTTAGTTTTTTCTACAAAAGCATCAATAAACTTTTTAGTTTTCATACTTTTTAACTCAACCAAAAGTTGCTCATCAGCTGTTGCACAAGATGAAGTACAAACTGCTTCAACTTTGAGTAAAGTAGGAACTGAACATGATAATTTTGAAACATCGATTGGTTTATTATATTGATCAATTGGAGCTCCTGATCTCACGTTCCAATCTTTTGAACCTGGAGCAGGTGCTGTCCAAATTTGCCAACCTGTTGTACCATCAGACTTTGAGATAGATTGCTTGAAAGTAACATAGGTTAATCTACCTATATTTATATTTGCTCCTCGTAATGATGAACTTCGAATAAGTTGTTCAAATCCCACAACAAGTAAATTTATTTCTTGCTTTGTTTTTTGATCCAACTCAAGAGCTTGCACATTTATTAAATCTTTTATTTTTTTGGTTAACAAAAGAAATTTATTACTTGAATCAGGTGCATTTATTGAACTGATTACACTTCTAATTCTTTCTTGTAACGGTAAGTCTATTACTTTTAAATCTTTAATAACTAACTCTAAATCTTTTATTAATAGGGAAATTTCATCTGTTCCATTAACAAATTTAATAAAATCTTCTATTTTATTTATTTCAGTAAAAATTTGTTGAGGATTAATTGTCACTTCTCTAACTTTTCCATTAATCAATTGACCCATGACATTTGAAATTATTGAATTTCTATTACCTTCAACAGTTTCGTGATCGCCTTTATCTATATTTTGTAATTTTGAAATTGCCAATTCTATCAAATGCATTTTGCCTTGAGGGCCTTTTAATTGGTTTATGAAATTTTGCAAAGCTAAATTTAATTCAAAAATTGGACTATTATCAGCATTCACATTATTTTCTAAAAAGTTTTTTAATAAGGGAACACTATCTTTACATTTTTTCATCCATTCTAAACGACCCCAAGCTTGCATTGGAGTTAAACTATCGTTCGAACATCTTTCTAAGTTATAACGAACACAAAGATTTTCTTCTGTCCAAGGGACTTCCTGTTCATTTGAATTTGTAACTAATTTATTATCAGTACAAACCGTTGTGTTTGTATAAGTTTTAGTTCTAAAAATTCCACCCACTTGATTGCTACCACAAGATTTTGAACTAATTTGTTCAATTAAACTTTTACTCTCCGTTATTATTAAACTTGGATTTGAACTGCATTCATAAGTTTGTGTTGGTTTAACTCCACATCGATTCTCTTTTTCTAAATTCATAACCTGACCTAAATTATCTTGGCACTCAAAAATTCCCATTTGAGTTCCACCACAATCTTTATTACACTCAGATTTACCTGTTTCTTTCCATGAGTATGTTGGACAATTTCCTTCTTGAACAAGTTGACCTGTTCGTTGAGATGACTCTACAGTTGAGACAATCCCATTTTCACAAACTTTTTGAATTTCAGTATTAAATATATTTAAAATACCTTCTTCGTTAAATTGGCAACTTTTTGCTGAGGTTGTTGTGCCATTGGTTTCCCAAGTTTTAGTTCCATTAACTCCATATTTATCTCCACATCCAGATTGACAATTCAAGTTTACAGTTGTTGATGTTCCAGAAAGAACGCCATTCGTACATATTCTTGTCTCAGATACTGAACTACAACTTCCTAGAGGTTGGGTTTGTGAATAAAAAATTGTTGAAGAATCATTTTTTAAAATTAAATTATCACTGACTTTACAACTTTGTTTCTCACAAGTACCAGCCAAGACAAGAGTTTTTGTTCCTTTTTGATCGACCATTTGCCCATCAGTACAAATTTGTGATAGTGGAGTTGAATAAGTATTTTTCTTTTCACCTTCCAAACCACATACAAGTGTTTCAACTTCAATCAGAGGATCTAAATTAATGACCTCACCATTTTTTAGTGCTCCACAATTTTTAGTAACAACTACAGGTGGTATTGCAGGAGGTTGTTCATTGAGAACAGTTATTTTTCTTTCAATTACTAAATAGGGTGAATTAGCATTATTGGTTGCAAACAACTGAACTTTCATTAAATAACTTCCCGCAATATTCCAAGTGTGTTTATTAACTTGCCCAGAAGAATTTAAACCTGATCCGTCACCAAAATCCCATTTTAATGATTTAAAATAATTTTGTAAACAATTTGGAATATTGAGTTCAAAATGCGATTCAAAACCAGCATATGCTAGCACAGAACTCGAGAGTTGTAATGATTCAAGATCACAATATTGTGATCCAATAATAGAGGCACTTAAAATATCTGTGTTTTTAGTTGTTTTTGGTATTAAATGTAATGAGTGATTTCTATTTTCTTTATTATTTAATGATACTATAACACTATGATCTCCTGCTGATAAGCCTTGTAAAGTAATTTGTGGTTGTAAACCTAAATCTTGAAGGTCCTCATCAACAAACCAAACAATACTTGTTAAATTTAGGCCAATAGTCCGTTGAACCCCAATGCTATAAGATGCTCCCTCTACACCAAGATGATTGCCACTCAAAAATGAATCACCAAGATAGCTATCGCATGAACTTGAATTGCATGTTCTAACAACTCGGACAGTATGATATATACGAAATTGATTCATACTCACATCAGTAATATCTACTTTAACAACATAGACACCTGGGTTTAAATATTTGTGTAAAAATTGGGAATCTAAACCTTCTTGAATAGGAGAGCCATCACCAGCATCCCAACGAATCATTTTAAACTGATCACAACTGGTCGTATTTGCAAGTTTAAAAAAATTATCTGTGTCAGTAATTAGATTTTTTTGACCTTCTATCCAGATTGGACGATCATAAGGACTTAGTTTAGATAAGTCCGAACAATTAGGCGGAACTATTTGTTCAACAAGGGATTGCGTCCCTGGTTGCTGAGGTTGTGAATGGATTTGACTTAATTGATTGGGATCTATTAGAGGGTTGGAACCTGAAATTAAACCATCAGTTTTATTGAGCTTGTTTTTTTCATTTAAAGCATACTTTTGCTCAGTACAACCAAAAAAAACAGTCATACTTATACTAACAATAAGAAGTGAATTCAGTTTGCTTACGTTGATAGTTTTCATAATTTCTCCCATTTCGGGTTTCATCATAATTTAGATCTTAATAAGAAATTTAAGATCAAACCAATTAACGTACAGCATATTTTTTATAAATTTTAATGATCGAAACACTTATTAACAAGTGTACAACAATTAACGGCAAAATAAAGTTTTTTTATTTTATGTTTCAAAAGAAAACGTCTTTATTTTTAAATTTAATAGAATCTGAAAATTATAAAATTAAATGTATAAATAATCTTCAAAATTTTATTATTCGAGGTTATTCAATAATCGTGAAGCGATTATTCAAAATCTTATTGTAGTGAAGCATTTGTGTTAGCAGATTTTTTTATTTGGTTTCGTCTGGCTATTAATTTTTTTACTTCATGATCAAGTTCTTTCACATTTGATTTTCTTTTTTCAATTCTCTTTTTTAATTGGGCTAACTGAATTTTACTTTTATAAATTTGTTGCAACACTAATTTCTTTTGTTCTTTTAAATTTTTAACTCTTGAAACTAAAGTTTCATTTCGTACTTTTTGTGTTTCAACATTCTGAGCAAGAATAGATTTTTCTTTTTCTAATAATGATAATTTACTTTCATATTTGACTTTACTTTTTTGTACTTTTAACTCTTCAGCTTTGGTTTTTTTTAAATTTGCTTTCAACCTTGCTATTTCATTTTCAACAAGCATTTGATCTCTTTTTAATTTTTTCTGATGAGTAATAGAATTACTAATATTAGTTTTAGCTTCACTCACTAATTTATCAGTTTCTTGTTTTACATCATTAAACCTTCGAGCAGCTTCATCATGATCAAGTTCTGCTTCATAAGTTTGAGCTAAAGCCTCTTCCGATTCTATAATTACTGAATCTTGAAGTGTCGCATTACTCAAAACTCCATAAAAAGAAAATGCAAAAAAACTAGAAATTAATATAAATGATTTACCATAAAGTTTACATTTGCTGTTTTTATTTTTTTGTTCTAGTGATTTCATATTTCACCTCTTAGTTAATAGCTTTTTTACTTTTTAATTGTTTCTATTTCTTTCAGAACATTAGGAGTCATATTGTTGATTTTGTGAGTTGGCAACAAGCCATATTTGTCACTCTGGTATGTAATTTAAACTATTGTATTTAAGGCTTTGATTTATAACAGATAAATCTATTAAATTCTGAAAAAAACTAAATTGAAAAAAAATCAAGTTTCAAAAAGAGTCACTTTAAAAAGCTTAAAACTAAATTATACTAATACACCCTTGGCATTATACTTGCTCTAGTTATAGGTAACCCCCCTTAGCGGCCTGGACCCTCCCCCAACCCCAGGTCGCTTTTTTTTTCTCGACTATTGCCTAATTATAATATTGCAACCAACATTTAACCTCACATTTACTTTTCGATTAAGTAAAAATAGATCTATGGCTATATTTAAAAAAAGTATTATCTGTTTTTTAATTTCATTTATTTTTTATATAAATACTTTTGCGTATAATATTTTTATTGATCCTGGTCATGGAGGAACTGATAGAGGAGCTGTAAGGGGATCACTTATTGAATCACAAATCGCCCTAACAATTTCAAATTTGGTTGCAAAAAAATTATCCGCGCAAAAAGAAATAATTATTTTTCAATCACGAACAGAAGATTCAACTTTACAATTAAAAGAGAGAGTTGATTTGTCAGATAAAATTTCACCAGACTTATTTATAAGTTTTCATATTAACTCTTCACATGATGAAAGAGCAAAAGGTTTAGAACTCTATTTTCCAGCAGATAAAAAAGTAGACTTTAATTTAAAAAAAGGAGTGGATGCTAAAAGTAATCTTTCTGTTTTAATCATGCAAGATTACTTAAATAATTTAAAATTGCATAAGAGCAAATTTGCAGCTGAAAATATATTAACTGAAAGGCAAACTGAGGGAGTTTTTACTATTCAGAAAAGAAAAATTCTACAAGCTCCTTTTTATGTATTGAGCCGTTCAAAAGTACCATCATTACTTATTGAACTAGGATTTTTAACAAATAAAAAAGAAGCTCAACTTTTAATATCTCAAAATTATCAAGAGCAACTTGCTCAAGAAATTTCCCAGGGAATAATAAACTATATCCATTCAATTAAGTAACTGTTAATGATTAGGTCTGATACGAATAAAGGTAATTTTTCAATCACTCCGCATTATAAAAGTTTTCGTTGAAATATTCACCTGTTTTAATATTTAATACTAAATAACAGCTCATGATTAAGTCTGATCGCTTCGCGATTATATCAGACATAATCATGTTCTGTTATTTTCTTGTTTGTTGGGGGGTGATTTGCTATCACCCCGAATTAAACAGCTCATGATTAAGTCTGATCGCTTCGCGATTATATCAGACATAATCATGTTCTGTTATTTTCTTGCATTAGAATTTTATACATTAGGGGATGTTATGACCTTACTTTTAAAGCAAATATTTGCTTTTTTTAAATTATTAAATTCAGATACAGGTGAAAACTCCTTAGCGATTGGATTATCTCTTGGGATAATACTAGGTTTTTCTCCAATGCTCTCCTTGCAAACCATATTAGTATTTATTTTATTATTCTTTTTTAGAATACAAATGGGTGCAGCTTTTTTGTCAGCTTTCTTTTTTAAACTAATAGCTTTTTTAATTGATCCTCTTGCTGATCAACTTGGTAGAGCTATTTTAGAAAACCCAAGTTATCGAAGTTTATTTGTTGAGTTGTATAATATGCCAATTGTTCCTCTCACTCGATTTAATAATTCCATCGTCATGGGCTCTGGTGTTTTAGGATTTATCTTTGCACTTATAGGTTTCTTTATTTTTCGTGTTATGATTTTTAAATACAGAGAGTTAATATTAAATCGATTTAAAAAAACACTTATTTGGAAATCCTTTGCTGCTACTGCTATCTATAAATGGTATTCAACTTATGATTCACTCTATGGAAAACATTAATTATGAAAAATAATAACACTCCAAGTTTAGATAAAATTAAAAAGAAATCAATTTTACGCTGGGAAGCTTTTGTGCCAGCTTTAATTATAATTTCATCAGTTATCGCATATTTCTTTTTTTTATTTGATCATCATTTAAGAAAAGGTCTCGAATGGGCTGGTTATAATGGACTCGGGGCTGAATTTAATGTTGGAGTTGTTCATACAAGTTTTTTAAATGCATCAATTAACATTAAAGATATTCAAGCAACGAATCCAGAAAAACCTACCCATAATATATTTGCGATTTCAGATATTAAATTTGCCATGAGTTGGGATGCGCTTTTACGAGGAAAAATTCTTATTCAAGAAGCTACATTAGAGCAAATTGCATATGATAATCTTCGCAAATCCCCAGGCCAAGTGAAACCGCCAGAACCACCAGATCCAAATGATGATAAACCTTCTTTTATTGAAACTGAAGGGCAAAAATTAGCTAAGGAAGGACTTGAAAAAGCAAAAAGTGAGTATGATGATAATGTCCTGGGTGACATCGCTGCACTTTTGAGTGGTGCAAATGGAGATTCACAACTTAAAGAATTAGAAAGTCAGCTTCAAAGTAAGAAGAAAATGACCGAAATTCAAAGTTTACTAAACACTAAAACTACTGAGTGGAATCAAAAATTTAAAACCCTTCCTCAAGAAAAAGAGTTTAAAATAATTAGTGATAACTTTGGAAAGATAAAAACTAAAAACTTTAAAACTCCAGAAGAGTTAAAATCATCTTTAGATCAAGCAAATGTATTAATTAAAGAGTTAGAAATAAAAAGTAACGAAATCAAAAAAGTTACCGATAATCTCAATGGAGATCTAAAAAATATCAACCAACAAGTAAAGGCTGTTGAGTCATTAATACAGGCTGATATAAAAATGCTTGAAACTCACTTCAAGCTACCGAAAATAGATGCTTCTTCAATTACTAAGTCACTCTTAAATCGATATGCAGGACCCTATTTATCAAAATTTTATTTTTATAAGAACAAGGTATATAAATATGTTCCACCAGGACTACTTACCAAATCTAACACAGATAAGACTGAAAATAATATTCAACCTCATCCCCGCGCTAAAGGAATAAGTTATGAGTTTGGCAAACCTAATTCATATCCTTTATTTTGGCTTCGCAAAGCACTCATTAGTTCTAAATATTTACCAGAGCACCCTGAAAGTGGTAACCTAAAAGGAGAACTTTTAGATATAACTAGCAATTCTAAACAAACTTCAAAGCCGATGATAATTCGTTTTTCAGGCGAGTTTCCGGGTATGAATGTACATGATATTTTATTTGAAATTACATTGATTCATCACCTTGCTCCAGCTCAAGAACAATTTACTGCAAAAATTGGAAGTTATCCTGTAGACCCTAAAATTTTTTTAAAGAATCAAGATGTTGAATTTGGCATTCAAAAAGCAATGGGTTCTTCGGCCATTTCAGCTAATTTTACGGGTAAACATTGGAAATTTAATATAGATAACCAATATTCTAAAATTGATTACATCACACAAGCTAAAAATTCTACTTTGGATGAAGTTTTAAAAAGAGTATTTAGTAATATCCCAAAATTAACCATTGAAGCTAGAGGAGAAGGAGACCTTCCTAATATTCCTATAACTATTAAATCAAATTTAGGCGAAGAAATGTCTTCACAGTTACAATTGATTCTCAATGAAAAAATTAGCGAAGCACAAGCAAAAGTAAAAAAAATTGTGGATGAACAAATTAGTAAAGAAAAGCAAAAAATTGATCAACAGATAACTCAACTTAAAACTCAATTTGAAGCTGAGATTACAAAACTTAATAATCAGGTCAATGCCCAAAAGTCTGATTTTCAAACTAAATCAGATCTAGCTAAAAAAGATTTTGAAGAACAAGCTAATAAAGCAAAAAGCCAAGCTGAAAAGGAAATTAAAAAACAACTTGGCCCCGATGTGAATAAAAAAATAGATGATTTAAAGAAGAAACTTAAGTTTTAAAGACCAACTTCTTTAAAAGCATCATCAATAATAGAACATTCAGATGCTGTTAGATTATTACCATTTAAGCACTCTTCAGACATTTCTTTTTTAAAATCTGCAAACTGAGAGGTTGGTTTTAATTTATCAGTCATAACTTTATAATACAGACGACTAGATTTTTCCCATCCTAGTTTAGAAACAACTGTAGCAAAAACTTTATTAGGTATTCCACTTAAAATATGCACTCCACAATTGTCATTAAATAAATTTGGCACACATTCTGATGAAAATTCTGGAGGTACTTCACTCATATCTTTGGGTTGCCAAACTAACCCTGAGTGAGGGTCTTGCATATCTCTTAGGGCTTTTGCCTTTTCTTTACCTTTTAGTGTTAAGGCATTATCTCCTATTAAAAATAGATTGGGCGCTTCTGGTAAATAATGCTGCCTAACCACTGCTCCAAAAACATCAGCAAGATGTTCGTTCAATGCTCCTGACTGACCGACATATTCTAAATTACTAGTATAGCTAACAACTGCATGGGTAAATTCGTGGGCCACGATTTCTAAAGACGAAATAAAATTCTGCAACTCTCCATTTTTTGTTCCGTCTCCAAAACCAAACATACTTAAAGTATCCAACCATGCGGCATTTTCTTTCATACCTAAATCAAAGGGTAAATCTTTATTCATATTAACTCCAACTTGCACCATAGAAGCTTTATTATCATATCCTCTTCGGCCAAATTGATTAAAATAATACAATTGTACTTTTTCAAAATTTTCATGGGCAACTAAAACTTCTGGAGTGATTAAATCTTGTTTTAAAAATGTTAAAGCCATCATTGCTTCTTTAGTTGGACTTCCTTGCCATAAAACAGGAACACCTTTAAATTTATCGTTAGGCATTAGTAAAGTTACTCGGGAGTTATAAATTAAAATATCTCCAATATTCTTTTCTTGAGCGTGAAGGTTAATACTCCCAGTAATTACAACACTAGTTAAAAATGTAAAAAAATAATTCTTAATCATTATATCTCCTTGAATTTTAATCATGCACTAATCCCATAGTATGGGATATAATCGCGAAACAATTCGACACTGTCATATAACTCCCTTTTAAATTTCTCGAGTAATAAAATACAAATTTGTAAACTATACTTTTAATGGTCATAAAATGATTTTATTTTAAATTTTTTTCTTCAAATAAGAATTTTTTAAAAGGAAATCTTTTAACGCGAGTTCGACAATAAATATTTGTTTAAGCTTGTTAATTTTTATAATTCCATCGTCATAACTCAAAAAATTATCTGCGGCTTATCGCAGGGGATAGGCCTCAATAATTTTATTGAGTTATTCCTTGTACTTAAAAAAATTCTCTGCGCTAAAAGCAAAATTTATTGTC